>Ga0209503_10001103_pt1 | contig 14389 bp, 20 predicted proteins | sample SouAtlMetagenome_2_FD_187448 | JGI IMG/M metagenome (GOLD analysis project Ga0209503, IMG submission 187448) | Marine eukaryotic phytoplankton communities from Atlantic Ocean - South Atlantic ANT15 Metagenome (SPAdes) (version 2) | ecosystem: Environmental > Aquatic > Marine > Oceanic | place... | reverse complement strand
ATGATTGGAGTTGCATCGGGTATATCTGAATATGGTTATAAAGTATTTTTAGCATCATTTGGTTCTTTCTTAACAGGAAGATATGACCAAATTAGATGTAGTCTAGCTTATTCTAATCGTCCTGTTGTATTGGTTGGTACTCATGTAGGTATGGCTATTGGTAAAGATGGTGTAACTCAAATGGGATTGGAAGATGTCAGTATTATGAGAGCACTACCAAATATGAAAGTATTGAATCCAGCTACATTTTCAGAAGCTAAAAAGGTAATAGAGTTTCTTGCAGAAACAGAATTAGATTCACCATACTATTTAAGGTTAGGTAGACAACCTGTAAAGGACATTGATATACCTTTTGAGATCGGTAAAGGTCAGATTATAAAAGAAGGTGATGATATTACTCTTTTATCTACTGGTTGTATATTAAGTGATGTTATGGACTCTGCTAGTATTATTGAAGATATGACACAAATGAGTGTTAGAGTAGTTAGTTTTACATCATTAAAACCAATAGATAGAGATATGATTGTTAAGTGTGCTCAAGAAACAAAACGATTATTTACTATAGAAGACCATTCCATAATAGGTGGTTTGGGTTCTATAGTATCAGATGTTTTATCAGAAGAGTATCCAGCAAAAGTGGTAAAGATAGGATTGAATGATGTATTTCCTGAATCTGCTCCACCAGCTGATTTGTATGAAAAGTATGGACTAAGTTCTAACCAAATATCTAAAAGGGTTGTAAGTGAGTTGGATAAATAAAGATACGGAAATATATTGTTCATTTGCTAAAGAAGCCGGTGATACAGGTTGTAGGATGATGAACACAGCTTTCTACTTTTATAGACTAAATAAAATATACAAATCATTTTCTGTTGATAGTATAGAGAAGGCTGTAGATTCTGTCAGAACTTTAGGTATAAAAGGTTTTGCTATAACAATGCCTTACAAAGAAGAAGTTCTAAAGTATGTAGATACAACAGATGCTGCCGTATCACAGATAGGAGCAGCTAACACTGTTATCAATGAGGATGGTAGATTATCAGCTTACAACACAGATTCTTATGCCGCTCTAGCTTATTTAGATTTATATGATAACAGAAAACCTTTATACATAATCGGTAATGGTGGTTATGCTAAAGCTGTAAAGTGGGCTAGTAATGGGTTTGATGTAAATCAAATTACTAGAGATAATTGGGATGAACTTTTTGATATAAAAGACTCCATAGTTTATAATTGTACTCCGATAGATATTACAGATTGGATTGATAAATCGAATAATTTTATTAATTGTTTAGTTACTACACAAACAGGTATAGACTTAGCTACTTTACAAGCGTCTAAACAGTTCGAATTATATACAGGATTAGAATTTCCATTATGATTGAGATAGTAGAACAATATAAAGAAGAAGGTTATTATATATTTAGAAATCTTTATTCAAAAGAATATTGTAATGAATTAAAAGAATATTTAAATACTTTAGAAGTTAAAAGGTACATTCCTTTCAGTAATATTCCTTGGGGTTGGGGAAATCTTCTTGATAAAGGACCATTCACTAAAATTACAGAAAATAAAATATTTAATAAATTTTGTAAGAAGTTATTTAAAAGTGATAATTATATTTTTCCTAATATGATGATTAATAATAAAGCGTCTTGGATAGGTCCAGAAGTTGAATGGCACAGAGAGATATTTAATATAGATACTTATGCTCCTGGTTATACAACAGATGACTGGAAAAGTTTTATGAGAGTTTATATAGCAATTGACAAACAAACAAAGGATAATGGTTGTTTACAGATATATCCTAAATCACATATTATTAATGATTTACCTTACGAGAATATTGTAGATAGTAATTTTGGCCATAAGAGAAGGGTTTCAAGCGAAGCTATGAAAAAGGTAAATACATTATGTGAACATATTTATTGTGAAATGGAAGTTGGTGATATGCTAGTCTTTACTGATAAGACGGTGCATGGTTCTAATGCTAACAAAAGTCCAGATGATAGAAAGTCAGTAGTTTTAGGCGTTAGACATAATGTTAAAAAGTATAATGAGGAAGTTTATAAAAAATCTACAAATTATCGAAGAAATTTTATAGTTACTGAATTACAGAGTGTTATTGATAAAATAAAATCATCGAATATGTATTCGGATTTTAATAAGGAAAAAAATGAAGTATAATTATTGGATAGACCCAATTAAAAGAATGTTTATTCCTAGACCTACCAAGGAAGAGAATAAAAGATTTGATATGGCTGAGAGGACATTTAGTTTTCCAGATGAGTATTTTAGTAAGTTTATGAATACTATTACTCAAGAGGATTTTATTACTTACCCATCATATGCAGAGTATGATTCTTTGAAAGATGATATTGCTGTTTATAATAATGTTGATAGGAGTAATGTATATCTTTCAACAGGTTCTGGTGCTTGTATAAAATCTCTATGTGAAATTACGATGAACACTAATTCTAATGTGGTTTCTCCAGTTCCTTGTTACCCAATGTATGGCATTTATGGTAGAATATTTGGTGGTAAACATATTGGAGTAGAGTATGATGATTCTATTATTTTTGATTTACAGAAATTGATAGATAGTATAAATGACGATACATCATTAGTAGTCATTTCAAATCCTTTTAGCCCGATTGGTGAGTATAAGACTATTGAGGAGATAAGAGAATTGTGTAGAGTTTGTGCGTCAAAGGATATTATCTTATTGATAGATGAAGCTTATATTGATTTTGCACCAGAAACTTTATTACCATTAATACATAATTTTGATAATGTTGTAATATCTAGAACCTTTTCTAAGGCCTTTGGAGCAGCTGGAATAAGGGTTGGTTATCTACTAGGAAGTCAGAAATTAATTGATGTAGTTACTAAAGTTCAATTAACTTATCCATTGAGTAATGTGTCAGTAAAGTTTGCTTCATATCTATTAAATAATTGGGATGAAGTTGCTAATTATGCTTATAATACAATACTTGGTAGGGATAATTTATGTAAGGTATTATCAGGTGGTGGATATGATGTTATTAATTCACACACAAATTCAATACACTTTCACGAAAAAGAAGGTGATAATAGTGAAACTGTTAGTATTATGAGCAATTATGGTTTAGCTTTTAAGAGTGGGGATACTAAAACAGGAACTCCAGTAACAATTCCTGGTGATGATAGAAAGACTTGGATAAGATTATCAGTAGGTCCTAATATTGATAGAATGAAATTTGTAGGAGATCTATTATGAGTGATTATAAAATAGACAGAAAAGAAACAGAATTAACAGGTATAATTGGTAGAGAAAAAATGGATTTACTTGCTGATGTAGTGGGTAAAGAAAAGTGGGAAAGTTACAGAGAAATATATGACAGAGCTCAAAATTTAGAAGATATGAATTATCCTGTTCAAGTAGATTTTGAGTTAAATGGTTCTTGTAATTTACGTTGTCCTATGTGTCCGATGGGTATGGAAGATTATAGGAAAGATAGAAACAAAAGAATGGATTTTCATCTGTTTAAGCATTTAGTAGATGATGGTATCAAAAAAGGTTTAAAAGCTATAAATTTATCCTATGTAAATGAACCAATGATAAGAAAAGATTTGCCTGAATTTGTTAAATATGCTGTAGATGCTGGAATAGTAGATACTTATTTTAGCTCCAACGCAACAATCGTTAGAGATAATATGATTAGAGAATTGATTGAGGCTGGGTTATGTAGAATACAATTTTCTATTGATGCTACTACACAAGAAACTTATGATAAGATAAGAGTGGGTGGTGTTTATACAAAAGTATTAGAAAATATTGAAAAATTTATAAAAATTAGAGAAGAGATGAAATCTATTACTCCGTTGATTAGAGTAAACTTTGTAAGAACAAATATAAATGAACATGAATTAGAAGATTTTATAGAGTTGTGGAAAGATAAAGTAGAAATGATTGGTATACAAGAAATGGTTAATCCCTTTACAGGTACAGAAAAGGTTCATAGTAAAACGACAGAAGATAAGAAAGGGTATTTTAGATGTGCCGCACCTTTTAAAGAAATAGTAGTAACTCATCGTGGGGATGTATTACCTTGTTGTACATTTTTAGCAGAAGAAATGCCGTTGGGTAATATTAAAGATAATACTATAGAAGAACTTTATAATGGTGAACAAATGAAAGAGCTTAAAAGTATACATAAAAAGGGAGAGTATTGGAGAAATCCATATTGCAAACAATGTATTGAGGGATTTGGTAATGAGTAAAAAAATAGCACTATGCCTTTCTGGTTTAGTTGGTGGAACTAAAGGACCTGATGGGAAGGGGGATATGGTTGATGTTGATATTATAAGTCAGCAATATAAAAAACATATTATAGATATTAATGATGTTGATGTTTTTATCCATAGTTGGTCTGTTAAAGAAGAAGATAAACTAATAGAGGCTTATCAACCAAAAGGAAAGTTATTTGAAAAACAGATTGATTTTAGAAATATTAATTCAAATAGACATAGAGACAATGAGGCTTCTCATAGGTTTTATAGTAGATTTAATAGTATGCAAAAATCTGTAAAGTTAAAACGTAAATATGAAATAGACAATGATTTTGAATATGATATAGTAATGATTTCTAGATTAGATTTATTATGGTTCTCTGATATAAACTTTGATAGAATGGACAAAAAATATTTTCATATTTCAAATTGGAATCACAATGGTGGTGGGAAAAAAGGTCCGTATGATAAACGTGCTCAAGCAGGAAATGGATTCTTAGACTTTTGGTTTTTTTCAAATTCAAAAGTTATGGATGAGTTTGGTTCTTTATATGATAGATTAGAAGAAAATGGTGATGATTTTGAAAAGCTTGGTCAAAAAAAAGGAAATGGAACATATAGATTAAGTGGGCATGTTGTTACAAAAAGATTTGCTGATTTGTTAAATTTGAATACGAGGAGAATTATGTACAGGGGTTATGATCATGAAGTTTATAGGAGATATAATAGATTTTGTGGTGAGAAAATAGAAATAAAATGATAAAAGAAATAGAAATAGATAAAATTTATTTTAGATTGTTTGATGAAAATGGAGTCGACCACCCAACAAAGATAGAAAACTCTCCAGTTTATAATGCTATATGTGGTAATACTGAACCTTATAAGAAATACCATGAACTTATGGTTAGGCTTGGTAGAGCTAAAGCTGGTTATATGAATACTGAAGACTTTTTAGATTTTGAAAAGAAATTTAAATATTTAGAACCGCCATATGAGAATGAGTATGTAAGAGTGAAACAAACTGGACATCTATATGGTGGTTGGGATGGAGCTCATAGGATATCTTGTGAGAAAAAAAGAGGTAAAAAAAAGATTAAGGCTTTTATAATGAATGGTGCATTTAAACATAGAGGCTATTCTAATTTAATTGATTTAGCAACTATAATAAATAATATAGACTATGATGATTATGTTATTATAAAAGATGATAATTCATTTCCAAATTATGTAGATGATGATGATTTGGATTTTATTTGTAAAGATAGAAATATTTTGCGTAATCAAATTATAAGTCAGTTACCTGAATATGAAAGATTAGGTTATAGAATAGTAGAAAATGATAAAAAGGTAAGACATCATATTGATATAATTCCAGAAGGTACTAATCAAAAAAATCAACCTTATGGTGTGAGTAATTTAATTAACTTTAGATTTGATTTATTAGATACCTCTCCATATTTACAACAATTTAATCATCATACCAATAAAATTGAGATTGCAGATGATTTCTATGATTCTATATTAGAAAGAAAAGTTAAAAAAACTTTTGAGTGGCCAGTTATGTTTGAGAAACAAGGAAACTTTGAGGCTAATTTTCCTAATGATATAGATGATTTAGTTTTGAGGTTTATAGAGTGGGTTTGGCAACCTCATAAAAAAAGACATATAGAATATGTAAAAAATAATTTAACTAACACATCTGAGTTTATATATATTATTAATAGTAATACTAATATAGAAATAGATGAAAAATATATACAGGAGTTATTAAAATGAAGAAAGCTTTAGTTTGTGGGGCTGGTGGTTTTATCGGTTCACATTTGGTTAGAAGATTAAAAGAAGAGGGTTACTGGGTTCGAGGAGTAGATTTAAAATATCCTGAATTTAGTAAATCAGTAGCTGATGAGTTTATTAAAGGAGATTTAAGAAACTTGTCTGTGGTTGACCTTTGTGTAGATGGAGTGGATGAAGTATATCAATTAGCAGCTGATATGGGTGGAGCAGACTTTATATTTACTGGAGAAAATGATTCAGATATTATGCATAATTCAGCTATGGTAAATCTTAATATACTAGATTCTATGAAAAGATATAAAGTAAAGAAAGTATTCTATTCCTCATCGGCTTGTATGTATCCAGAAGATCACCAATTAGAAATAGATGTACCTGCTTTAACGGAAGAGATGGCTTATCCTGGTAATCCAGATTCTGAGTATGGGTGGGAAAAACTTTTTAGTGAGAGACTATATTTAGTTTATGCTAAAAATGAAGGATTTACTGTAAGAATAGCTAGATTTCATAATATATTTGGACCAGAGGGTACATATAAAGGTGGTAGAGAAAAAGCTCCAGCTGCATTGTGTAGGAAGATAATAGAATCCAATGGTGAAATTGAAGTTTATGGTGATGGAAAACAAACACGCTCTTTTTTGTATATTGATGAATGTGTTGAGGGTATTAGAAGAATTATGGAATCAGATTGCGAAGAACCTCTTAATCTTGGGTCTGATGAAGTTATATCTATAAATGATTTTGCACAAATGATTATTGATATCTCAAAGAAAGATATTAATATTAAAAATATTGATGTACAACAGGTTGGAGTTAGAGGAAGAAATTCAGATAATACATTGATAAAACAAAAGTTAGATTGGACACCAACACAATCATTAAAAACTGGAATTAGTAAAACATATAAATGGATTGCTAAATATATGCAGGAGAATCCACCAAAGTATATCTTTGAAAGTCCTGATGGTAAAACTGTTTATCGAAAAGAAGTTGGGTCTGATGTTAGATTGAAAGATAGTTCAGAAATTTGGAAAAAGGTTAAATAATATGATTACTGTAATGCAAAATTTTATTTGTACAGTACCCGAAAGGTTAGATTTAGTTAGAAGAAATACTCCAAAGGTTGCTGAAGTATGGGGTGATTATGAATTTATAATTAATTACAATCATACCGAAAATTTTGAAGAAATACATTCTATTTATAAAGAACATTTTCCAAAATTAAAGTTCTATCATAACTTAGAACCTGATTGGGGATTGGTTACAAGAGCTCTACTTAATGAAGTTAGTACACCGTATGTTTTATATATCAATGAAGATCAAGAATTATATTTAAGTAAGAAAGATTGGAATGATATAATCAATGAAGCAATTATAGAGAATGATGTAGATTATATTCTAATGAATCATATTGAAAAATATAATACTCAAATTTGCGCTGATGGTTATCTACCGAATCCTGAAGACCAAGCCTCCAGAATTGTAATTGAGAATTGGGGGAGATACCCATCTCCTGGATATAAAGAAGGAAAGAATGTTTGGTTTTATAATGGAAAATATTCGCCACATAAGAGAGTTTCTTCAGAGGCTGTTTATAGAACTGATTGGTTTACCGATCGAGTTCAAGAGTTTTTGGAAAAGGGTGATGATTGTACGCATGATATTCCATGGAGAAAGAAAATGATACCGAATTTTTATGAAGGATACTATGATTTTAAAAATGGTATGGCAAGATTTCCTGATATGAAATGTGCTATGGCAAAGAAAAATATAACTAAACAATGGGATGAAGTTAAACAAAATAGGATATGGTATGATTAAATATGCTTATGACACTAACAAATATAGATTTAGGGAGATGGTCTCTGAACTATTTGGAGTTGGTGAACTAGAAAAGGTGCATGAAATTAAACCTGAATTGGTAAGAGAAGAGTATAGAAATTTAAATATTCATAATGAAAATACTACTGATTTTCACGATATATTCTACAAAAAGTTAAATGATAATTGGACAGATTTATATGAAGCTTACGATGATTTTATACAGAATGAAATAGTTCCATTAGTTGATGAGAAATTTCATTATCAATATTTACCATCATTTAGGATTCAATTACCATATGATAATCAGGCAATACATACTTGGCATTACGACTCAGATCAATTACATGGTCATCCAATTGGGGAAATAAATTTTTGGTTACCATTGACTAAGTGTTATGATACTAATACTATGTGGGTTGAAAGTGAACAATTTAAATTAGATTTTAAGTCTTTAGACGGTAATTATGGAGACTTTTGGAGTACAAATGCTAATGTATGTATACATGGAAACAAACCAAATATTACCAACAGTACAAGAATGAGTTTTGATTTTAGAGTTATACCACTCTCTAAATATGATGAAAGTAACGAATCAAAATCTGTATCTAAATCAAATAAATTTGTGGTAGGAAGTTATTATAAGGAGTTATAAATATGTATGAAACATTAGAAAAAATAATACCTGTATTAGAGAAAGAAGGGTATAAAATAAAAGACCCATGGGATGTTGTTGATGCATTTGAGGATAAAGTAGCAAAATATGCTGGAAGTAAATATGCAGTATCAGTAGATAATTGTACTAATGGTATGTTTATGTGTTTGAAGTATTTGAATGCTAAAGGAACTATTACTCTACCAAAGAAGACTTACTTATCAGTTCCTGGTTTGGTAATACATGCTGGGTGTAATATAAAATTTGAAGATTTTGAATGGAGTGGTGTATATAAACTAGACCCATATCCAGTAGTAGATGGTGCTACTAGATTTACAGAAGGAATGTATATCAAAGGAACTTATCATTGTTTATCATTTCATATAAGAAAGGTGTTAGCAATTGCTAAAGGTGGTATGATATTAACAGATGATAAGGATGCTGTTGATTGGTTTAAAAGAGCTAGATATGAGGGTAGAGATAATAGAGAACCACATGATTCAATAGATGATATAGATATATTAGGTTGGAATTATTATATGCCACCGGAACAAGCTGCTAGAGGAATTGAATTGTTTAACAAACTACCAAAACAAAATGATGATACTGGTGGGTCTTGGAAATATAAAGATTTATCTTCATATTCTGCTTGGAAAGATTCTGTCAGAAAAAATAAATGAATAAAAGTCGCGTAGTGATAAATAAAATACAATTAAAAGAAATAGATACAGACTCTTGTGAGGTTATACTTAATAAAGCTGGTAGAGTTGTAGATGGTATAAACCATGGTAGAATGGTTCTCAAAGGGGATGGTGTCTACTATAAGATATTTGATAAGGAGTATTGTCGTAGAGAGAACTTTGTAAAAGCTCTTGAGGCTGGTTTCTTTGATGAGGTTGCACCAGCTCTTCAATCACTAATAGTTGATGGAGTTGATATAGTTGGTTATGTAACAAAAGCTGGTGAACAATTAGGTTCGGAGTTTGATAGAGTTCCCGAACCATTTTATCAAAAAATGTTAGCTTGTGTAGATGTAACAAATATGTTCTTCTATGATTTAGTTGCGTCTAATCTCATTACAATAGATGGTAGAATAAGTCTAATTGATTTAGAGAGTGTTTATGATTTAGATGAACTATATACGATAGATAAACACAACGCTAAAGTTAAACCAGATTACTATCTTACAGAATTAGAAAGGTTATGGAGAAAAAATATGAAACCGATTAGTTTTATACAACCAAGTAGAAACAATAAGAAATACCTACAATGGTCTTATAATAGCATCAGAAAGAACTTAGGTTACAGACATGAAATATGTTGGGCTGATGATTTCTCTGATGATGGAACTTGGTTTTGGATGCAAGAGATTGCTAAGAAAGATAAGAATGTAAAGATACATCGTAATGAAGGACCTACGAGATTGGGACATACGATACTATACGATACATTAGTAGATATGGCTAGTAACGATATCGTTATGATATATCATGCAGATATGTACGCTTGTCCTAATATGGATGTGGAAGTTCTGAAACATTTAGAGAGAGGTAAGGTGGTATCAGCTACAAGGATAGAACCACCACTACATCCAGATGGACCTGAAAAAGTATTAAAAGATTTTGGTATAGAACCCGAAGAGTTCGATGAGAAGGGTTTATTAGAATTTCTTGAAGAAGATAAGTATGGTGAAGAAAAACTTACTGAGGGCATCTTCGCACCATGGGCGATATATAAAGATGACTTTCAATCCATTGGTGGTCATGATTCTTTGTATGCTCCACAATCAAAAGAAGACTCTGATATCTTTAATAGATTCCAATTGGCTGGTTATGAGACAATACAGACATGGCAAGGTTATGTTTATCATATGACTTGTAGAGGTAGTAGATTTAAAGATGGGGCTATGAGGAATCCAGCAGGTCAAGTATTCATGAAGGGTAGAGAATCATCAGAGTGGTTAGCTCAAAATCTAAGGTCTACTCGTAACTTCATTCGTAAGTGGGGACACATGGTAAAACATGATAAATATCTAAAACCAATAGTACCACCTAAATATGATATAGGGTTTGTGGCTTATAATTGTGATAAGAATTTACTTAGGGAGTTAGAACCTTGGTGTAGTAAGATATACCTCGACTTTGGTTCAGACTATTTGGGTGATTATATAAAAGAAGAGCAACCAGATACTCAGTTTGATTTGGGAGAGAGGATAAAATTATATGGTAACAGTAAAATATCAGAGTTGCATGACATTTGTGTTGAGTTTAATTGTCGTAATCTCAACGCTAATAACTTTCAAGTAATAGTAAACCTATCAGAGATAATAAAAGAAAGTGGTGAAGTAGGTATAATGGAACATGAGATATTCAAGTTTTATATAAATTCATTGGATACATACGAAAAGGATTTAATTATATGCAAGTCTTAGTTACAGGAGGAGTAGGATTCGTAGGTTCAAATTTAATAGAAAAACTACATAAACAAGGACATGAAGTGATATCTGTAGATAACTATTCTACAGGCAAAAAAGAGAATGAACATTCTTTTTGTGAATATCATAATGTCGATTTACAAGAACATCCTTTGGAATATGTAAAGATGGAAAAACCAGACATTATATATCATTTAGCAGCTAAAGCTAGAATACTACCATCAATACAGAATCCATTACATACTATGAAAAATAATGTAGATAGCATGATACATGTATTAGATTATGCTAGAAGTAAGAAAGTACCCGTAGTGTATGCTGGTTCATCATCTGTTGTTGGTGACATCTATTCTAATCCGTACACATTGTCTAAATTTTATGGTGAAGAACTATGCAAGATGTATTCAGAGGTTTATGATACACCAATATCTATCTGTAGGTTCTATAATGTTTATGGTAAATACCAGCTTACTGAAGGGGCTTATTGTACGCTTATCGGTATCTTTGAGAGACTATATAATAACAACCAGCCCTTGACTATTACAGGTGATGGAGAACAAAGACGAGATTTTACTCATGTTGATGACATTGTGGATGGGTTGATTAGATGTGGTAAAGGATTAAATAGTTCTGGTGATAGATTAGTTATCATGGGAAAAACTTTTGAATTGGGTAGGGGTAAAAACTATTCAGTAAATGAGATAGCTGATACATTTGGTGATTATCCAAGAGAGTATATAGATGGAAGGTCTGGTGAAATGAGAGAGACTTTAAATACTGATACAATGGCTAGAGATATGTTAGGTTGGAATCCAAAGGGTGATGTGATAGATTATATAAAAAATAACATTTTGAAGAAATGACATACTATATATTATTAGAAGGAGATTCCAAAAACGCCATTTGGGATGAAAATATTTTAGGAGAAGAATCCTTTGGAACATTTTATACAGGAGCTGGTTTTAAGGCGTTAAATACAATAGTTATGAGTGAATCACATTTAGTAGAAACAGTCAAAATAGTAGATGAAAAGAATCAGTCTTATTCAGTAGAGGAGTTTGTAAAATTAATATCAAAATGGAAAATTAGGTCTTGACTTATATACCATTTTGTTCGTAGCTTTAGGAGTAAGTTAATGGTGGATTATAGATATTTAGAAGAGCTTGAAGACGAAGCATTTGAAGAAAAAACTAAACCAAAAAGAAAACCAAAGAAACAAAAGAAAAAATGGAAGGAATTAAGTAATGAGTCTAAAAGGAATAAAAAGACTGGTAAGTTATGGACTAATAAGTCTAACGGGATTTAATTTATTTGTAGGGTGTTCATCTCCCTACGAACCAACAGAACTATCTACAATAGAGTTTGAGTTGGATGCTCGTATGTCTATGGATAACAATGGTTATTATCATTTAACATTGGATACAACAAAATGGCAGACACTTCATAGATTAAGTGGTCATGTTTACAGAAATGGTGAACCGATGAATGTACTCAAGTTTGGTTGGGGCAGTAATCATTATTGGATTATAGGTGATGACTTCGGTTATTTTGTTACTAATACAGGTTTAACAGATAATGGAACTTACATTGGTTCTGATACCACTTTTGTAGATTGGTTTGAGGGTTATGAGGTTCCAATAGTAAACGGTTCATCTTATAGTAATATGGATGGAGAGGTAAACACTATGATGGCTCCTACACGAAATATGAGAGGTGATACTGCTACTATATTCTATGGTTGGTATGATGATTGGAAAGATGAAGAGATAATCGGTGAGTTTTATGTAATATTTGATTAAAGGAGAAAGATTATGAAATACTACTTAGTGAATAAATTAGATGAGATAGTTGATAAAGTAGATATGAGTGATGTAGGAGTTAATGGAGCAAAAACATATTTTGTAGGTAGAAAACAGATAGATGAAGAATCATTTGATAAAATTTGGAAAGTGATGACACAAAAAGAATATGATACTCAATATAAAGCTTCACTACAAAATAAACAATATGAATGGTGGAAAGATGAGGAAACCTATTTGGATGCAGATGCACCTATAACACAGAGTAATCATGAGTGAATTAACAAAGGAACAGAAGAAAGAATTAGAACAGATAGCGGCTGAGATAGAGGCTGAGGCTATCCAAATGAGAATAGACTACGAACAAACACCATCGGAAGAGAGTGGAAGTGTCGTAGTTGTCCATGAAAACGCTAAAATGTTGGATGAAGAAGAATAAATATGTAGACACATCTAAACTATCGGTTAGGGAGATAGATAGAAAAGTGGCTAAGGATATGGTGGTAAAATACCATTACTCTAAACAATGGACTAAATGTAGTGTTGCTCTTGGGTTATACTATACCACAGGAAATGAACATCAGTTCTTTGATGAGCCAGAAGAAAAACTAATTGGTACAATATGTTACGGAGACCCTATAGGAAGACACTCAGGAGCTTCTGTATCAGCGGCTATACCAAGAGAGAATGTCTATGAGTTAGTGAGGTTATTCGTACATGATGGGTATGGTAATAATATTGAGTCTTATCTAATAGGAGAAGGATTCAATTGGTTAAAGAAGAATAGAAAAGATATAAAGGCTCTTATATCATACTCAGACCCACAACAAGGGCATGTCGGTACGATATATCAAGCGACTAATTGGTTGTATCAAGGTAACAGAATAAGACCTAACGATAGTTGGTTATTTAAGTGGGAAGAGGAAGGTAAGTGGCAACATGGTAGAACTATCTTTCCATACTATAACACAAACGACATAGAGAAGATGAAGAGTTTGGTAGAGAAAGATTTTTGGATAAAGAAAGAGTTAAGAAAACATAGGTATGTATATCTGCTCGGTAGTAAGAATGAAAAGAGAAAGGCTCTAAAGAATTTAAAACATCCACTATTTCCCTATCCTAAGACAGCGGATATAGTAGAACCAGAGGTAATTAAAATTAAAGTATATAACAACAAATAGGAGTAATATAATGAACGAAACACAAGCAAATCAGATGATTAATCTTTTGGTATCAATAGAACAGAAGTTAAGTTCTATAGTTAAAAAGTTAGAAGATAAGAAACCAAAAGGTAAGTAAATGGACATTGCAATAATAGGCTGGGTATGGTTAGGAATATTAATAGGAATACCATTAGGTTTCATAGTATCTGTTTTCTTAACTCAATCTAAAATTAATGAGTTAGAGTCTGAATTAACTCATCAGAGATTTATCAGAGACTCATTGAAAGAAGAGATATTTAGATTAGATAATCAAGTAAAGCCCCAGCCTCGGAAAAAAAGAAATACCAAAAAAAGATAATGATTAAATAACTTACTATATACTTATTACTAAGTTAGAAACTTGCAAGACTATAACTTAAACGGAGATTAGATAGTGAATCAAAATGACCGAAAG
>Ga0209503_10001101_pt1 | contig 14396 bp, 9 predicted proteins | sample SouAtlMetagenome_2_FD_187448 | JGI IMG/M metagenome (GOLD analysis project Ga0209503, IMG submission 187448) | Marine eukaryotic phytoplankton communities from Atlantic Ocean - South Atlantic ANT15 Metagenome (SPAdes) (version 2) | ecosystem: Environmental > Aquatic > Marine > Oceanic | place... | reverse complement strand
AGGGACAGATTCAGCAAGTCCCAAGACAGCTCCACCTAAGAAGCTTTCTGACTGTAGATTCTCCCACTGTTCTGTGGTGTTACCTGTCGTAAGCAACTCACGAACACCCTTGTCAATAGCGTCTACCATACCCATCTCAGTGTCAGTGGAGAAGGCTGTAGTAGAGTAGGGGTTTCTATATCTATCTCCTCCGTACAGGGTTTCTTTTAAGAATTGGTCTTTATCGGAAGCCAATATCTTTTCGTACGTAGGGTTTCTTGTAACAGTGCGAGTTCCTCCCGGCTGAAAACCATCAGGGCCTGACGTTCCGGGAACATCTACAGTTGTAGTAACCGCATCTGCATCTTTCACAAACTGAATAACTTCCTCATCGGACAGCCCTTCAGGAATTTCAATGCCATACTTAGAAGCATTGCCGCGCAGAAGTGCAGCTTCTTCAGCTACCCCTACACCTGCCTCATACCCCAAAGACATTACCGCTCTTGCTGCTGTCTTTGCATAGTTCGACCCTCCCACCATAAACTTATTCCATAGAGCAGGCATCCACTCCCCTTGCTCTCCTCTCATCTCGTAATACTCACCCGCCATTTTATCGAGGGCAGCACCTCTTGACTTAAAATACTCTTCACGCTTAGTCAAAGACTCATACCGAGACATAAGTTCCTTTTGCGTTTGCAAAGCGGAATCATATTGCGCTTTTAGTTCAGGGTTGTTAGCAAGGGTTTCTCTACTAAGTGCTTCAAGAGGAGCAAACATTTCTGCAAACTGTGTGTACTCTTCTGCGAAAGAGTTCTTCTCATTTCTAAAGGCTTCGGTTTCGTCATTAAAAACTTTTACAGTTTCAATAATTTCTTTTTCATCCAAGACCCTCATCCTCTTATCCGTCATCTTGTTAAGAGCAGAGGTGTCCAACTTGTTTTTCAACAAGAATCCCTTTAGCTGCCTTGCGCCTTCTTCTTCACCCCGTGATGTCCATGTATCTAAGTCAACAACAGTTTGCTCTCCGTTGCTTGCAGTTACTTTAACGTTGTCTCCTGCACCCGTCTCTTCGAATGTAAATCCATAGTCAGAAAGTAGGTAGTTTAGTTTGGGGACAACATACGATTCTTCCGAGTCAATAAGCTCTGCATTTACTTGCGACAAAGCTCTTTCGAAAGGGTCAAACCCTTCGCCTTTTTCCTCAAACAACGTGCCTTCGTACTCATCCTTTGTTTGAAAGCCAAGCTGCCTGAAGTCGGCCTGAAGAAACTCATCGCGAGCCACTACATCGTCATCAAAAAAACTAATGACCCCAAGCTCTTTAGCCCTTTCTATTGCTTTCTTTTGCTTTTCTAATGCAAGCTCCGTATCGCCTCCTTCAATACCCATCCCATAATCCACAAACTCACCTTCCTCATTAGGCATTACTGAAGGGATAACATATTGGCCTTCATCGCCAAGCACAATTAGGTTAGGGTCTACACCTTCAGGGTATACCTCCAACAAAGCTTTTGAAGCGTCTACAGCAGCACCACTTACCTCTCTATCTCGACCTCTTATCTCAAGGCTTTCTGTATACTCTTGGTCTGCTTTAGATTGTACCCTAGCTGCTTCAAGGGTAGCCTCGTCAGGGTACATACCCATAGCACTAATACTAAGTGGGTCTACATATCCCGGAAGTCTTGTATCGGTAGGGGCTATCTCCCGTGGCTTACCTGCAATTGCATCTTTAATCTCTTGTGAATCCAACGAACCACCTGCCGATGGTAATCCCATATCTTCTTGTACGGGTTGGTCTTTTTTTTTTACACCGTATCCCACAAGGGTTTTGAAGTCGTCCGCGTTTTTGGTATACCCATCTTGTTGAGCTACCCCAAACATGGTGTTTACTGCCTGCTCATTGTCTGACATGAGGAGGACAAATTCGTCAAAAGACTTCTTGTAACCATCGCCCTGTGCGAGGCCGTACAATACTTTGAGAGCTTCTTCGTTCATATTTATCTATTAAAATTCTCCCATTCCACCTGAAACTCGATTTAGCTTAACAAACCTGTCTGCTGTTTCGTTTGTGAGTTGACCTGAAATCCAAGCGTTTAATGCCTCTGCTGCTGCTGCTCCTTCGTCAGTGTCAATAGTATAAGTCGCTTCTGTTGCAGGGTTTGTAACTTTAATTCTATATGCACTTCCTATATTAGCTTGTGCACTCTGAAATCCAAGTTTGGTAAGCATAGGTTGAATCTTAGCTAACACTACTGACTCGGTGTCGTTAAACAAATCCCCTGTAATTTCACTATTGACTGCATTCATAGTTGCTGCCATAGGGTCTACAGGGGTTTGAGTTCCGGCTCTTGCCCCAACACCTTCAAGCTTACCTACCTGTGCAATATATGGCCTGTCTTTAGGGAATGCTCCTGCTGCCTTTTCAATCTTACCCTTGTCTGAAAGTCCGTGAAGTTCTACTCCCGCTCTAATCCAATCGGATTTTGAAGGATTGGCCCCCACTTTAACTGTTCGCGATTCGGCAGGGTCATCGTTTACAAAAGTAATTACTCCGTTTTCAAATTGGATATCATTAATACCTTTTTCAAAAACCGAATCCATACCTAGAATACCTTGAACTGCTGCACGTTTCTCGTCTTCTGTACCGTACCACACCTCAGACCATAATCCTACAACGTCTTGTTGAGCCGATTCACCTGCTGCACTCTTGCGGTCTACAGCAGATTCAGGATTAACATCTGCTACAACATTAGTTGTAATCTTTCTGTCAAGCCTTCCACGCACATTGTCACGGATAGCTTGAGCTACGTCCTTCTCTTGCTGTTCGGTATACTCAGCAATAATTTGCCCTTGCTCATCTTTTCTTAAAAGAATCTCGTTAGGTTTTCTGTCCTCGTTAAATGTAAACGTATACTGCTCCCCATTCTCAGGACTTACTTCCATGCTGTTTGTAAGGATAGAAGATGTTTGAGTCCATACACTCATTACGTCTGAAACAAATTGGTCTTCACTTGCTGTGTAAACGTTTGTTGCCGCTTCAGCATCAATAGCATCCTGCTCGCTCATACCCAACTGAATCAATTCTTCTTTAGTGAATCCCTTAAAGAACGGGTCAGAAGTTTTTGTAATCAAACCCTTTGCAAACTCGCTACCATACTTTCTTGAAATACTATCCCACACACCTACCTGCCCTGCAAATGTTTCAGAAGCTGCATCAAGGTCATACTTATCATATCGACGAGCCACAAGAGACTGTAAAGAAGACACACTTCTAATTGCATTGGGGTCGTCAATGATTTGACCATTCTCATCTACATCAGCTACGCTAACACTACCTGTTTCGGGGTTTACTACAGCCGCAGTCTTTTGAAAGTTTCCAAAACTCTCCAACGTAGCCATAGTAAATTGCTCCAAGTCTTGAGACTCATCGTTCTCAAACCTATCCATACGTTCTTTGTACTCAGTATTAAACTTTCCGAATACACCAATCATACCATCCGTTCCGTCAGTAAGGTTTTGACGCATCAAAGTGTACTGACGCTGACTAAGCTCTCCCGTCTTAAACAACTTATCCTGCATAAGCATCTGCTCTTGTAGGTTTGCTGACAAACCAAGCCACCATTGGTTAGCTGTGGCACTTTGCCCTTGCTCAACCTCGTTAAGAGTATTTTGATACTGTCGTGAAGCCTCGTCAATTGCAGCCTTCTGCTCATCCCTTTGTTGAACTTCATTCTTAAGTTGGTCGCTAAAGTTTTTTCCAACTTCAGCCCAATTAATCTGCGTTTCTGCCGCCGTTGGCTGTGCTTTGTAGTAAGTTTTAGCCATTATCTAAGCATAAAAGGATTATACAGTTGCTGAAAAGCAACTTCCGATGCACCTCCGCCTAACTGTTGCATGCTTAACAGAGAATTATCTACAGGGGCTACAGGAGGGGGAGGGGCAGTAACAATGCCGGGCTGTAGCTTTGGCGCGGGCGGTGGGGTATACGTAAACCCACGAACATCTTTTCTTGTGATGCCACTCTCTCCAAGGGTAGCTCTAAACTGTGCAGGGGTCATGCCCGCCAATCCTTTCGTGCCATCCACGTCATATGTCTTAGCGTAATTGGCTTGGAAGTTTGGGTCAGAAGCCATCTTATCGGCCAATGCTTTTTGTCCTGCACTTTTTTGATACAGGGGGACAGCATCCATTCCTGACTGCAGAGTGTTACCGATACCTTGGATTCCTTGATTGATAGCGTCAGCCCTCGCTCGTGAAGCATCCGCTGCAGCAAGCTGCGCTCCTTCAACTTCCCCAAGGTCAAGGCTAATACCAATATCTCTAAGACGACTTGCTTCTTCTGCTGTAGCAGCCTCAAGATTGTACAGGTCTTTAGCCATATCAGTACGCTGTTTAGAGATAGCTTCTTGCCCCGCTTGAGCAACCCTACCCGCAACTGCACCTGCACCTCTTTGGTCTCCTTCAACAGCAGCTTGAGTAAGTGTAGCAGCCTGTACATTTAAAGCTTCCATCTCCCTTTCGTAAGCTTCAAGAGGGACTGAAAGAGATTCCATATAGTTAACCTCTAGCTTCTTACGCGCCTCCTTCATTTTTTTGTTCGCTTGTCGCTCTGCTTTTCGCATAGCATCTTTCTGCTTTCCCGCTTGGGCAAATGAAATTGCTGTTGTTGTTCCTCCTATAGCCGTTGAGATAGCAGCAGCTCCTGCTGCTGTTAACGCTCCTGCTGCTGTAAACATTGCCATATTATAATCCTTTTATCATTTCAGAAGAATAAACATCCCCTTTAATAAATCCGTTTTCTTTATAGAGTTCGATAAGTGAGTTATGCTTAAGTAGAGCATATGCATAGCTTGCACCGCTTCCTTTAGAAACATTACTTAATGATTCAATAAGCATGAGAAGAGCACTTTTACGTTGAGGTTTTTTGCGATATGACTTGTTGGAAATAATCCAATCAAGCCAAGCCACTTGAGAATTTGTGACATAGACAAAACCTGCGCAAACAGGCATATCATCGTCCCAAACCATCAATCCGCCTGTACCTTCTTCAGGTAAAAAATCTTTTGGCGGCGCATCCCAACCCCAATCTTCCCACCATTTAACTAAAATATCTTGATAATCAGTAGATTTAATGGATTTGATTGTCAAACTCATTCCACAAAGATACGTAAATATCAAGGATAACTTCTCATCACGTCTGACCTTACAGCAAACAGCTCTGCCTGTGTTCTTCCGGGGTGTGTAAACTTAGCTACTGCGTAATGACCCAATACTCCGTGAGATTCTGCGATGGCATTTTTTACAGACATATAGTAGAGGGTAGACCCAACCGGAATGTTGCCGCCCGGCACGGTAGTATCAACTGTAATTCTCTTGAGTCCTGCCTGCGGGTCGATGATTACATCAGTAATCTGCCCACAAAAAGTAGGTGTCCCTGTTCCAAAGAACAAACTATCTGCCACATTGCCCGCCGCTACAGCAGCCGCGTTAATGCCTGAGAGGTCTACTGAAGCGTCAAAAGTAATTGCTACAGCACTTGGAGTACCTGTAGAGACATTAATACTATTAGCAATACCATTCACTGAACGTAAAGAAAAGTTTGTTGTGGTATCTTGATTTCTTACAAAAGCAAACCATACCTGCTCCTTCCTTTCAAAGTAAGTCAAAGGCATATCAAAAGAAGTCTGAATATCGGAAGTAAGCTGTGCACCCCAAGCTTCAGCCCCTTGAAGCTCAAGAGTTTTGTACAACTTATTGTTAAGCACTTCAGTATTAAAAACAGTTGTTAAGGTGCTATTGTATACTACACCATAGAAATTATTTCTCTCAGCGTTAGCGTTATGCCTATACAACTCTCCCGCTCTAAAGGTGTAGAAGTAGCTGTTCATACCAATCATATAGTCAGGAGCATAGCTATAGAAAGAAGGCCAACCCTGAATACGTTGGTCAGTATCGTAAGTAAGCGTGTAATTTCTAAGTGTGACTCTTGACATTGTTTTTCTTTAGTGTGTCTTCAAAGACACGATTAGCATGAAGCAACTGCAATTATAATCCCATCTTGAATTTGGTATGAATTTCCAATATAAGCTATATACCCATCGGCAGCAGGTGTTGCCCCATTCGCGTCTGTAAAGACATAAGCGTGAAGTGCAGGAAGCTGCGTCCCATCAGGTTGTACAAAGTAATGGGTACTTGTTAAAGGAGCAAGACATGCGCTTAAAGCATTGACGGATACCGCAGAAGTTCCAAACGCAGTAAGTGGAGCAGGGCATATAACCTTTACGTCGAATGTAGCTCCTCCACACAATACAGGTATGTTTACATCAATTGTTCCATTAGCCACGAGTGGTTTAGGAACAACCATAGCACACGTTCCGGGGTCAGTAGCGGTTAGAGCTAAGTCGCCTGCAGCAATAGTTACACTCTCTTGTACTCCTTGCTGTAGTGTGTATGAATCGTTAGAGGCTTGGTACACTTCAAGATTTAGCGTCCCCGGAATATTGCCACACTGTGATGGAGTTGTCCCCACCACTGTATAAGCGTTACCAAGAATAGTACTTTGAAGTTTTCCAAAGTTAGAAGAAGATAACTTGTTATAGTTTACAGCATTGTATGTGGCTTGAATACCATTAGGGATTGAGCCGGGGTCATATATAATAATCATAGCCCCCGTTGCACTACCAACATCAAAAGTAGCCTTAAACATTCCTCCTTTAGGAGCGGTAGCAGTAGGGTTATTGGTGGTACAATTAGGATTACACCCTGTACATACTGCCGCAGGGCCAAGCTGTGGAATACCACCACCTGAAACACTTAACTCCCGTGCAATCGTCCCGTCAGAATACCATCCTGTCGCTGCAGCCGTAGTAAAAGCTGCATCAGTATAGAGACCCGATGAGGTTGCAAGGTCTACACCGTTTAGGTAAACACCACTTGTAGTACCACAGCAACAAGCAAGTTCTTTTTTAGAAGCATCGAAGCACAAATTGGTTAACACACTTCTGTCTCTGTAATCATACAGAACATAGAGATTTGCGGCTGTTCCCACAGGCATACTGAAAGTACCTGACATATTAGGAGTGCCTGCTCCTGACGTGGCAATAGTACCGCCCATTCCCACAGGAGGAGAAGCGATTGCTGCAAGCAAGTTGTTTATTCCTGTAGGAGTATTAGGATAATTAATTCCGGTTCTTAAAAACCCAAGGACATCTGCTGCTTTAGTAACGTAAGTGTCTGCGCCAAAGCGACGAGCCGCTGCCGTTACCGTTGAACCGTCACTAGGGAAGTAGCCCTGTCCTTGAGGCCCGGTTACAGTGGTGTACTGAGAAACAACAGGGTTGATGGCAGAGTTAAGGAAAGTAACTTGCTCCGACAAAACAGGAGAAGTGTAGCTGCCTTGAGCAAAATTAAGCTCATTATGGATGAGTGCGTTAGCATTAGAACTGCTTGTTAAGCAAACCTGAATAATGTTTAATGTAGTTCCTTCAGGACACTCTACTGTAATCTGCAGAGTTCCTGAGCCGGAAAGAGTAACTACTGCGGTCTCAGGTTTTGTATTTGGTTTAGGAACAACAAAACTACCGTCTGCTGCAAACGTTCCTCCATATGGAACACCATTATAAAGAACTCCAATAGTAGCTGACCCTGCAACAATAAAGTTGTAATTAACGGTAAAGTCTTCAGAGATAGGCCCAACATCAACGGTGTATGTTTGAGCTACTCCTGACAAGATATATGTCTGTGTTGTGCCACAAGGAACTACTACATCTTCTGCAGGAAGGTGTATTGTGTTGTTACTTAAAACATATTCGTCAGAGTAAGGGTCGTACCCTCCTAGCTTTTGCGTGCTAAAAGCCACTTCAAACAGCTCCCTAAACCACGTCCCCATACCTTGTTCAGAGATAACAATAAGTTGCTCATTCTGTGCGCTACTTCCTCGAAGTTGAATAACAGCTCCACGCTTGGCATCAGTAAAGAATTTATCGTACCCATACTCCGCATAGCTTTCAGGGTTGTCCGAAATACCAAACTCTTCGGTTCGCGCAATCTGAGTTCCTAGCACTTCAGGTACAGAGGCTATGTCTCCTCCGCCTGTAGAATCGCTCAATAAGTTTTTTCCTGTAAGGACATATGAAATCTTGTCTTCTTGCAGGACAAGGATGTCTGTCTCGCGACCTTCTATCCTTCGGATGTAACCATAGATTTGTTCAAGAGGTTTGAAGTTTAGAAGCCCAAGATTAAACTCATTGGTCTTATTGATATTGCTCTCTTGATTGTAGACACCGCTATAGGTAATATCGGCATACCTTCGTACTTGCTTGTAGTCTTGGTTTTGTGTAATAGTAACCCTGTTTCCAAGATTAAAATCCTTCCCAACAATAGAGTCTCTTATCTTATAACTCTCTACTCCGTTGCCGTAAGAATAGCAGTTAAAGAACGCGGTGTCAATAATAGCTGACTGTACCGCGCTTTGGTTTTGAACATTGCCATCGTGAAAACCTCCTGTAATAGGGAATGATTGAGACGATTCAAAGAAAATATCAGGCTGTGCATCGGCAGGTAAAGTTTCAAAAACCAACATATCGACGGCACGCTGAACTTGGATACGACCAATAAGAGTAGACTTTTTATTGTTTGAACTGCCACAACAAATAGTCCCGGCAAATCCGAATAATGTTCTACCTCCCAAAGTGTAAGTAGTAATTTGAGCCTTATACTCACCTTGCGCAGTTGACCCAATACCTATAGTGTCAAGGTCTTCGATACGCATGTCATTCTTACCCATACCCAACTCATAGTTAGCCCCTATATCAAGACCACCTCCGGTGTCTTCTAAAGAGTTAGGACATGCTAGTCCTGACGTACCTGTATAGGCATAGCTAAACGTGTTTGTAGGAGAATCTCCTGTATAGAAACTTGAGCTGTCAAGAATGTCTTGAATGGACTCCCCAATAAACCAATCCTTCAATGATGCATATCCTGTAGTAACCGTAAACTCTTCATTGATGTCGAGAGTTCTTTGCTCACATTTATTGCCTGAACCGTTTCTATTTGCTTTAAGTTTAATCTTTACTATAGACCCTGCCGGAACAGAAAAGTCCGTACCCCCTGAACAACTGCTGTTGTTCTCCATAGGGTCATTCATAGGTAAGAAGATGTAAGGTTTTCTATCTAAGCCTGCATTAAGAAAATCCTTGGCTTCAGCTTCTATATTACCTGTATCCTTAAAAGCACCGGCAGCTTGTTGTAAAGCAATGTCTCCATCCGTGCTTATCACCATGTACGTTCCCGGAATAGGATTACTTCCCGGAAGTTCATCTGCGGTAAAGGCTTTCTTCTCAAGAACAGTTACATAGATACAATCATTTACTGCGCCTGACGTATCAGCCTTGACAATTAATCTATCACCTTCCTCAACCTTTCTCGTGTTTTCTCCACGCAACAAAATGTAGGCTAGATTCCTATTTGAATCTATCTCAAAGAAATTAGCATAGATAGTGTTGTATCCTGCTTCATCAGGCTTGATAGCAAATTTGTAATGAGTAGCCCATGGAGGAGCAACTTGTGAAGTAGGTATCTCTACTCTAATTCTATTCTTCAAATCACTCTTTGAACATGGAACATGAAGAGCGTTTGTGTTGCTCACAAGAGCCGTAGTAGCTCTGCTGTACTCATCCATATAGATGATACCCACCTCATAACCTCTATTGCTGTGCAAGCTTTCTCCCGTTCCTACAGGAAGGAATACCGCGCTTGCACTATTAAACTTGTAGAAGTAGTATACATCCGTAGTTGGAGTGGTAGTGTTGTTTACATAGCGAAGTCCGGGAAATTTTAACACAAGAGTGTTAGTAGACGTGATTACGCTTATAGGCTCAGGCTGAGTGACTGAAGTCGCAGAACTCATACCTGAAGTATAAAAAGTAAACGTTCCTAAAGTCTGAGGTCTAGAGCAGTTAAAGTTATCTGTTAAGGTAGCTCCTGCACACGATGTAGCTCCACCACCCGAATCAAATACAGGCAAAATATTGGTAAGGCTACCTACTTGATTTTGAAATGACTGACTCGCTACCCAATCCGCAAGAGAGTCATAATTAGCATTAACCACCAAGGTTGCTTGAACCGTAATCGTAGAATCAGGTGTTTGCGCAGGAGTTCCTCCACCACCTGTTGTTTGAGTATTCGACGTAGAAAGTTCAAGGTCAAATTCTAACTCTAATATAGCTCCTGCTTCTAAGCGGCTATTACCAAGCGAATCAATAATAAGACTTGTAAGGTCTAACTCCACTAGCCCATCATTAACAGTCTCAGGAGCACCTGCTGTCCCTTGAGGAAGACTGTATATCGGGTTGTTAAAATTTATAGCTCCACCCGCTAGTGTCTCACTTGTTACCTCATCAGACCGAAGGGTACACACATAATTCAAAAGGGTAGGGCCGCTCTTTCCTACCAAATCATAACCCTCTTGGTAGTTTCCATACATGAGCCTATTCCCCATAAGGGTTTGAGCTTGAGCTAACTTTGGGACGTTGTCGTACAGCCTTAGAATCTCGCTTGGAGGTAAGACTGTAAAAATTTTACTGTCACTAAAGTCGAAGAGGATATTGTTATTGTCTCCATACCCTAGTTCAGCTTTGTCAAGCTTCTCTACAAGCTTGATGGTAGGGTCTCCGGCCTCCTTAAAGAGGATATCTATGCCCTTTACTAGGTTAGACCCCGTATTGAAAGTTATAGCCGCTGTATTGTGCTTATTTACAAAGCCCTCGTTAAGGTAGCTTTCCGTGGTAAAGTCAAACTGTTTAGGGACGAAAGCGGGTTTAGTAAACTGAGAAGTAGCAGAGTACTCATTATCATCATACCTCCATCTATAAGCAAAACAAATAAACCTTTCATCCATAAATGTAGACGAAAGATTAGGGTTGAGGCTTGTAACAAGAGAAGGAGAGTTAGAAGGTGGCTTGCGTATTACAAGAAGCTCTTCCGCTGTAATCGTGTCTACATCGGTAATCGGGTCGGGTTCTCCGTAAGAACGAGTAACATTGATGCGTCGAGGAGGGTTGTAGTTGTCGGTAAAAAACAACAAATCGTCAACCTTACTCACTCCTGTAATAAGATAATCACTGTTGAAATTCAAAGTAGTATTTACACCACCACCATCATCCATACTAATTACATGATACCTTGTAATTTGAGTGGAAGTATTGAAAGAGATAATAAGGTCAAGCTTGCCCGTGTTGGTTGAACCTGTAAAAGCAGGGTCGGTAACAAACCAATAGATGGTTTCATTTGCACTGTCTGCAAAAGCCCCAATACATCTAGCGTTTAGACTAATGCTAGTTCTCTGAACTTCAATGTCAGTAAGAGCGATATTGCCTAAAGTAGTCTCTGCCACTCCCATATCATCCTCTTCGGTAGAACCAACTCGGATATTCTGTGCATCAATGTACTCACCATCGGGAACAAGACGTTCGTCAAGCTCCTTATTCATCTTACCCTTAGTAAAGTTCCTTACGTCTTTAGCCATATTATTTAATCCACTTGTCCATTCCACGCAAATTCATAAGCAATCTGCCGGGATGAATATTGCTGATTCTGATTTTAGCATTACGCAATAGTGCGCTTTTTCTTTTACGCGCCCTAGCTACCACATACTCCTGCACACCTAGCTTGCTACCAAGAATGGCATACTCAATGTAAGCGTAGACATAGTCTTCAAATAGTTTATTGACATGAACCTTGCTGTCGTCACCATTCTCCATTCCGTCAGAAACATACTCAAGAACTACAGATGTTCCTGCAGTAATATTAGAACTGAAGTTGATTACGCCTGTAGCCCTATCAATGGTAAAGGTCGGATTTGCATTAGCTGTTTCGGTATTTAAGGAATACCACCCTCCCCCAAATGGAGTAAAGAAATACCATGCTCCCATATAGTCTACACCTTCGTACCCATCAAAAGGATGTCCGGGGTTTAGGTAGATGCTTTTTTTAGACCCCATAATTCTGTCAAAATCAATCGGAGAAAATTGAGGAGACAAAGCGTTACCGTCTTGGTCAAACAAAATCTTCTCATTGTTGTCTTGCAAGTACGCTTGAGCATAATTAACCTGAATATTTTCCGTCAATGGATACAGCATTCCATTTTTATAAGCTGAAATCCTTACCCAATTTACATAGTCAGAAGGAAGTACAAATCGGAATTGGTCGTTCACATCAAGTTGCAATACCTTAATCTCCTTAAAGGCATCGTAATTAAGTTCTTGAACAGCACGCTTGGCGTGAAACAAAACCTTAAAACGCTCTTCATTATTTACAAGGCTGTGGTTGCCTTGATACATCAACATGAAATTGTTGACAATGTCATACAGGGATACGTACTGATACGAACCCCAATTAGCATCTTCCGGAGTTGCTCCTCCGTTTTCGTAATACTGAAATTGATTGATGTATGCCATTATCCTTCTTGTTGTTTTTCTTTAGCTTCCTCACCATTGGCAAACTGATACACGTCAGCATCTCTAATTGATACGCCTGCGTAATTCAAAATCTTCATTGTGAGATTGTCTTCCTCATCGAGAGGAACTTCAAAGTTTTGGTACTGAGCGTCCGACTGATTAAAGACAGGCTCACCTCCTGTAAGCTCGATGTAAGTCCAATTGGGGTCACGAGGGTATCTAAAGTATTGAGCAATTACTCGACCTGCTGTATCAATAGAGTTTGGAAACACTTGCATCGAAGCCTCCTCTGATGTGTATGACGGATACTCTAACGTAGGCGCGGTATAGACTGAGTTGTTAAGCATCGTAATTTTACTATGCGTTACCTTCTCCGCTTCGTTCTGCTGAGTTCCTGCTTTAATAATGCTATACCTAAATCCTAGAGCAGTAAGAATAGCTCTCGATACGGTGATAGTAGTATCAGTATTAATCTGAGTGACAGTAGCATACTGAACTCCTTGTGTATCTGTTTGTACACCTACGATATCTCCTACTGCAATTCCGTCGTTTAGAAATGTAGCCGATGAATCTTGCACCTCATCTTGTCCTACAGCACTAAAATTTGTAGTTGTTCCTGAAGCTAGGATGCTTTTGTAAACAAGAACCTTATTGACAAAGTAATAGTCACTTCCTGTTGTAGCTGCAGAAGGCATCAGATATTGTCCCGCACTAGTTGCGTCCATATTAAGACCCCTAGTCATGGAGAATAAATCCATAGACTCTTCAATGCCTTTAGCTAGGTCAGCAATACCTGACCCTGACTGCCGTGCATTTTCTTTATTTATCTGATAGTTGTACTGCGAAAAATAACTTTCGAAAACATCTAACTGCGCCTGCTTTGCGAATAGATTAAAATCAGCAGGTGACAGATAACCGTAGTTATTCTTGTTTAGCACAGACAGAACAGTATTTCTGACTGAGTTAATCATTGCCTTGTTTTAGGCAAAGATACGGAAAAAAAGAGGGTAGCGTTTTTACTACCTACGGCCCCACCCACGTAACAATTTGACGTGTCCATCCGTCAATGGGTACAATAAATCCCACCTGCGAAGTAGTCTCTTGACCTGAAAGCACTGACTCCCACGCTGCAACAATAGCCTCAATATTTCTAATAGTCTCCGTATTATTTACTTCTTCAAGTAAATAAGCTAGGACATCACCATCGGGAGGACGTTGCGAAACATCGTACTCAAAGTCGATATTGGTTTTAATGATAATATCATTACCACCCTTACCCACTTGTACGTGTTGAATAGAATTAGTGGGGATATACAAGTTCCCTGCCTTGTTTGAAATTATTTTAATAAGACCATTGCCATTCATACCACAAAGATAACCAAAAAAAAGAGGGGCTATTGCCCCTCTCTTTCTATATCATACGTTCACCTTATGCCGGCACTGCGGTTAGAGCTAGTGGTGGTGTTTCTTTCACGGAAGTAATCCTCCAATTGGTAGCAAGGATTTCTTCCATGCGGTCAATAAACCACAACTTAAACTCATTGGATGATGTATCTGCAGAGTGTGTAATGTCGATAGTCGCCAACTCGCTATTTGCAAGAGTTCCTACATCAAGGTATAGGTTAGAGTATTGAATGCGCAAGACAGTAGTACTTTGCGTTCCAATTGAAGCAATATTATTCAGAGGGATTCTGTAATCAACACCTGAATGTTCTAGGGTAAGAAATTTTTTATTATTCATAGCTATCAGGGGTTATTATGCTGTAAGGGCAATGTTAGAAATTGTGAGACCGTAATAGTCTGCCGCCCTCTCAAGGAATGGCGTAGTGTATGTACTGCTGTTAGCAGTGTCGTACAAGTCATCAAGAAGAGCATTGACTGCTTTCGTGTAGTCAGCTTCTACTATTGTGCCTGTACCAAAAGTCACAATATACGTTTTATGAGTGCTGATGCCACCAAGGT
>Ga0209503_10001099_pt1 | contig 14427 bp, 11 predicted proteins | sample SouAtlMetagenome_2_FD_187448 | JGI IMG/M metagenome (GOLD analysis project Ga0209503, IMG submission 187448) | Marine eukaryotic phytoplankton communities from Atlantic Ocean - South Atlantic ANT15 Metagenome (SPAdes) (version 2) | ecosystem: Environmental > Aquatic > Marine > Oceanic | place... | reverse complement strand
TGACGCAGTCGCCCCTGCCCCACGCCGTGGATGAACACGATTCTCGGAATCCGCTTTTCTTCTGCCCGACGCATCATGCGGTCGAAGTGATCCATCTGAAGCGTGAGCATTTCATGCGGTGAAACGGAGTCGCGGGCACCGGTGAGAACGTGGTAATGCAAATCGACCTCCATGTGCTCATCCCGCTTGCGCATGTTGGTCGCATTGGGGTTGCGGTACTTGACGTCGAAGTCCTTTTGGGCCGATTTCAATACGGTTTCGTCCACATTCCGTTCGAGCAACTCCCCCTTGCTGATTTCCTTTGATGCGTATGCGCGGGCCTCTTCGGCAGCATTGGGCATGGGAAGACACTCGCGCGCAGTCAGCTGCGTCGGAAAGCCATCCGCATCTTCTACAACGAGCACAGCGCCCCCGTCCTTTAACCCAGCACCACGCCCTCGCCAGACTGATGAAGAAATCGGACGCGATCGCCAACGGAAAACTGATGGGGCATGATGACAAAGTAAATTGCACGGTGCGGAAGTTGTTTCAAAAGCCCCCTTCACCTTTTCCTTTTGTTGTCCTGCTCGCCCTGATTTTAGCTCAGGGGCTGGACGCTCAGGAGTTGGTGGACACGAGCGCTGTCCCAGCCTCCTTTCGCCCCTATGTTCACCTCCTCGGCTCAGCTGAAGTCGTCGCTCCCGCGGACGGTCCGAATTGGAGGGCCATGGACATCAAGGCATATGATGAGGACCGAAAGAAGTATGTGGAGCTCGAAGACATGGTGCTCAAGGTTTGGCCGAGGGTTCAAATCGTGACGGTCATGCTGGACACCCTGCAGTCCACTTTTTTATCGGGAATCGATGCGGTTCCCTTGGACACGCTTGAGGCCCACCGCCAAGAGGTCAAAGACGACCAAGCGGAGGCCAAGGCCGAAAAAAAAGCCGGAAAGAAGGAAAAGAAGGCCCTCAAAAAGGCCGAACGCCGAGAAGGAGGAGCAACCGTCAACGAAGGCGTGGCCGAGGAGGAAGACGGCTCCGTCTCGCTCACCATAGGCGGCGAATCAGATGGGCCGGACACCCTCTTTATGCCGGATGTCGATTGCTGGCTTGCCATGCAGCAAGAAGATGGCTACAGCAGGACTGACAGCCTCAATGAAGATGGCTGGCGCATGCTGGTGGAGGATGAAGACGCAGGAAGTGAACTGGGCATGAAGGAGGGCTTCCTGCTGGTCCACCTGCTCGACCGGCAAAACCCCGGCATGCTCGACTTTGCCGATGAATACGCCAAGGCCATCAAGCTCCCCTACTGGCGGACCATCAAGACCTTTAGCCGGCTGACCGGCTACCGGCTCAACCGCTCCTATGACCCCACGGGCGCAGACGGCCGCATCGAGCACATCATCCGCAAGCACAACCTCGACCTGCTCGACCCGCCCTGCTCCCCGGAGTGATCAACGCAGGGGGCGACCCGCCTCGACGTCTTCAATGAAGTTGGTGACCCCACCCATGAAGGCCCTCTGGTCGTCGTACATGCAGAGGTGCGAGCCATTGTAGCAATGCAACGAACGGCCGTTGGCCACCAACGTGGCCTGGCGGGTCATCTTCTCCGGGTCCATGGTGTCGTGTTCGGCACCCACCATGAGCGTTGGCACCTTGATTTCACCCAACCGGTCCGTGATGTCCCAATCGATGAGGCGACCGCCCACACGAAACTCGCTTGGCCCCTGCATGAGGTCGTACAGCTTGTAATTGAGGCGAACAAATGAGCCGGTGATGTCCTCGGGCCACTCCTCTAGGCGGCAGATGTGCTTGGCGTAGAAGTGGTCTTGGACCAACTGTAAGAATGCTTCATTCTGGATGTCTCCCGCCGCTTCAAATGCCTCGAGTTGGGCCAGGATTTCAGAGTCCATCTGGGGGCGCAAAACCTCCTCGTTGTAGGCCGCGTATTCCGGGATGCTTGAAACCATGTTGCAGACGATGAGGCCGTTGAGGTTGTCCTGATGGCGCAGGGCATACTCCATGCCGAGGATGCCTCCCCAGCTGTTGCCCAAGAGGTAAAAGTTGGATGCATCGAGGCCCAGCGCCTTGCGCACATCCTCCACCTCCTCACACCAACGGTCAATGGTCCACAGGTCCTCCGTGGGCTGGTCGCTGTAAAAGCTGCCCAACTGGTCGTACAAGATGACCTCGTAGCCCTGCCCCTCTGGCAAGACGTCGGCGAGGACCTTCATGTACTCGTGGGTGCAAGCGGGACCACCATGCAGGGTCAGAATCTTGACGTCCGGGTTGTCCCCCACCGTTTGGGTGAACACGCGATGGCCCGAAGAGAGCTCCACCATCTCGACGCCAGGCTCTGCGTATTTCGCCTCCCTTCGCGCACTGTCCGCCGCAGTGAATTCCATCGCGCAGTTGCCCGTGGCGTGGTGATCCGCTGCTCCGCCGTGAGCAGGGGTCTCCTGTGGAGTATGGCCTTGTTTCTCGTCGGAAGTGGTGCTAGTGCCCGAGCAAGATGTGAGCATGGCCGGCACCAGTGCCAGCCTAAACAGATGTTGGAATCGCATGGGAAAAAGGTAGGTCAGTGGAGGAATTCGGCAGCGCCGGCGATGACGCCGTCGACGACCGTGGGATCGAGAAGTGTGGAGGTGTCGCCGAGCTGGTCGTGCTCGCCGCTGGCCACTTTGCGGAGGATGCGGCGCATGATTTTGCCTGACCGCGTCTTGGGCAGGCCCGGCGTGAACTGGATGCGGTCCGGGCGGGCGATGTTGCCGATTTCGGTGTTGACCTGCACGCCAATCTCCTTGCGCAAGGCGGCGATGCCATCGGCGGTGTCGGGCAGGGCGCCGTCCTTGAGGATGACGTAGGCATGGACGGCCTGGCCCTTGATGGGGTGCGGGTAGCCTATGACCGCGCACTCGGCCACAGCAGGGTGCGAATCGATGGCGTCCTCGATCTCGGCGGTGCCGAAGCGGTGCCCGCTCACGTTGACCACGTCGTCGACCCGGCCAATGATGCGGAACACGCCGTCGGCGTCGCGCCGGGCACCGTCGCCCGTGAAGTACTTGCCCTTGAAGGCGCTGAAGTAGACGTTGCGGCACCGCTCGTGGTCGCCATAGGTGGTGCGGATCATGGACGGCCAAGGGCGGTCGATGCAGAGGTAGCCCTCGGCCTCCCCTTCCAAGGTGTTGCCCTCGCCGTCAACGAGGACGGGCGAAATGCCGGGCAGCGGATGGCCCGCGTGGGCCGGTTTCATGGGGCTGTGCGATCCGAGGCCGCTGATGAGGATGCCGCCCGTCTCGGTCTGCCACCAGGTGTCGACGAGCGCGCACCGTCCGCCGCCGATGGCGTCGTGGTACCACTGCCAGGCCTCCTCGTTGATGGGCTCCCCCACCGAACCGATGACCTTCAAGGCAGACAGGTCGTGGCCTTCTGCGAAGCGTGGTTCGCACGCCATCAGGGCGCGTATGGCCGTGGGCGCGGTGTAGAATTGGTTCACCTTGAGCTTCTCGCAAACCTCCCAAAAGCGGGCCGGCGAAGGGTATGTGGGCACACCCTCAAACATGACGGTGGTCGCGCCATTGAGCAGCGGGCCGTACACGATGTAGCTGTGCCCGGTGATCCAACCGATGTCGGCAGTGCACCAATAGATGTCGCCCGGCTGGTATTGGAAGACATTGGCAAAGCTGTAGCCCGCGTAGACCATGTACCCCCCGCAACTGTGGACCACGCCTTTGGGCTTGCCCGTGCTTCCAGAGGTGTAGAGAATGAACAGCAGGTCTTCGGCAGCCATGGGTTCTGGCGAGCAGTCGCCAGAAGCGTTCTCGAGGGCCTCATGGAGCCACACGTCGCGCTCGGCAGCCCATTCCACAGCTTCGCCCGTGTGGCGGACGACCAAGTTGGTGGTGACCGTCGGGCATTCAGCGAGGGCCACGTCTACTACCGCCTTCAAGGCGAGCCCTTTGGCGCCGCGCTTCATGCCGTCGCTGGTGATGACGCAGACCGCTCCAGCGTCTTGAATGCGATCGGCAAGACTGCGCGCAGAAAAGCCCGCGAAGACCACGCTGTGCACTGCACCAATCCGGGCGCAGGCCAGCACCGCCACGGCCAGTTCGGGCACCATCGGCAGATAAAGCGCCACGCGGTCGCCCTTCCCCACCCCGCGCGACTTCAAGACGTTGGCGAACCGACAGACCCGGTCGTGGAGATCGGCGTAGCTGACGGAGACCGTGGGCTCAGCGGGGTCATTGGGTTCCCATAGGATGGCTGCGCGGTCGCCATGCTCGGCCAAGTGCCGGTCCAAACAGTTGGCCGTGATGTTGAGCTCGGCCCCATCAAACCACCGGACCTTGGGCGTCTCAAACTCCCACTCGCACACCGTTTCCCACGGCTTCATCCAGTCGTAATGGCCCGCGATGTCCGCCCAGAACGCCTCGGGGTTGGCGACAGCATCTCGGCGTGCCCGGGCCACGGCCTCAGGCGAATCAAGCAGGAAAGGCATGCCCACAAATTAGGACGGCAAAGAAGAAGATGAGCCAGCCAAGGACTGACCTTCCCTATCGTATTTTCCAAACGAAGACATCTGCGCATGCCACCGTTTAGGGCCCTCCTCCCCCTCTTCTCTCTGTTGCCCCTGCTCTTATTGACGGCTTCCACCCACGCGCAGCACGGGTGTGACCACAGCAAGCAACGCGCAGAAATGAACCGGACACACCCGGAATGGATGGGCGTTCAGAACCTTCGGAATCAAGCGCTTGAACAGCACATCCAGAGCTATTCGGCATAGTCCCTGTTCTGCACAGACGAGGCCATCGTCATGCCCACAAGACTTGGACCTGGACGGCATGGCCACCGTCAGTGACGTGCTTCTGATGCTCGGCGAATACGGCTGCCAATCCGCATGCACCGCGGACATCAATTTGGATGGCATTGTCACGGTGGAGGACTTCCTATTCGTTCTCTCCGAATTCGGCAACAGCTGCGATTGACGCGACCAAATCAGGCCAGGGTCTGCAACACAACCCCATAAAATCGAAAGCCCCCGCTGCGACGTTGCAACGGGGGCCTTCTGTAAACTGTGGCGACCCTGGAAGGATTCGAACCCTCAACCTCCTCATCCGTAGTGAGGTGCTCTATCCAGTTGAGCTACAGAGTCGGCTTTTCCCCAAAAGGGAGCGCAAATGTAGATGAAATTTCGAGGGCAGCAAGGGCCCAAATGACGTCTGTCATCTCGATGGCTGAATCGAGATGTATTTTCGTGCAACCCCATGAAATTGCCTCCTCGCTTCGTGTTGCGTTTGGCCTGCTTGGTCTCGGTGCTGTTCAGCGTCCATTTGTCCTGTGATGCTCAAGAAAACAGGAGCACATTGACCGAATTGAGAACCGCAGTCAAAGACGCATCCCTGTCCATGGACGACCGCGTCACTGCCTACCTCGAGTTGGCCCCTGAACTCGAGGACAAATCGGAGTGCGTCGCGCTGGCTGACCTGCTCTTGGAACAAGGCATCGACGGCTCCCAAAGGGTGGACGTCGTGGTCAAGAAAGCCCGCGCCTTGCGCGACCTGTCACAGCTTCTTGAAGGAATTGCAGTTCTCTCAGAGTCCATTGAAGGGACAGAAGCGGATCAGGAGAGAAACCTCTGCATCCTGCTCATGGAACGGGGTGGGTTGGAATCGAGACTCAAGCCAGAAGGCCCTTACGACAAGTCCGTCAGCCAGACCCTGGACGACCTGCACGATGCGCTGTCCATTGCGGAAGACCTCGACGACATCGAACTGAAAATCCGTGCCCACAACAAACTGGGCATCGCCTACGGCCGATACGGAGATAAAAACACGGCCCAGGCGCACTTCCGCTATACCCTTCTCAACCACACGACCAAGAAGGAACTCGCGCTTGCCCGTCTCAATTCGGCACACCTGCTGAACACGGACAAAAAGGCGCACCAGGACACGGCCCTGTTCTACCTGCGTGAGGCCCGGAAAACATTTGATGAACTCAACGACAAGACGAACTACCGCGCCGCGACCCTTACCATCGGCAAGTTTCTCCTTTCAGCAGGCCAACTCGATGAGGCCAAGGAGGAGTACATCCATGCCCTAAATCGGGTTCGCAAGATTTCGAGACAGGTGACTTGTCTGGAATACCTCGGACTCATTTCTACCGAACAGGGCCTGCTCGATGATGCGGAGGCGTATTTCAACCGCGCCCTTCTGCTCGATGCTGAGCGAAAGGCATCTTACCGCAGGGAGGCCTATCTCATTTCCAAATTGGGCAAGGTGCTCATTGGCAAAGGGAAATCAGAGCGGGCGTTCACCATGTGCGACTCGATGCGGGCTCAGGTGGGAAATGACGCCGGATTCAGTGACTTCAAGCGGGCCACACGCCTTGTCGATTGTTGGGACTGCATCGGAGAGGCTCAAAAGGCCATGGGCCGACCGAGCGAAGCCCTTCTGTCGCGTGACAAGCGGGACAGTTGCGAAGATGCCCATGAGCGCATCACGATGGAATCCAGCGAAGACGGACTTCAAGTCCTCGAGTGGGAAAACCGGCGGAAGCAGCGAATGCAGGAAAACCAATACCGCCTGCAAGAGGAACGCCAAAACTACCTCTACGCCATTGTGGCCCTGCTCATTGGGTTCGCGATGTTCATCACCTACCGGTACCGGTTTACCCAGCGCCAAAGCCGGTTGATTTCCACACAGCGACAGCAGCTGGCGGACCGACAGCGGGAGCTGATCAAGGCCAATTCCGACCTGGAAATTGCGCTCAACCACAAGGCTGTGTTTCTCTCCAACATGTCCCACGAGATTCGCACGCCCCTGAACGCCATCGTGGGCATGTCCAATCTCGCCACCAAAGAAGACATGACGACAGGGGCCAGGAAGTATCTGCGCAACATTGTCATTGCCTCGTCGAACCTGATTGACATCGTCAATGACATCCTGGACTTTTCCAAGCTCGAGGCTGGTAAATTGGAAATCGCCGAAGAGCCGTTCTCCGTCGCTGATGCACTCGAAGTCGCAGAAAACGTGATGCGGATTTCCGCCGAACAAAAGGGACTGAATTTCACGGTGGACGCCTCCGCTGACCTTCCCTCCCACCTGATTGGAGATTCAAGCCGACTCAACCAGGTGCTTATCAACCTGATTGGAAATGCAATCAAATTCACGTTGGAAGGAGGCGTGACATTGGGCGCGGAAATGGGGCCCCTGCCAGCGCTTCCAAACTGGTGCCCGCCCCCAACCAAGGCCCATGACAAGTGGTTCGTGATCCGAGTCAAAGACACCGGAATCGGAATTCCGGATGACAAACAGGAGAAGATTTTCGAGAGCTTCAACCAAGGAGACCAACTCAAGACTCGGAAATTTGGAGGCACCGGATTGGGCCTCAGTATTTCCAAGCAAATCGTGGAGCTACAAGGCGGGGTCATCTGGGTCGAAAGCGTTGAAGACGAAGGCTCCACCTTCTGCTTTGCCCTGCCCGCCTTACGCGCCGATGGCATCGCCGTTGATGCGGATGATGCCAGTGCCCATGAGGAAATTGGCCCCATCCGAATTCTCATCGCCGAGGACAACCCATTCAACGTCATTGTGACCGAGGACACCCTCAAAGCCGAATTGACCGATGTGACCATCGGCAAGGCAGAAAACGGCAAGGTGGCCTTTGAAAAGGTGCGGGACGAGACGTGGGACTTGGTCCTGATGGACATCCACATGCCCGAAATGAGCGGTCTGGAAGCCACAGCAGCCATTCGAAAGCTGCCCGATGCCGAAAAGGCCCGCACCCTAATCGTTGCAATGACAGCGAGTGTCCTTCGGGAGGAGACCGACAACTACATGCGGCATGGCATGGACGGATTCGTGCCCAAGCCATTTCAAGCCGACCAGCTGAAGAGCGAAATCTTCCGGCTTCAGCGGACCCGTCAAAAAGGTCTCGCTGCCAATCGCACTGCACTTCCGCCCCTGAAGATTCTCATTGCAGAGGACAACCCCTTCAACGTCATCGTGGCCGAAGACACGCTGCGGTCCGAGTTGGAGGACGTGACCATCGGCAAGGCAGAAAATGGAAAAGTGGCACTGGAAATGGTCCGGGAGGGACATTGGGACATTGTGCTCATGGACATCGCCATGCCCGAAATGACCGGAATCGAGGCCACCATGGCCATTCGAAAGCTCGGCGACACAACCAAAGCGGAAACCACAATCATTGCCATGACGGCCAGTGTCCTCAAGGAAGACACCGACCACTACCTCAAGCAGGGCATGGACGGATTCGTGCCCAAACCGTTCAAGGTGGATCAGCTCATCGCTGAAATCGAAAGGGCCCACCTCTCATCAGAGAAGTAGGCCCCTTCGTTACCCGGCGCAAAGCGCGCTCAAGAATTCAGTTGGCGACAAAAATCGCCACACCGACCAGTGTGACGAGCCAGCCCAGCGCCAAAGACCAGCTGATTCGCTGGTTGCGCTTCTCATTGCTGCGCAACACTTGCAAATCATAGACCTTGTCCAAGGACGTCTTGACAAGTGCAAATGCGGCATTCGACTTCACGATGTAGTCGTCAGCGCCGTTTTTCAAAGACTCCACAGCCACTTCCAAACTGTCCTGTCCGCTAAAGAAGATGACATGGGTCTGGGGGCTTCTCTCCTTCAAGGCCTCAAGGACCTCCAATCCGTTAATCTCGCCTCCTCCACTGAGGTCAAAGTCGAGGACCACGGCCCGCTCATCAAAGCGATCGAGAGAATCGAGGAACGTCTCTCCATCGTGATACTTGTCCACGTGGCTGTAGCCATTGCGGATGAGGAAGTCACGGAGAATCTCCGTGTTTGGAATGTCGTCGTCGACAAGGGCAATCTTGAGGTGCTTGCTCATTTCAACAGGTCTTGCAGGTTCTGAATCAGGGTAGAGAGTCGGTCACAGGTGGTGTCGAGCTCAGATTGGGAAATGCCCCCACCCGATTTGATGGTCTGCTCATGGGCACTCATCATGGCGTGGGCATCGGCTGCGCCGATGGTCTGAACCTGACTTTTCAACTTGTGGAGGATCGACCGGATGCGCTCTTGGTCGGACCCAACGTCCGCAGCCCGAAGGTTGACCAGCTCTGGCTCGAGGGTATCGAGGAACAGCCGGATGTAGTACTTCTTCTTTTCCGGATCTCCGGCGCTCAGTCGGTCGATGATTTCCATGGCGGTGGAGGCCGAAGATACCGCATCCCGGCCATCCATCCACGCGCTCAGAACGACGCAGCAGCAACCTGCGGTGGCGGAAACAACCAAGTCAGCTGCAAGCCGTGGTTGAACACGCGATAATCACTCAACCCAATGACGATGCCATCGTAGCCGAGTCGATAGGCCACCTCCAGCCCCGCCCCGGCATCCAAGTATGCCTCGGCCCCCAGCCGGACATACGCCCCGTAGCCTATGCCCCAAGTGAGGTCGGGCGTTCCACCATTGAACACCTGCCCGCCGCGGGGAACAATCATGTCGTAGGTGGTCTGCTCCACTTCGATGTAGTGGTCTCGAATACGCGTCGCGGTCAGGCTGCCCCCGAGTTCAAAAATCCAGCTGACGCTTCGGTCAACGGGGCTGGCCGTCCGATAGCCCAAATTGAACTGCATTCGGTCCTCAGAGGCGAAGATTCCAAAGTCCCTCAGGTCTGTCGAGCCCTGCCCCTGATCGGGCAATTGACCCGTATTTAACTGCCAAGCGCCACGGCTCTTGAGTCTCCAGACATCCATATCCAAGACGATGGCATTCTCAAGGTTGAACCGCTGCATGACCCGAAGACCAAAGCCAAAACCGATGTCGTAACGCTGATCGATTGGATAGGACGCCACCGACATGGCCCCTGCGTCTGCAATGCCCAAACTCTGAGCAATTTGATTGCGCACGGAGTTGCCTGTGCCCCCTGCGACGCTGTTCCAATCCAGTCGCTCAGGAATGCTGATCAACTCCCGGAACACATCGCCGAGTTCCGAAAGCCCAGTCCCATTGTAGAAAACACTAGACGCTCCGCCTGGCTTGGCGACGTTGATGTTCATTCCGAAATGCAGCTTTTTGGGGCGATCAAAGTCCCCAAGAAGGTCACTGTCGTCATACGGTTCATAGTTGAACACCTGCGCGCTGAGCGCCCCGGGCATCCAAAACACCAGAACCGCGACCCTCCATGCCATTGAACTCCTCTTCATGGTGGAAATTTAGCAACGTACTTCCACGGCGGACCGATTTTCGTCCTTGGCCTCATGACTGTCTCCTCAAATACCACATTCGCGATTGTCGATATCGAGACCAATGGAGGCTCACCTACCGGAGACAACATCACCGAAGTGGCTGCCATCCTGCACGATGGCCACCACGAGCTCGACCGCTGGGTCCGGCTTATCCGGCCAGCGCGCCCCATTCCTTCGGGCATTGTGAGGCTGACCGGAATTGATGACTCCATGGTGTCAGACGCCCCCGAATTCGGGCAAATTGCGGAGGACCTACACGCGTTCCTTGGCGATGCCGTGTTTGTGGCGCACAACGTCTCATTTGACCTGAAGCACCTGCAAGCGGGGTTCAAAACGGCCGGTCTGCACTATAACCCCCGCCGGTTGTGTACCGTCCGGATGTCCAGGAAGTGGCTGGAAGGGCCCAAACGATACAGCCTGGGCGCTCTGTGTGACTTTCTCGGCATCGACAACGAAGCGCACCACAGGGCCTGGGGAGATGCAGCGGCGACCGCGCAGCTTTTTGCCCTGCTCTGGCGTGATCATGCTGCTGCCATCGAAATTGAATTCGGTCGCGGTGGCGGGACATCTTGGTGGCCGCCTCATCTGCCACCCGATGCATTGGCAGACATTCCCACCGCTCCAGGTGTCTATCGGTTTCTGGACTCTGGAGGCAAATTGATTTACATCGGGATGAGCCGGAACCTCGCCTCGCGCGTTCGCCAGCACTTCAATGGAAGCGGCAGTGAAGCCCGGTCTCAAAAACTGAGGCGCATGGTCCACAAAATCACGTGGGAGCAAACTGGCTCGGAATTCATGGCCGCCATATTGGAAGACGTGCTGATCAGAAGACACCATCCCCCGTTGAACCGGGCGCAAAAAGTGGTGGGCCGGGGATGGTCAGTGGACACCTTCCGCTGCCGACTGGACATTGTTCGCCTGACCCTGAACAAGGGGGGCTCGGCCACCTCGCTCATGCGATTCAGGAGCCGGTCAGAGGGGGAGTCTTGGCTCCGACGAGAAACCGAAGCTGCGGGAATGAACTCCGCGTGGGCGGGCTTGCCCGGCACCGCATGGAGTGAGGGCTGGGTCGACAACGTCGCCTCACGGGCCCTGCACAATGCGCGGGCCGAGGCATGGCTTGAGGGGTTGAAGGCCTCCAAGCAAGCACAAAAGGCACAAGACCTCATCGACCTGACGCCCACTCCCGATGGGAGAAGGCCCCAAATCAAATTGGAGGACGGTCGATTCTGCGCCTATAGATTCAACGAACAGCAGAAAGAAACCGACTGGATTTCCGATGCCGGATCATCCCGCATCGATTCCATTCTCGATCGGCATTTCTCTGCCGGGTCCGGACTCAGTTGAGGTGAATCGCCCCACCCAGTGACGCAGCACCCGAAGAGGTCGTTCGCACATGGTTTAGGACAGCCTCAATGGCACGCGGCGGTGCGGACCATCGGTCGATGGAGGGTGCAGAAGAAGAAGAAAAGAGGGGGTTTGGGGTAAGCTTTTCCATTCGCGTTGGTTTGTGTGTGATCCGCCTAGCGGTCGGGGTAGAAACGCAGGAAGCCGGAGCATATTGCCCCGGCTTCCAAAAAATCCTGGTGTCCTGTTGAACTGAACGTCAGTCCAACGTGAGCGACACGTCTTGTTCTGTCATCATGCGACGCAGGTTGATTAAGGCGTAACGCATCCTGCCGAGAGCCGTGTTGATGCTGACCCCTGTCTCTTCTGCAATGTCTTTGAAGCTCATGCCCTTGTTCATCCGCATGTGCACGACATTCCGCTGTTCCGAGGGAAGTTGATCCACAAGGCACTGCAAATCTTCACCGATGCGTTCTTCGATCATCTCGTCCTCCCGGGTTGCCCCGCCATCGGCGATGTTGCCCAAAAGGTCAAACTCCTCCGACCCCCTGCTCATCGGCATCTTCTTTTGGCGTCGGAAATGATCAATCCCCGCATTGTGAGCGATGCGAAGCACCCAAGGCAGAAACTTCCCTTCCTCGTTGTACCGGCCACTGCGCAAGACGTCCACCACTTTAATGAACACGTCCTGAAACAGGTCGGCAGCCACATCATGGTCGCGAACAAGCAAGTACAACTTGGTGTACACCTGGTCGCGGTGACGGGCAAAAAGGACTTCAAAGGCGCGCTGGTCGCCTTGTTGGAATTGCGCAATAAGGGCGCGGTCGGGGTTGGGCTGTTGGGCCATGACACTACGGATTGCGCACGCTTCTTCGAGCGGATTATCCTCAATCAGAAAACGTGCAGTTGGGTAGTGTGGGTCGTATGGCTTTTTGCTTGTGTGTACTTGATGTACTGTTCAAATTCAATATACGGACTTCTTCTGAGAATGTCCGAACCCCAGCTACCCAAAGCCTGTTAACAAGCCATCAGGCGTCACTTCTCCGTGACCGAACTTCGTCCCATGTCCACAGCCAAGCCCTCTGACTCCGCTCCATCCCTGAAGGACAAGGGCAGTGAAGCGCAGGGGCTGCCTGAAAGCATTCGAATTCGCGGCGCCCGAGTGCACAACCTTAAATGTGTAGACGTCGACCTGCCCTTGAGAAAATTGACTGTTGTCACCGGTTTGAGCGGGTCAGGCAAAAGTTCTCTTGCCTTTGATACGCTCTATGCAGAAGGACAGCGTCGCTATGTGGAAAGCCTCAGCGCCTATGTCAGACAATTTGCGGGACGCCTCGAAAAACCTGATGTAGACCGCATCGACAACTTGACCCCGGCCATTGCCGTGGAACAACGCGTCGCCTCCAGAAGCAGCCGTTCGACGGTCGGAACCGTCACAGAAGTACACGACCATCTGAAATTGCTGTGGGCGCGGCTGGGCCGAACCTTCAGCCCCCTCTCTGGCGAAGAGGTCAAGAAGGACACGGTCACCGACGCCGTCAATGCCGCGTGTGCTCGTACCGAGGGAAAGCGGTTCATGGTGTGTGCCCCTGTTTCCCTTCCAGAGGACAGGACGCTCGCCGCTCAGCTTGAAGTGTGGCAACAGCAGGGGTTTGCCCGGTTACTCGTTGAGGGCCAGCCCAAGACCATTGTCGATTGCCTCGCGTTGATTGAGAAAGGTGCGGACGGTGGCCCCTCCGGCGCCCATCTCCACCTGGTCATCGACAGGCTCTCCATTCCCGAAGCACTGGAACGGGAGGAGTTCATGCAACGGCTGGCAGACTCTGTTGAAACCGCCTTTTATGAGGGGCACGGGAAATGCGAGTTGCATTGGATGGGCGATGACGGCCAAACGGAGGTCACTCCATTTTCCGATCGATTCGAACTCGACGGCATGGCCTTTGAACTCCCCTCCCCTGACCTGTTCAGCTTCAACAGTCCGCAAGGTGCCTGTCCGAAATGTGAAGGGTTTGGTCACGTGATCGGCATCAGCGAGGACTTGGTAATTCCCGACCCTTCCAAAAGCCTCTACGAAGACGCAGTTGCCCCTTGGCGTGGGGAGAAAGCCAGCCGCAACAAGCAGCGCATCCTTCAAAATGCCTATGACGAAGATTTCCCGGTGCACACGCCGTATGCCGACCTGACCGCCAAACAGAAAAAACAACTCTGGCAGGGCACCCGTTCGTGGAAAGGTATCGACGACTTCTTCGCCCGGCTCGAAGCCAAGAGCTACAAGATTCAGAACCGCGTCATGCTCAGTCGCTACAGGGGCAAAACCCCTTGTAGCCATTGCGACGGAAGCCGACTGCGTCCTGAGTCAGGATATGTGCAAATCGATGGACAGAGGCTCCCCGACCTCCTCAACATGCCCATTGAAGACGTCTTGACCAGATTGGATGGGCTCCAACTGTCAGAGGCTGAACAAGAAATCGGAAAGCGCCTGCTGCTTGAGATTCGCCACAGGCTCCAGTTCCTGCTCGATGTGGGCCTGGGCTATTTGACCCTGAACAGGGGCAGCGCCACCTTGAGCGGCGGAGAGAGTCAACGCATACAGCTCGGAACGAGCCTCAGCAGCAGCTTGGTCGGCAGCACCTATGTGCTCGATGAGCCCAGCATCGGCCTGCATCCGCATGACACAGACCGGCTCATCCGCGTGCTCAACGGCCTCCGGGATTTGGGCAACACCGTCGTGGTGGTGGAGCACGAGGAATCGGTTATCCGCGCAGCAGACCATGTCGTCGATTTGGGCCCAATGGCTGGAAGTGAGGGTGGACACGTGATGTTTTCCGGAGGCCTGAACTCCCTGCTGCAAGCGCCAGGTTCATTGACTGCGGAATA
>Ga0209503_10001098_pt1 | contig 14437 bp, 13 predicted proteins | sample SouAtlMetagenome_2_FD_187448 | JGI IMG/M metagenome (GOLD analysis project Ga0209503, IMG submission 187448) | Marine eukaryotic phytoplankton communities from Atlantic Ocean - South Atlantic ANT15 Metagenome (SPAdes) (version 2) | ecosystem: Environmental > Aquatic > Marine > Oceanic | place... | reverse complement strand
GGTCAAAAAGCATCATTTCGAGGGCAGCCATGCAGTTTATGAGGTTATTGAAGAAAATCATGAGCATATGGTAGATGTCGAAACTGGAAAAGTCCTTGAGTTTCAAGATCAAGAACTTATCGACAGACTAAATAAAATTGCTGGTGATGCAGGATATCAATTAGTTGATCATAACTTAGTTCTGCATGTTAAAAAACTAGAAAAATAAATCCATCATATAGCCCTTGAACTAAGTCTTTAAATCCCAATATATCTAATGAGTGGGATTGAATATGACTAAAAATAAAAAGAAAAACGGCTCAGATGCTGATCAAAATTTAGTTGAGGAAACTTCAAATAAAGATCTAGAAGATGCACAGCCATCTGATGAAAATGAAAGCCTTGAAACATTAAGTTATGAGGAATTATTTGATAAGAGTGAAGATTTAGAAAAAGCTTTACTCAGAGCAAATGCAGACCTTGATAATGCAATAAAGAGAACTCGCACAGAAGTTGAAAAAGCACATAAATACGGTGTTGAGAAACTTCTGCATGACCTATTGCCAGTTATTGATAATTTGGAACATGCAATATCAAACCTATCGTCAGATGTATCAAAAGAAGATAAAGAGGGTATTGAACTGACTTTAAAATCTTTTGAATCTACTCTTGATAAATTTGGAATGATACCCATTTATCCTGTAGATGAGGAGTTTAATCCAGAGAAACATGAAGCCGTTTCTATGGAAACGAATAAAGATAAAAAAGATGGAGAAATTGGAAATATTTTTCAAAGGGGTTGGGAGCTTCACTCTAGGGTTTTAAGGCCAGCTAGAGTTACTGTAATAAAGAATTAGAGGTAAATTATGTCGAAGATTATAGGAATTGATTTAGGTACAACAAACAGTTGTGTTGCTGTTGTGGAAGGACAACAACACAAAGTAATTGAAAATGCAGAAGGTGGAAGAACTACCCCTTCAGTTATTGCTTACACAGATAGTGACGAAGTTTTAGTTGGACTGCCTGCTAAAAGACAAGCTGTTACTAATCCAGAGAACACTCTTTATGCAATAAAAAGACTTATTGGAAGAACATTTGATGACGAAGTTGTAAGTAAAGATGCGGACATGGTTCCATATAAAATTATTAAAGCTGATAACGGTGATGCTTGGGTGGAGGCTTCAAACAAAAAATTAGCACCTCCTCAGGTTGCTGCTGAAGTTTTGAAGAAAATGAAAAAGACTGCTGAGGATTACCTTGGGCATGAAGTAAAAGAGGCTGTAATTACTGTACCAGCTTATTTTAATGATTCACAAAGACAAGCCACAAAGGATGCAGGAAAGATAGCAGGTTTAGATGTTAAAAGAATTATTAATGAACCTACAGCTGCTGCGCTTGCTTATGGTTTAGACAAAAATAAAGGTGATGCAACAGTTGCTGTCTATGATCTTGGTGGTGGAACATTTGATATATCAATAATTGAAATTTCTGATGTAGATGGAGAACATCAATTCGAGGTACTTTCAACCAACGGAGATACATTCCTTGGTGGTGAGGATTTTGATTTAAGATTAATAGATTACTTTGTAGACAAATTCAAAGAAGAATCTGGGTTTGATTTAAAGAGTGATCCACTTGCGTTGCAAAGATTAAAAGAAGCAGCTGAAAAAGCTAAAATCGAACTTTCATCTTCTGAACAAACCGAAGTAAATCTTCCATACATTACTGCAGATAGTTCAGGACCTAAACATTTTGTTCACAAAATTACTCGAGCAAAGTTAGAGTCACTTGTTGAGGATTTAGTTGATAAAAGTCTAGAGCCATTAAAGGTAGCATTAAAAGATGCAAAAATATCAAAAGGTGATATCAACGAAATTTTGCTTGTAGGTGGTCAAACTAGGATGCCGTTAGTGCAAAAAAAGGTAGCTGAATTTTTTGGCAAAGAAGCTAGAAAAGATTTAAACCCTGACGAAGCTGTTGCTGTTGGTGCTGCTATCCAAGGATCAGTTTTGTCTGGTGACACTACTGATGTGCTTTTGTTAGATGTTACACCACTGACTCTTGGTATTGAGACTTTAGGGGGAGTAGCAACACCCTTAATAGAAAAGAATACAACTATTCCAACTCAAAAGTCCCAGGTTTTTTCAACAGCTGAAGACAATCAAACAGCAGTGACAGTTCATGTTATTCAAGGTGAAAGAACACAAGCTGCTCAAAATAAATCTTTGGGCCAATTTAACTTAACTGATATTCCTGCGGCCTCAAGAGGTGTCCCTCAAATTGAGGTTTCTTTTGACTTAGATGCAAATGGTATTTTAAATGTATCTGCCAAAGATAAAAATACTGGCAAAGAGCAATCCATTGTAATTAAAGCCTCAAGTGGACTTTCAGATGAAGATATCGAAAAGATGGTTCAAGACGCAGAAGCAAATGCTGAAGATGACAAAAAATTTGAAGAGCTTGTAAAAACAAAAAATAATGCAGATATGCTTGTTCATGCAACAAGAAAAACTATTGAAGAATCTGGCGAAGCACTTAATGAAGATGAGAAGAATCAAGTTGAAGACGCCGTGAAATCACTAGAAGATGCAATAGCCTCTGAAAAAACTGAGGATATTGAATCAGCAACAAAAAATTTAAATGATGTATTAACGCCTTTAACACAAAAACTCTATAAACAAGAGAATCCTGAAGGTCAAAATGAAGCACAATCAGATGATCAAGACTCAAGTGAAAATACTGTTGATGCTGAATTTGAAGAAGTGAAAGAAGAAGACAAATAATCTAAGCCATGTCTAAGAGAGACTACTATGAAATTCTTGGGGTCTCTCGCGATTCTTCCGCTAGCGAATTAAAAAAAGCCTTTAAAAAGAAGGCTATGAAATACCATCCAGACAGAAATCCAGATAATCCAGATGCCGCTCAAAAATTTAAAGAGGCAGCAGAAGCTTACGATATACTTTCTGACCCACAAAAAAAATCTGCTTATGATCAATTTGGTCACTCAGGCGTTGAAGGAATGGGAGGAGGACCGAACTTTAATGATGTAAATATCAATGATATTTTTGGAGATATTTTTGGTGATGTCTTTGGCACTAGGTCACAATCTAGAAGACAAAGAAGAGGTTCTGATCTTCAATATAATCTTGAGTTATCACTTAAAGATGCAGTTCTAGGCACACAGAAAAAAATAAAAATACCTTCGCACAGAGAATGTAACGATTGTAATGGAAGTGGAGCTGCAAAAGGATCTAGTCCAATTTCGTGTATGAACTGTAATGGTGCTGGTCAAGTTAGAATGCAACAAGGTTTCTTTTCTGTGCAACAGACCTGTTCAGTATGTTCAGGAACTGGCCAAGTCATTAAAGATAAATGTAATATTTGTGGAGGCGCTGGCGCAATTAAAGATAACAAGACCTTATCTGTAAATATTCCTGCAGGAGTAGATAATGGTGACAAGGTTAGGCTTTCCGGAGAAGGTGAATGGATGAAGGGCGGTCAGACAGGAGACTTATATGTTGCCATCAGAGTAACAGATCATCCTATATTTGAGAGAGATGGGAGACATCTTTATATTGAAGCCCCGATACCATTTGATATTTCTGTGATTGGCGGATCAATAAAAATACCTACTTTAGAAAATAATATTTCACTAAAAATACCCCCAAATACACAAACTGGAAAAATATTTAGAATTAAAGGCAAGGGAGCATCAATAGTTAGGGATAGACGAAGAGGCGATATATTATGTAGAGTCATTGTTGAAACCCCATCCAATTTGAGTAAAAAACAAATTCAAGCGCTCAATGATTTTAGAAATTCGCTAGATATTGAAAAAAACTTTCCTGGAAGCAATACATTTTTAGAAGCTATATCTAAGATAAAAGAATAGTATGAAAAAAATTTTTATAAATGGTTCATCAGGCAAGATGGGCCAAGCTGTTTCAGATAATCTTAAAAAATATAATTTTGATGAAACAAATAGAATTGAGTATTGTGATGTTGCTATAGACTTTTCTCATCCGAACTCAACAAATGAAATTATCGATAAATGTGTGCAAAATGATAAACCATTAATTATTGGGACTACTGGATTATCAGATGAGGATTTCAAAGTCATTAATAAAGCATGTGGATCGATACCTATTGTATATGCGTCAAACTTTTCAAACGGAATCTTAAATTTAAAAAAATCTATATCAGATTTTTTAATCAACTCTAATGAAGAATATCATTGTGAAATTGAAGAAATACATCATAACCAAAAAAAGGACTTCCCATCTGGAACAGCGGTTGATATAAGAAAATTCGTCAGTCAAAATGATAAAAAAAAATTGGTTAAATCTCTCAAAACCATCTCATTAAGAGAGGGTGATATTTTTGGTATTCATAAAGTAATTTTTAAAAATGATAACAAATACCTTGAATTTCAACATGAGGCACTATCAAGAGAAGTATTTGCGACAGGAGCTCTATCTGCAGCTAGAAAAGTAATAGAACTATCGCCAAATTTATATAGTATTGATGAATTTTAAAATTTATAAAAATTCTTTAATAATTGACCGTTTTTCTATAGAATACAAAAACTTTTAACACGAAGATTCTGTTTTTATAAGGATGGGGTGCTTTTAAAGTTATCCTTATTAAGAATTGGAGAATAACCCCGAGGAGTATTAAATTGAGTATAGTTTCAATAAAAGACCTGCTTCAAGCAGGCGTTCATTTTGGTCATCAACAAAGATTCTGGAATCCAAAGATGGAACAATATATCTATGACACCAGAAAACAAATTAGCATTATTAATCTAGATTTAACACAAGAGCATTTAAATGCTGCTGCTTCAAAGGTTGAAGACATATGTTCAAAAGGAAATAAAATTCTTTTTGTAGGCACGAAAAGATCAGCAAGTAAAACAATCAGGGATGAGGCTTCAGCAATTGGTCTACCTTACGTTGATAAGCGATGGTTAGGGGGGACTTTGACTAACTGGAAAACAATTAGAGGCTCAATTAGAAGATTGCTCGATATTGAGGAAATGATTTCATCTGGTCGAATTGAAAAACTAATAAAAAAAGAAGCAGTTGAGATCCAAAAAGAGTATACAAAATTGCAGGCAAGTGTTGGTGGAATTAAGGATATGAAAGGTCTGCCTGACGCTATTTTTGTCATAGATGTTAAATATGAAAAAATTGCTGTCCTTGAGGCAAAAAAGATGGGAATTCCCGTAATTGCTCTTGTTGATACCAACTCTGATCCAGATGGTATAGACGTTATCATTCCTGGAAACGATGATGCAATAAGATCAATCAGACTGGTTACAAAAGTTATTGCTGATTCATGTTTAAGGGGAATTGAATCTTCAAAAGGATTCGCACCAAAATCAGACTCACCTGTAATACAAACTGTGAAAAAAGAAGATAAAGAAGAACAAGTTATTGCAGAGGAAGAAGTCTCAGATAAAGAAACAGCTCCAGTTGCAGAAGTGGAAGAAGAAACACAAAAAGATAACACTGTAGCGCCAAAGGAAACTGTTGAAGAGGTATCAGAATCTGAGATTGAAACTTCAGAAGATGTTTCTGAAAAAAATGATGATAATGAGTCCACAGAAGAAAATAAGGAAGAGTAATAATGGAAATTAAAGCATCACAGGTTAAAGAGCTAAGAGACATGACGGGTGTGGCTATGATGGATTGCAAAAAAGCACTTGTTGAATGTGAAGGAGATATTGAAAAAGCTCTTGATCTATTAAGATCAAACAGCGCCCTCAAAGCAGAAAAAAAATCTTCAAGAGTTGCAGCAGATGGAATATTAGTAACTGCTATGACAGATAGTTACGCAACAATTCTGGAAATTAATTCTGAAACAGACTTTGCTGCCAAAGATGCAAATTTTCTAGCTTTTGCTGATACTGTTAAAAACTTTGTTACTGAAAACAAGGTATTAGATATTCAAACTCTTAATGACTCAGAAGTAGAGGATGCAAGAAAGACATTGGTTCAAACTATTGGTGAAAATATTCAACTACGAAGACTTGTAACAGTTGAATTTGATGAAAGTATGCACTTGGGTATGTATCTTCATTCAGACTCAAAATTAGGTTCTTTAGTTGTTATAACAGGCGGTTCAAAAGAAACTGCTAAGGATGTTGCAATGCACGTTGCTGCATTTAGTCCGCTATGTTTGTCGAAAGAAGATCTTGATCAAGAAACGCTAAATAGAGAAAAAGCAATATATGAAAATCAAGCAAAAGACTCTGGTAAACCTCAAGAAATAATGGAAAAAATGGTTGAGGGTAAAGTTAATAGATTTCTGTCAGAAGTTTCATTGCTTTCGCAAGGATTTGTAAAAGATCCAGATATAACAATTGAAAAGTACCTTGCAAATGATAACGCTTCTGTTGTTTCATTTGACAGGCTTAAAGTTGGAGAGGGTATTGAAGTTGAAACCAAAGATTTTGCTGAAGAGGTTGCTGAGCAATTAAAGTAATAAGATATGTCAAAATCACAACATAAAAGGATTCTACTTAAATTTAGTGGAGAATCTGTTGCTGGAAATGACGAACACGGTATTGATCCAAAAATTCTTGATCAAATGGCAAGCTCTGTAAAAGCCTGCAGAGATTTAGGAACTCAAATAGGCATAGTTATTGGGGGTGGTAATTTATTTAGAGGCGAAAAACTCAATAAAGCTGGTATGGATAGGGTAGCAGGAGATCATATGGGAATGCTTGCTACAGTGATGAATGGCATTGCTTTGAGAGATGCACTTGAAAGAGCAGGTATCAAAACAAGAGTCATGTCAGCAATCTCAATGTCAGGTATTGTTGAGCATTATGATAGACGTCTAGCAATACAATTACTAAATGATAATTTTGTAGTTATTTTTACAGCTGGAACAGGAAATCCATTCTTCACAACCGATACAGCTGGTTGCCTGAGAGCAATTGAAACTCAATCTGATTTAATGTTAAAAGCAACTAGAGTCGATGGAGTATATGATTCTGATCCAGAAACCAATAAAGATGCAAAATTTTATAAAGAACTAACATTTGATGAAGCTATATCAAAAAATCTCAAAGTAATGGATGCAACTGCTCTCACATTAGCGAGAGATCATAAACTACCAATCAAAGTTTTTAATGTGAATGAACCTGATGCTTTAAAAAATATAATTTCAGGCGAAAATATAGGTACACTAATATCTTAAATATGGAAATTATTTTAAATGACGTAGCGGAAAAAATGGATAAATCAGTGTCCGCACTCAAAAATGCATTTAACAAGATCAGGACTGGAAGAGCAAATCCTTCAATACTTGATGATATCAAGGTTGATTATTATGGTAACTTAACTCCAATCAATCAAACTTCTAATATCACTGTTGAAGAAGGAAGATCACTGGTTATATCACCATGGGACAAAAGTTTGATCCCAGAAATTGAAAAAGCCATTCAAACATCTGATTTGGGTTTAAATCCAAGCACAAATTCAGATCTAATTAGAGTTACAATGCCAAGTCTCACAGAAGAAACTAGGCAAAATTATATTAAGCAAGCTAGGGCAGAGGCTGAAAATTCTAGAGTTTCGATACGCAATATTAGACGTGATGCTAACCAAATGGCTAAAGAGCAGCAACAAGCTTCTGAAATCTCTGAAGACGACTTAAGAAGAATTGAAGATTTAATTCAAAAAGAGACTGATAAATTTATTGCTATTGTTGAATCAGAGCTAAAAAATAAAGAGTCGGATCTTTTAGAAATCTAGAGAGCCAAGATGGCCAATATAAGCAAAGATAATTTTCCAAAGAATATTGGAATTATTATGGATGGAAATGGCAGATGGGCACTTAAAAATTCTTTTAAAATCAGTGATGGTCATAAAAAAGGAGTTAAGGTTGTAAGAGAAATTGTTGAAGAGTCTGTCAAACTTAAAATCCAATCTTTAAATTTGTATGCATTTAGTTCTGAGAATTGGCAAAGACCCAAAGCGGAAATAAATGCAATTAAAAAATTAGTTATTGATGCCATAAATGAGCAGGTACCAGAACTTAAAGAACAAAAAGTGCAACTTAAATTCTTTGGACATACTGAGGATTTTGGTGAGAAAATTATCAATAAGATTCACTATGCAGAAGCAGAAACTTTATCAAACAACAAACAAATGGATCTCAATGTTGCTCTGAGCTACGGCGGTCAGCAAGACATTCTAGATGTCGTAAGAGCGGTAAGTAAAAATATTTCAGAAGGAAAAATGAAACTTGAAGATATTGATCAAAACACTATAAATAAACATTCATGCGCTCCAGTTGACAGCCTTGATCTATTAATCAGAACTGGTGGAGATAAAAGAGTCAGCAATTTTATGCTGTATCAAATCGCATATGCAGAAATAATGTTTATTGAAAAATATTGGCCTGATTTTACGTCTGATGACTATAAAAAATGCCTTAACAAATTTAAAAAAGTGAGCAGAAGGTTTGGAAAAAGAATTTAAAAAAAATCTTATTGAGAGGTTTATTACCTCTATAGCCATGATTGTACCTATCGTATTAGTTGTAACATATAAAAATGTATGGCTTTTTTCAATTATAGTCTCCTTAACTTGCATTGTCGGATGTTATGAATGGGTTAAGAATAATCTGCAGAACAGATTATTAGGCATGTTTATAATTTTAAATTTTGGCCTTACCTCAATAATATTTGTTACGTTTATACAAAATGCAGTAATTTCTCCATATATTATTTTCTTGGCGGTTATATTCAATACTGCAATATTTGATTCATCTGCATATATGATTGGATCAAACTTTGGAAAAAATAAAATAGCTATTAACATCAGTCCAAATAAGACCTATGAGGGATTAGTTGGAGGGTTGATTGTCAGCGTTTTGTATAGCTATTCATTATGCATATTTTTAAATTTAGATTTTATAGTGATTATTTTTTTATTCTTGGGTTGTTTTTTTGCTTTCTTTGGAGATCTGTTTATCAGTTATTACAAGAGAAAATCAGGAATAAAAGATACTGGACATTTTTTACCTGGCCACGGAGGCGTTTTGGATAGACTAGATTCGCATCTAATCGCAACACCTCTAATATTATTATTATTTTCGATAGTGTTATGAACATACTTTTACTAGGCGCTACTGGAAGCATAGGAAGAAGTGTCTTAAGTGTAATTGATCAAAATAATTCTGAATTATCTCTTTTTGGAATATCTTTTAATGAGAATGCTTCAGAAGCTGAAAACATTATCAAGGAATTTTCACCATCCTATGTTTATATAGACAATCAAAATGTTTTTAAATGTCAAAAATCTACAAATAAAACTCAGTATTTAAATGGCGATTCTGCTTTAAGAGATTTAATAAATCATGAAGACGTAGACGTTATTATTTGTGCTGTTTCAGGCTTTGCTGGCTTAAAAGCGACACATCTTGCTGCAAGCACAGGAAAAAAAATATTGTTAGCCAATAAAGAGAGCATAGTCGCTGGAGGAGATTTGATATTACCTTTAGCTAAAGAAAACAATTCTGAAATCATTCCCATTGATAGTGAGCATAATGCAATCTTTCAATGTCTTTTGGGAGAGAAAGATACGAAAGACGTAAGAAAAATAACAATTACTGCTTCTGGCGGACCTTTTTTAGACAAAAAACTTTCAGAACTTAAAAATGTTACGAAGCTTGAAGCTCTTAATCATCCTAATTGGGAGATGGGTAATAAAGTAACAATTGATTCTGCAACTCTTGTAAATAAGTGCCTTGAGTTAATTGAGGCTAAATATTTATTTGACCTTGATGAAAAATATTTTGACTTAGTGGTTCATCCACAAAGTATTGTCCATTCAATCGTTACTTATGTTGATGGTTCAAGCATTTGTCAGTTAAGTATGCCTGACATGCGTGTTCCAATCGCACATGCTTTATCGAACATTAATAGGCTTTCGATTGATTACGATCCAGTCGATTTCACTTCATTAAACTTAACTTTTCAAGAATTTCCTAATGATAGAAAAAAAATACAAGATATAGCTAGGCATGTTTGTAATGAGGGTGGTCACCTTGGAACAATTTTTAATGCTGCCAATGAAGTGGCAGTTGAAAGCTTTCTTAATGATCAGATAACTTTTGAAAAAATTTACGAAGTGATTTATCGAACTTTTGACATTAACAGCATGTCTAAAGAAGTATCGATAGAATCAATAAATGAGGTTGATGCGCAAACACGCATTCATGCACATAAGGTGGTAAAATCGTTTGCTTAATATAAGAGATATATGACTTACTTGATTTATTTTTTTGCTTTTATGATCCTGCTTGGTGTTTTGGTAACAATTCACGAATTTGGCCACTTCATTGTTGCAAGGATGTGCAAAGTTCATGTTCAAAGATTTTCAATTGGCATGGGTCCAGTTTTCTATAAAAGAAATGATAAACATGGGACGGAATTTGCTCTATCAGCTATCCCATTAGGTGGATATGTTTCAATGATTACTGATAAATTAATTGAACTTGAGCCAGAAGTTAAAAATCAATTAACTGATGAACAAATTCAAAATACTTTTGATTCAAAACCTAAATGGCAAAGAGCGTCAATTATGTTTGCAGGACCTCTAGCTAACTTTTTATTGGCAATATTTATCTTTACTGCAATTTTCTTGAATACGCCTGATCCTCAAACTATTCCTGTAATTAGCAATTTAAATCAAGAAACAAAGAATTTTACATCTGATGCATCTTTTCAAGTAAGTGATCAGATTCTTGAAATCAATGAAGTTAATGTTAGAGATGCCAAGGATGTTAACCTTGAGCTATTGTCTTATGCTGGTTATACAGGCCCTTTAGGTATTAAAGTTTTAAGATCCGGTTCTCAAGATCCAATAGATATTGAAATTTTTGTAAATGACTTTTTGCCATCATCAGAATCACAGAGCGAACCATTACAATATCTTGGTCTTGAAATGGAATATAAGATGCAGCCATATATTGGTAGTGTAATAGAAGGCGGGGCAGCAGATATTGGTAAGCTTAAAGCTAATGATAAAGTTCTTAGCATTTCAGAAACTCAAATAAATTACGCTGAAGATATTAGATCTGTAGTTTCTCAAAATCCAAATGCAAACCTGACCTTTAAAATTGATAGAAATGGTGAAATTTTATTTCTTCCTATCACAATTGGTTCAATGAAGAGGGATGATAAGGATTTCGGAATTTTAGGTGTATCTTTTGGTACATCAAGAAGTTTTACTCAATCTCTAAACAAAGGTATATATGAAACTTATAACCTTAGTTTGAAAACGCTTCAATTTATTGGAAAAATGATTTCAGGCAATATGGGTACTGAAAATCTTAGCGGCCCTATTGGAATTGCTCAAATGGCTGGCAATACTGCTCAAGCAGGTTTCCTACCTTTCATGTATTTAATGGCACTTTTAAGCATCAGTCTTGCAGTGTTAAACCTTTTGCCTATTCCTGTTTTAGATGGAGGTCAATTAACGCTTTTAGGAATCGAAGCAATTAGAGGCGAACCTTTACCAGAAAAGGTAGAAAATATTATTTACTCGGGTGGCGTGATTATGGTTGGCATGCTCATGATTTTTGCAATATTTAACGATATTTCAAGATTTTTTTAGGACAGCATGTGAAAAAAATTAAGCTAATTCTCCTATCATTTTTATTAAGTTTTCAATTAAGTGCATTTGATGAATTCCTCGTAAGTGACATTCGTATCATAGGACTTCAAAGAGTCTCGACAGGAAGTATCTTTAACGTAATACCTATTAGTGTTGGAGATAGGATCGATCAAAGGAAATCTAATGATATTGTGAGATCACTTTTTTCAACTGAGCAATTTGATGATATTCAAATAGGAAAAGATGGTAATACGTTAATAATTACTGTTGAAGAAAGACCATCTATTTCTGCAATTGAGTTATCTGGAAATAAGGCTCTTAAAACAGAGCAGTTATTGGAAAGTTTAGATGGTGTAGGTATAAAAGAAGGTGAGGTATATAAAAGATCTACACTGGAAAAAGTTAAATCAGAATTAGTTAGATCTTATGCTTCAAACGGAAGGTATGGAGCCTCTGTAAGTATTGAAGAAATTGATAAGCCAAGAAATAGAATTGAAATAGATATTGAAGTCGATGAAGGTAAGAGCGCTAAGATTGAAAAAATTAACATAATTGGAAATGAAATATTTACTACTGATGAAATACTTAATGGATTTGAATTATCTGAAGGCTCATTTTTTTCATTTCTAAATAACGATAATCAATACTCTAGAGAGAAGTTAAAAGGAGATATCGAAACACTCGAATCCTATTACCGAGACAGGGGTTATCTTAAGTTTTCAATTGAATCTTCGCAGATCAGCCTTTCAAGAGATAAAAAATCAATATTCATAACCTTCAATATTAATGAGGGAAAAAAGTATACGATTAAAGATGTAAAAGTTATTGGTGATATACCATTTGAAGAAGCAATATACATAGATATTACAAATTCATTAAAGGAACAAACCTATTCTCAAGCTACTATAACTGGAATTGAAGAATTTTTTACAAGCGTGCTTGGTAACAGAGGTTATGCATTTGCAGAGGTAAAAGGCAATCCTGAAGTAGAGGATGATTCAAATGAAGTAGATCTTACTTTTACAATTCAGCCTGGAAAAAGAACTTATACAAGAAAAATTTTATTTACGGGTAATGATATTACTCAGGATCATGTTCTTAGAAGAGAAATGAGACAATTTGAAGGTGCTTGGAGCTCAGATAATAGTATTGAGGCTGGAAAAGTAAGACTTGAAAGGCTTGGATATTTTAAAGAAGTGTCTGTTGAAACTGTTCCAGTTCCAGGAACAGATGATCAAATCGATGTTCTCTACAGTGTTGAAGAAGAAACAACGGGAAGCCTTGGTGGAAATATTGGGTACAGTGATTTTGGATTAATGCTTGGATTTAATTTACAAGAACAGAATTTTTTAGGAAGCGGAAATACAGTTGGTATAGGTATTAATAAAAGCATATACAGCGAGGTATATAACATTAATTTCCTCGATCCTTATGCAACAAAAGATGCAGTAAGCTTAGGCTATAACATTTATTTTAGAGAAACCGATTATGGAGAATTTAATATTGCTAATTATTTAACCAATTCAAATGGTTTAGGTGCTCAGTTTGGATATCCACTATCTGATACACAAAGATTAAGCTTTAATATTACGTATGACAAAACAGATATAGATGTTGGAACTTTACCAGCTAGAGAAATATATGATTTTGTTTCAGCTGAAGGGAATGTATTCGAAACTCTTTCAGCAGGGCTTAGCTGGCAAACTGTTACATTAAATAGAGGCCTTTTTCCAACTGATGGAGCTTCTACAGCCTTAAGCATAAGCACCACTGTTCCCGGCAGTGACTTAAGCTATTACAGACTAAATTTAAGACAAAGATTTTATCAACCACTATCCTCAAGTCTGATTTTTGGCTTTCAAGGAGAAATTGGTTATTTAAGTGCTTATGGTGAAACAGATGAAACACCTTTCTTTCAAAATTTTTATGCAGGAGGCCCAAGATCTTTAAGAGGATTTGAATCAAATACTCTTGGTCCACGAAGTACAGATGCTCCATGTTATGAATTTAATTATGAGGAAGGAACATGTCCAAATCTTCTTGATACTGATGGCGATGGAGAACTTGATTCTCCTTATTACAATCCATATGCAAACAATACTTCTAGATATAGAGATGCTCCTATTGGAGGGAACATCAAAGTTGAAGGTAGCCTTCAATTAATTTTTAGATTACCTTTCATTGAAGATCAGCGCTCAATGAGATCTGCATTTTTCTTCGATTTTGGTAATGTATTCTCCGATAATTGTAAAGATTATCAAATCAATTGTTACAAACCATCCATTGATGATCTTAGATACTCATATGGAGTGGGCGTTACTTGGATTACTGGCTTTGGCCCGATGAGTTTTGCAATATCTAAACCTACTAATGCAGGACCTCAAGAGCGAACAGAAGAATTCCAATTTACAGTAGGAAATGTTTTCTAGTTAATATAAAATGGTCAAATCCAATAAGGGGTACTTATGAAAAACATTATAAAATTTTATTTAGTAGCATTTTTGTTTATTGCTGCTCCTGTTTTTGCAGTTGAAGGAATGGCTGTAATTGATATGAGAACAGCTGTTTTATCTACACAAGCTGCTGCTGATGCTTTTAAGGCTTTAGAAGAAGATGCTGATTATTCTTCAAATCTTGAGGAAGCTCAGTCACTGCAAGCTGAAAGACAGGCTATTGCTGAAAAACTGCAAAAAGAACTTGAAACTTTGTCTCAACAAGAAATTGCACAAATGCAAAAAGATATTCAAGATAAAGGTAAAGACTTAGAGTTTTTAGCAGGTAAGATACAACAAGCTCAAGAAGAAACAGCACAACAAGTTTTTGCT
>Ga0209503_10001097_pt1 | contig 14450 bp, 11 predicted proteins | sample SouAtlMetagenome_2_FD_187448 | JGI IMG/M metagenome (GOLD analysis project Ga0209503, IMG submission 187448) | Marine eukaryotic phytoplankton communities from Atlantic Ocean - South Atlantic ANT15 Metagenome (SPAdes) (version 2) | ecosystem: Environmental > Aquatic > Marine > Oceanic | place... | reverse complement strand
GTTCTATCCGACTTTTATTGACAAAGGAGAAACAGGGATTCGAACCCTGGGTACAATATATTGCACGATAGATTAGCAATCTATTGCTTTCGACCACTCAGCCATTTCTCCTAAAGAACTTTTAACAAAACTATTCAAGAAATAGATGGCTCTGGTGGGATTTGAACCTACGACCTGAGGCTTATGAATCCCCCGCTCTAACCACTGAGCTACAGAGCCTTATACTATCCTTGTTAAAAAAGAGTATAGCATAATTGTATTTTAAGTTTCAAATGTATTCCATTCTTTCGTACTGAAACATCCAATATTTTCGGAAAACCCATTGTAGAAGGAAATAAATTCCTAATTCTTTCTGATATACGTATAATACTGATGTACTTACGAATTATAGAATGATCTTATGAATGATTTTTGGAACAATATTTCTCGTTACCCCCGATTTTTTATTAGCAGTGTAATCGGGTTAGCCTTAATTATTATTACTCCGTTTCGAAATTTGTTTAAGATTCCGAAACTGCGAATTTTTGTAATCCTTTTCATTATTGGAATCATTGGATTTTTATACTTTGTTTTGAAAAGTATGGTAGGTTTATAAAACCTATACAATGATACCAATAATTATCTTTCGATTGGGCCGAGTTGGATTCGAACCAACGTAACATTACTGTAACGGATTTACAATCCGTCTCCTTTAACCACTCGGACATCGACCCCTTTTAAATATCTAGTCTACTAAATTAGAAAGAAATTGTCAATATCGAAATAATTTTAGGACACTCGTATTTGGCCTCGTCGCAGTAGCAAGACCAAATACTTAGAATCATCTAGTTGGTTCCTAAAAATTAATATAGGACGGTAGAAAGGAATTCGAGAGGGAATATCCACTTCCAAAGTTAATTCGGATTGTACTTTTCTGTTTTGTCGTAATCTTCGAATTTTGTTAAATATTGATTGAAGACAAGTTGAGTATTACCAACCGGACCATTCCGTTGTTTCGCAATCGAAAGATCAAGAATTGAGGAGCCTGGCATTAGAGTGGTAAGTGGTTTTTGTTTGTTTCGGTATAACATTAAGACAAGATCTGCATCTTGTTCAATGGATCCACTGTCTCGTAAATCTGATAACATAGGTTTAGGATCCATACGGCTATCAATTGTTCGACTCAATTGCGATAAGGCAATAATTGGAACCTTAAATTCACGGGCAATGTTTTTTAATTCCCGGGTAATGGACGAAATTTCCTGAGCTCGATTCACAGTTCGATTGTTTTTAGAGGACGGTTCTTGCATCAATTGCAAATAATCAATTACTACTAAACCAATTTGAGGATAGGTCTTGGACGCAGTTTTCAATGTTTTACGAACATCCAAAGAACTCAAGTACGGTCGATCATAGAAATGAATTGGAATTTTTCCTAAAATTCGCATTACTAAATCAATTTTTTTCCAATCGTCTGCATTCAGGAGTCCAGTTTTAAATTTGCTTTGGTCCAGGCGTGTTTCCATCGAAAGCAATCGATACATTAACTGTTGAGCCGACATTTCCAAACTAAAAAACAGAACGGGTAACCGAGTCTTCTTTAACACGTTTAAGGTAATATTCAATCCAAAGGCTGTTTTCCCTACAGAAGGTCGTCCCGCAATGATGATAAATTCCGATTTTTGGAAGCCATCCGTATAGGAATCAAGTGCGGTAAAACCCGAAGGAATTCCTGATAATTGACCCGGTCGGAGCGCTTTCCCCCATAAATCATCAATAATCGAACGTAACAATTCGGCACTGCTTAAGTCTTTTTTTTGAATTTGTAAATCGGTCATGAGTTTCCGAATTTCGGTATCAATCGCTAACAATTGCTCGTAGACTGAGAAATTCATCACAAATCCATTATCCACGGTTTTCAAACCAATTTTAATAACACAGCGACGAATATATTTTTGTTTGACTAAACGAATGTAGTCCATTAAATAAACAAGCGTTGGAATTTCTTTTAGAAGTTCACTAATGACTTGCAACCCTCCTACATCTTGCACAAGGCCATGGCACTGAATGTAATCCGTTGTCGTTAGAAAATCAATGGATAAATCTTCCTGATACATTTTGATAAAGGTTTGATACAACTTTTGATGGTTTTTGAAATAAAAAGCATCGACTGGCAAATGTTCCATAATCACCTCTAAAGTTTGAAACGAAGTATCACAATTAACCAATATACACGTCAATAAAGTTTTTTCTAATGTAAAACTATGAGGCAATTGAGCTTTTAAATTCAAAATGTTTTCTTGCTCATCATAACTAAAAAGAGGTGGACGTTCATCGATTCGTTTACTACTTTTTTTCATGTTAAAAATAATTATTGTTATTATTTTGATGCGGTAATTTTCGTTTCTTTCTTAAAAACTTCGTTTTCTGTTGAAATTCGTAAGATTACAGAGTCATCTTGTAATTTTTCGGAATTCGTTCTATAATTAAAATATGATAATAGCGCCCTTAGTTCAGTTGGTAGAACGCTAGTCTCCAAAATTAGATGTCGTGGGTTCAAGTCCTACAGGGCGCGCTTCTCTTTTCAAAAGAGGTTACGATTGAAAAATTAATACTGTTAAATAGAATTTTAAAAATTAAAAGATTTTATCTACTGAGATTATAAATATTGTACCGCAGTCTTACAGTTTTAACAAATTATAATCCAAAATTTCGAAATATCTTTTCCAGATTATACTACCACATTCTTATGGCTAAAAAAATTACTGCATTAATTAAACTTGCTTTACCTGCTGGAAAAGCAACACCTGCACCTCCTGTAGGACCTGCGTTAGGGCAACACGGTGTAAACATTGCAGCATTTTGTAAAGAATACAATGCAAAAACGAATGACAAAGCAGGTTTAATTATTCCGGTTGAAATTTCGGTTTATGAAGATAGAAGCTATACGTTTATTCTAAAAACACCTCCTGCATCTGTTTTATTAGTGAATGCAGCTAAGATTAAAAAAGGATCTTCTGCACCTAACTTAATAAATGTTGGATCTATTACAAAAGTCCAACTAGAAGAAATTGCCAACATCAAACTACCAGATTTAAATACGACAAAACTGGAGAGTGCAATGAAGATTGTTGAAGGAACGGCCCGGAATATGGGAATCTCCATTGTAGATTAAATAAAACTTAGATAAATTTTTAGTGGAGAAGGTTATGCCAAAACTATCGCGACGTCACAAAGAAAATGTTGAGAAAACTAAAAATAAAATTTACTCAAATTTAGATCAAGCGATTGAAGTTCTACAAGAAACAGGATCAGCGAAATTTGTAGAAAGTGCTGAATTACATGCAAATTTAAATATTGATCCTAAATATGCAGATCAACAATTACGAACAACAGTAACATTGCCACATGGTGTGGGAAAACAAGTGAAAATTGCCGTTTTAACAAATGATGAAAACTTTGATGAAGCGACAAACGCTGGGGCTGATATCGTTGGTAATGAAGAATTAATTGAAAATATTACGCAAGGGAATATTGATTTTGATTTATTAATTGCAACTCCAAATATGATGCCAAAATTGGCAAAACTTGGACGTGTTCTTGGTCCGAAAGGCTTAATGCCATCACCAAAATCAGGAACCGTAAGTAGTACCTTAACTGCGACGTTGACAGATTTTAAAAAAGGAAAATTTGAATACAAAGCGGATAAAACCGGAATTGTTCATGCAACATTCGGAAAAGTAGATTTTACCTCAACGCAATTGGTTGAAAATTTACAAGCTTTCTATGATTCCATCGAAAAAAATCGTCCTTCTGGTGTCAAAGGGAAATACTTTAAAAGTTTATCCATTTGTAGCACAATGGGTCCCAGTATCAAACTAGATGTCGAAAACTTTGCCGCATAAGCGTTCAAAGATTACAGTCATTTAATGACTATCCTATACAATAACTATAATTAAAAATTATTATGTCAGAAAAAATTACTCAAATCGTTGAAGAATTAAAAACTTTAACTTTATTAGAAGCATCAGAATTAGTAGCACAAATCGAAGAAACATTTGGTGTAGACGCATCTGCCGCTGCTGGTGGAGGAATGGTTATGGCTGCTGCAGCACCAGCTGAAGAAGTAGAAGAAAAAACAGAATTTGATTTAATGTTGGATGAAGTACCAGCAGATAAGAAAATTGCTGTATTAAAAGTTGTTCGTTCCATTACAGGTCTTGGCTTAAAAGAAGCTAAAGAATTAGTAGAATCAGCACCAAAAGTAGTACAAGAAGGTATTGCTAAAGATGCTGCGGAAGAAGCACAAAAACAAATTTCAGATGCTGGTGGTAAAGCGTCATTAAAATAATAAATTTTATCTCGTAGTTTTGAGAGTTTCATGATATCTCAAAATTATTGTTAAAATTACCGAAAGAACTAAAATAATTTGGATCACCAATTGTTGGAATCTAAATTATTTTAGTTCCATTCACACTTTTGCTAACTTACTCTTTTTTCGTATAATTTAACGTTTGGACCGTAATCGTCGATTTTTATTCCAAAATCGTATGTTGGAAATTTGAACCATCCAAAAAACTTCGGAACAAAACCAGTACGGTTCTGGAAAATATAATTCATTTCAAGCCGTAAAACTTTGTGAGTTTAATTCCTAGCATTCGAAGGAGAGTTAGAAGATAAAACGAAACCGTAAATGTTTCTGGTTTTCAATTGCTGTAGAATAGTTTCGACTTCAAGTTTGGATACTATTCTTCCGAAAACCATAAGAAAGGATTTAGAAATGTTAATTTTAGAGTTCGAAACGAAACAGAATGAAAGTAACGCCATGCCACGATTAAGAATAACGAATAAAAAATTAAAAGGAAGGAATTGGGTTGCCTGGGACTCGAACCCAGAACAAATCGGTTAAAAGCCGAGTACTCTACCATTGAGTTAGCAACCCTAATTACATGATACCATAAAAATATCGAACTCGTAAAGCTTTTCTTTGAAATAGTTTTAAGAATATTCGCGTTTTAAAACCCAACTGAAAAGAATATTTTTACTTTATTAGTTTTTAAGTAGAATTATAACTAATATTAGTGGTTATTATATTACTTAAAATTTTATTAAAAAATTGATAATAAGGATTTAAAAAATGATTAATTGGCAAATTATAGGACAATTAGTAGCAACAGGTGTTATTATGTTATCTGGTCCTGCAATTATTGTTTTATTAGCGTTAAAAAAAGGCAACTTATAATTTAATATCTATTTCACTTCGATCATCTATAAAAAAACTTAAAAAATACTTATGATAACTTTATTAACAGTTTTATTCGTTTTACTTTCATTAGCATTAGTTGTAACAGTTCCAGTAGCGTTAGCAACACCAGGTGAGTGGGAAAGTTCAAAAGAAAGTTTTACTAATTACTTTAAAGCTTGGGTTGGTTTAGTATTCGTAATTGCCACAGCAGATGGTATTACTAATTCAATTTAAATAATTCGAAATTATAGTACAAACTATAATTTCGAGCTATTGAAATACTTGACAAACGAAATGCACTTGGCTATAATATAGTTTAGAGACAGTAAATTGATATGTCTTCGATAGTTATATCTAAGCGGGCATAGCTCAGTGGTAGAGCGCGACCTTGCCAAGGTCGATGTCGCGCGTTCGAATCGCGTTGCCCGCTTACTATTATCATTTAATTTAATGATAAAAATACTGCCCCCATCGTCTAGAGGCCTAGGACAGCTCCCTTTCACGGAGCAGACAGGGATTCGAATTCCCTTGGGGGTACTTTTTAATTTTTTAGCTCTATCTAAAGCTTGATATCTATACATTTAACTACCATTATATATGAATGTATTGCCCTTATCGTCTAGGGGTTAGGACGGCTCCCTTTCATGGAGCAGACAGGAGTTCAAATATCCTTGGGAGTATTTTTTAATTTTTTAATTTCATCTAAAACTTGACAAATATCTATTTAAATATGATTATAGATCTAATTTAAGAAAGTCTATATTTTCGTAAAGCAATGGAATTCAATTCGATTGTCAAAAATTTACACTTTTGAGATAAAAAATCTTGATAAAATAAATGTATGTTGTATTCTCTTAGACTTTTATTCTTTTTAATTAACATTGATCAAACAACAATTTCAGATTGGTTTGATAATAATCTTAAAACTAAACCTACAGTAGATGCATGGCAAACTATTAACATAGATGATCCAGCTTACAAATCCATTGAATCATTAAAATTTTTTATAAATGATGCTTGGCAAGGCGTTCAAGATGGGTTAAAATTAACAGATATTGAAAATGTTATTTTCTTTCTAGTTTTTGTCCGATTTATTATTTTAATTTTCCGTTATAACTTAAAAACATCTACTTACATTACATGTATTGGAATTTTTGCCGGTTATTTATGGTATCGACATTTAATTGATATTATTACTATGTACAGTCAAATGTTGGTTAAAATTCCGTATTTACAAAAATTAGGAATCAGCGCAATTGAGCTAGATAGTAGTAGTGAAGCACTCGTAAAAGCAGATGTAAAACTTGGTTCCGATGTTCATTGGTATGATCCTGGTAAATTAATTTATTATGCATTTACGCGAGGCATCATTCAAACTGATACAGATACTGGACTTCAATATTACATTGATCCAATTTCAATGATCATTTCAAATCTGAACGAGAGTGACAAAGCTCGTGTACTGCCATATTATTATAAGCTGTACAATGTTATTATTCCACGTATCTTTGAAACAATTAGTGCATTCTGGCAACAGTTATCTGGAGTTGCTGCATATGCTGTAATTACTCGAATTGGAAAACGTTATTGTCCTTACTTAATACGTTGGCATTGGACGTTTTTATTAATCATTGGGTTTTTAGAACAAATCATAATCTTTTTCTTATATAGGGTGATGTATTTCCAACAAGCGGTATTAGAACCAAGTATGGAATTTGGTGTTATAACTCAAGCTGCTGGACGACGAACCATAACTGTAAGCGCCACAGATCCAAATTTATTGTTTCAATTTAATCTCTTAAATATTGTATTAGTATTTTTTGTTGTATTACATCTGGGTTCGATATTGTTTGGTTTATTACACGCTGTTTGGGGACAATATTTTTATTTCCCATTCTTAGTTGAAAATACCGAATTACATATTGGACCGCGTCCAAAGAATAGTATTTATAGTGGTGGTCAAACTGCATGGCAGGATGAAAAACAAGCAAATACCCAGCGTAAATTTACAAAACTTTGGTATGGTTGGTTTGGAAGTGGAACGGGAGAAAATTGGATCTTTGGGCCATTCAAACAATTTTTAAGAAGCAATCTAAATAAATTTGTAGGTTTATTTAAAAAATAAAGAACTATTTGTATAATAAATTTTAGATGAAAACAAGTTTCTAAATTTTATTCAATTTAACCAATATTATTCTAACTTGGTTAAATTGAATAGGACCAGTTTCAAGCCTAAAACTTTACAGCTAATCCATTCTAAAATTCTCCCTCAAACTTTAACAATATTATTTTAAATTTTGATCAAATCTATATTGGCGATAATTTGTTAGAGTAACGATTAAAACTCCCAAAACAAAGTTTTAGGTCCTATTTTTATTTTTATTAGTTATAAAATCTAAAGTAAAAATTTAATTTTCAAAAACGTATTGGATTAAATTTCTTTTTTATGTATTTTACAAAACCAAGAAAGCCTTGATATGGCAAAATTTAATAATGCCCAGAACCAGACTCGAACTGGTGACACGAGGATCTTCAATCCACTGCTCTACCAACTGAGCTATCCGGGCATATAGATATGTCTAATATTATTATACAAAAGATATTTAATAATAGCAAGGTTAAATATCTTTTGTATACTGATTTCCTGCTTCCTGAACTCACAAACGTGATAGATCAATTATCGTTTATGATGATTGATCCTTAATGACTCTCAAAGATAGGTTTTATTTTGTTTGTCCTTTAATAATACTGTCTGTTAAGAATGTTAAAATTAACTTAATTGATCGAACAGCATCATCATTACCAGGAATTGGAATATCGACTAAATCAGGATCACAGTTGGTATCTAAAATAGAAACCACAGGAATACCTAACTTACGACATTCTGCAATAGCCGTGATTTCACGTCGTTGATCGATAATAATAACAACATCTGGTAAACTTGTCATAGATTTAATTCCATCTAAGTATTTACGTAATTTTGTTAATTCTTTTCGACGTAACGCACCTTCTTTCTTTGTTAATAAATCAAAAGTTCCTTCTGATTCTTGTCTTTCTAGATCTTTTAATTTTTCAATACGCTCTTTCATAGTTGACCAATTTGTCAACATACCCCCTAACCAGCGATGATTCACATAGTAGGAATTCGATCGTTTTGCTTCTTGAGCAATTAATGTTGTTGCTTGACGTTTTGTCCCAACAAATAAAACTTTTTTATTTTGACTCGCAGCAACCTCTAGGTATCTCATTGCCTTCTTTAATAAAGTTGCAGATTGGATTAAATCTAGAATATGAATATTATTTACTTCACTGTAAATATACGGGAACATTTTAGGGTTCCAACGATGAGCTTTATGCCCAAAGTGAACACCTGCTTCTAATAACTGTGATAAACTGATATCAGACATAATTTTTTTACGTTACTTATTTCTAATGTATACAAATTTCTAAGGAAATCCTATCAAATCCTAAACTCTTTGTCTAGGTTTCGATGGATCATCCGTTGGATTAAGTGGATTCGTAATATTTTCGTTTATTGGATATCCCTGTAGCTCGTTCCTTACCGGCTTTCGGAATGAATTCTTGTAATTTTTTGATCCAGTTCCGGCTGGAATTAAATGACCAATCACAATATTTTCTTTTAATCCTCTCAACCAATCAATTCGACCTTCAATTGCAGCTTTGGTCAATACTCTTGTTGTTTCTTGGAAACTGGCAGCAGATAGAAAACTTGGGTTATTTAATGCAGCTTTTGTAATACCAAGTAGTAAGGGAACATAACAAGCGATTTGTTTATTTTCGTTCGTTAAGATTTGGTTGATATATTCAATATGATATAAATCGATTACTTCTCGTTGTAATAATGGTGTATCTCCTTCATAAGTAATTAAAACTTTCGTCGTCATTTGTTTAATAATAACTTCTAAATGTTTGTCGTTGATTGTTACACCTTGCGATTTATAAACTGCTTGAACGGAATTTAGAATAAATAATTGAACTTTCTTAAAACTTTTATGACTAGCCTCATAATTGTTCGTTAACCTAGCGTATTTAAACGTTTTTGTTCGGTCACATAAAAAGAATTTCAACAATCCGTAATAATTAAAATATACTTTAATTAATTTATGAGGATTAATTTTTTCATTTTCTTTTATCGCTGTTCCCATTTTGTGAAATTCAAAGTTAATATCCAAACTGGTTTTTTGTGCTAGTAAGCTTCTCTTTTGGCTCGTTGGAATTCGTTTTATCATCAGATTTTTTTTACGAGCTTCTAGAATTTCTTCAATTCTTGGTAACCCTTGTACAATATCACCGGTGATTTCTTTTTCCAGATTTAATAAACCAAGTGTTTTACCTGACTCAATAAATTCGGTATTTTTACAAAACACACTGTTTACATCTTGTTCAAAATAATCTTCGGTAATGGAATATAAACCAACTGCCTTTGTTGCTTTTGTAAGCGGTTGCTCCGTAAACTTTAACAACGTTAATTGATTTCGAGCGGAAGTTGAACTACTAATCCGGTTCTCATTTGTAACGAGTTCCGAACTTTGTAACAATATGGTTCTAGCAAATCTAGCCTTATTTGCTGATCGAATCTTATCTGGAGCTAAGATTGTTTTTAACTGTGGCTTTACTTTTTGGGTTGTTACTGTAAATTTCTTTGAAAATTGAGGCAGTAGACAACTATAAAATTTTCCCGCATTTTTTAAAAATAGCTTTGAAAGTTCTGATGTTATAGTAATTTTTGAATCTGTCAGTGTATTTGAGTTTAAATTTCTACGAACCAGTAATTTCTTTAAATCGTAATAATTGACTGCTATCTTTCGATTCGTAATCGAATTCAGACTCGCGTTCGAATAGGGAATTATTTTATATTGCAAGTTTGTTTTGACTGTGACATTCTCACTCTTACAGTTTGGGAAGAAATATGGACGACCTTTTTGGACAGTCACAAATTTATCACTCTCAATAATAATTTTCCCCGTTTTTGCTAAATTTGATTTACTCATCACGAAATCATTCAATTTCTTGTTTGTAATTTCAGATTTATTTACAACAATACAATCGTGGTTTGAGATCAAGAAGATTTGTTTGTTGTCTTGTTTTTTTATCTTAAATTTTACGATTTCTAGCGGATTTGGAGTAATGGTCTCTAAATAACCTAAAACATTATAGTTGCTGACGAATTGATTTTTTTGAACTAAAAAACATGGATCAATATTTTGATCTCGTAAATTCGGGGAAATATAATTATTAAATTGAATCTTTTCAATAATATTAAAATCTACGGATTTTTTATGTGTATTATTTGCTAATTCAATTGTAATATGTTTTTTCGATAGATGATTCGTTTTAAATAGTAAAAAGTTTGCAACTAGATTAACATGTTGCTTTCCATTAATACGTTGATTTGGTTTATAAAAATAAAAAGAATTGGATTGTAACTTAAACTGTGCTGTTGAATTATCCGTTTGTTCTCCCAATGGCGAAGATGGGAGACTATAAGGAAATTCATAGAGTTCAATCGGTCGAACTAACAGACGATCTGGATCTTTTCCACCTAAACATTCACAAAATGATAAGGTTTGAATTTCAACATTTGAAAACAAAGCTTCTCCTGGATAATAAACTTTCTTTTCAACTTTTTTTAATTCTTTACCTTTATAAACTAACCCAGCTTTAATCGAGACTGTTCGCGTTTTATCGTCTGTTGACGTAATAGTCACAATACCAGAAGTTTTTGAGAATAAGCCTGGAACAAGTTCAAACCCCTCTGAAATGAAATCCCCATCTTCAATAAATAACATATTTTCTTCAGAGTCAATATGGTGAATCTCTTCTCCTAACCACATCATGGTGCGAGATTTAACAATGGCTGTTCTATCCACATTGTCCTCTAGGAATTCCTTCAGTAATTTTCTAGATTTCGGTTCTAAGGTGTGTAATATTCTGTAGTATATTTCATCTGCCTTGTCTAACTTACGTTTCGCTCGATCTACTCGGTGTTTTGTAAGATTTTGGATCTTATTCTGTTTTTTTAGTTGGCTTGTAAGCTTAGAGTATTCGTCCTTTGTTTTGTCTGTTTTTGAAAGACGTTGTCTTAGAACACTAATTTTCCGTTCCCGTTTCCCTATCTGAAACTCATTTTTTTCAATACGCAATGATAGTTTTGCAATCGTCTCTTTTATCTTCCTAAATTCTACTTCCAGTCCGTTAAACAAATTATTATAGGGAGCACGAATATAGGGAGCATGAAAAGGACTCTCATCTTTCTTTCGAAACACAATCGTATTTATTTGTTGACTATGGTTGGAACGATTTCGAAAATCATAATGCACAATCCCACCGGTTAGTGTTAAAAATGAATTCGTAAGTTGAGTTCCTAGTTTTTCATTGCGTGTCAATTGCAAATAATTTCTCGAAGAATTGTTGGCAATGGTTAAGAAATATTTTTTCTGATCTAAGGTTAATAAGTAATTTTTATACTTGTCTGCAGACTGAATTCTTTCAAGTGTGGCGTTTTGTAAAGCATATTTTTTATGCCGAACCTTGATTAATCCTTCGTATAAACTTTTCCTATTATTTAAAAATGTGATCGATCCGCTATAATGATTCATAAGTTTTGTCCGAAAAACGTAACTAAACGGATTCAATTTATGATCGGGATAGAAGTTAATAAACGAATTCAATGGACTATTGTACAATTGTCCAGATAAGATCCAAATTAATTTATTATGATTTAGTAAATTAATTTTTTGCTTTAATTTCGGGATAAAGATTTCTCCACAAGTATCGCTTAAAATCGTTTTAACTTCGGTTTTAATCTGTTTCTTGGTATTAATAACTTCCCCAATAACAGTATCTTTTGAAATATATTGGTTATTCTTTGGGAATAAAATCGTATTTCGTAAAATATCAATTTTTACTAATTCTTCATTTTTATCGACTGGAATCAAAACTAGTGAGCCAGCATTTTTTGTTACCAAAACATCTTCACCTCGATTTGTTCGTAAAACTACCGTTTTTAATCGTTTGTAGAATTGAATAATCCCATTAATGGGGCTAATAATTTGTTCTCGAGCTTCTGAAGTGAAAATCCCACCAGTATGGAAAGTTCTCATTGTCAATTGTGTACCCGGTTCACCAATGGATTGACCGGCTAAAATTCCAATAGCTTCCCCAATATCAATTAGATTTTCATTGGCTAAATCCCATCCATAACACTTTTGACAAATTGCCCGATACAATTGACAAGTTAATGGTGAACGAATCGAATATGTTTGGATGTTCTTGTCTTTAAACGTCTGAATTAATTCTGGTGTGATTTGTGTATTTTGGTGAACAAGTACATCAGATGTTTGCGGATCATAAATTGGTTTACTTAAAACTCGTCCCAAAATCTTGTCAAATAGGTCTTGTTCATTTTTGAAATTTTCTTTTGAAAATACAAATGCCTGGGTTGTTCCACAATCTTTCTCACGAATTAGAATATCTTGTGATACATCAATTAGACGACGTGTTAAATAACCAGAATTGGCAGTTTTTAAAGCTGTATCCACGATTCCCTTTCGAGCTCCATAGCCAGACATTAAATAGTCTGTAATGGTTAATCCTTCACGAAAGTTTTTCTTAATTGGTAAATTCATAATTTGACCGCTTGGATCAGACATTAACCCTCGCATCCCAACCAACTGTCGAACTTGCGATAGATTCCCACGTGCACCTGAAAACGCCATGATATAAACCGAATTCAGTGGATCATAGTTTTTGAAATAGTAAATGATTTGATTTTTCAATGATTCACTTGTCAGACTCCATGTATCAATGATTTTTTGAAATCTTTCAACATCGGTGATTTTACCTTTTAGAAAAATTTTCTCAGAGTTATGAATCTCTTGATTTGCTTTTTCAAGCATCACACTTTTTACAAATGGAATTTTCAAATCTTCAATACTGATTGAAATTCCCGCATGACTAGCATATTTAAAACCTAAGTATTTTAATTCATCCGCTAGTAAACAAGCTTGCATAGAATCATAACTTGTAAAACTCCACGCCAATAATCGACGCAGTTGTTTTTTATCAATTAAAGTATTTTGATAGGTGTAAGTTTTCATAAAATAGAGTTAATAGGTTAGCTTTGAATTATAAAAAATTTAAAGTTTTCTGAATTGTATAATTTAAAATAACGCGACCAGTTGTTGTTTGTAAATATTGAGTAATGATTTCACCATTGGAATCCTTTCGAATCTGTAAATTTTCATAATATTCAATGACACTATTATCTGGTAATACAACTTTATTTTGCAAATTTGTCATATCGTATTGTTCCTCGTTGTGACGAACCCAAATAGAAGTATGAATTTCAATCTTATCTTGATTGTATGCCAACATTACATCTTCCAGATTGGCAAAGTAGTAGTTTGAACCTAATAGCCCTTTAATATTTGTTGCGGTTAAATAATAACACCCTAGAACCATATCTTGACTTGGCATAATAATTGGTTCCCCATTGGCTGGAGATAAGAAATTATAAGGTGCTAACATTAACATGTAGCATTCTGCTTGAGCTTCAGGTGATAGTGGTATATGAACCGCCATTTGGTCACCGTCAAAATCAGCATTAAAAGCCGAACAAACTAATGGATGTAATTTAATGGCACGTCCTTTTACAAGAATGGGTTCAAATGCTTGAATCCCTAATCGATGTAGTGTAGGTGCACGATTTAAGAAGATTGGATGGTTTTCCAAGATCTGTTCTAAGACGGGTTTAATAATTAATTCATCATATTGAATTAAATTTTTAGCAATTTTAATATTGTTTGCTAAACCCTGATTGATTAATTCCCGAATTACGAATGGCTGGAATAATTCAATAGCCATTTCATACGGCAAACCACATTGATTTAATTTTAATGTTGGACCCACTACGATTACGGAACGTCCAGAATAATCTACCCGCTTCCCTAATAAATTTTGTCGGAAACGTCCATGTTTGCCTTTAATAATATCAGACAAGGATTTTAACGGTCGATTGTTTGCACTTAACGCGATTTTCCCTCGTTTTCCATTGTCGATTAAAGTATCTACGGCTTCTTGTAACAATCGTTTTTCATTTCGAATAATTAATTGAGGAGCATCAATTTCTAACAATCGAAGCAATCGATTGTTTCGTGTAATGATTCTTCGATAAAGCTCATTCAATCAGAAGTAGCGAAACGTC
>Ga0209503_10001096_pt1 | contig 14463 bp, 22 predicted proteins | sample SouAtlMetagenome_2_FD_187448 | JGI IMG/M metagenome (GOLD analysis project Ga0209503, IMG submission 187448) | Marine eukaryotic phytoplankton communities from Atlantic Ocean - South Atlantic ANT15 Metagenome (SPAdes) (version 2) | ecosystem: Environmental > Aquatic > Marine > Oceanic | place... | reverse complement strand
TTATCAAGTTCTCTGATAAATTCATTACCCAGTTCTTTAATGTCATCCTCATAATCTGTACGACATTGCTCTAGTTCTTTTCTATTCCAGGGTAGCCCTATCCTCCACATCTGGGCCATAGCTGGAAGTGCCCGACATTCAAGTGCGTATGCTTTTTCTAATCTTCCTAGTCTTATTTTCTGATCTAGTACATTATCTAGCTCAAGTAGTATTTCAATATCTTTAGCAGCATAAATTAACTGTTCTTTAGATAGTGTTTCTAAACCCCAATTAGACTTCTGCTGTTCTTTAGATACATCCATATTTAGTTGTCTTTTAGCTAGTGCATCCAGACCATGCTTAGTCTGTGGAATACCATTGGTCAATAGTCTGCTGGCTATCATGCTGCACCTAACAAAACCATTTATATGTATGCCCTGTTCCTGTAACCAAGCTATATCAAACACAGCATTGTGAGCTAACCAGAATCTATTGGTACTACTGAAGAAATCTTCTAAATAGTTCCAATCACTTTTCTCTAATTCAAAGCAATCAATCACCACTATGGTTCGTGATGAATAACAACCCAACTGAATGAGCCTTAGTTTGCCCTCTTCTGGTTGTAGCTGTAAAGTTTCTGTATCAAAAGCCAAACTGTGTGCTGTCTGTAATCTTTTGAGTTCTTGTATTCCGTAATAAACTGAATACTCTTGTTTAGTCATTGTTGAGGTCATGGAAGAACCTATAAATATGTTCTGTTACTGTAGCACAGTAGTTTAATTAATCCAACTATTTAACTTTTTTTGAAGTGTTCTGACATTTAACTGTGTAGAAATTGCAACGTCCAATCCACAGGCAACAGCTTGTAACACCTGACAATGAAAGTATTCTGCTTCCCAGTAATCAACTTCGTTAACTTTTATAGCTTTACCATATCCATCATATTCTGTATATCGGACAGTAGCTATTGGACTATCTTCAAATCTTGGGATCTGATAAATAGCCACATCTATGTTTGTTCTGCTCATTTACTAATTTTCCCAGAATTTGTTCATTTCCTCTATATACCCAGACCCATCGGTGTATAAACCCTCTTTCGTTCCAGTAGAAGGAGTTTCATTAACAATCGGTTTTGTATAAACTCCCTCTTTGTATAAACTCTTTTCTTCTTCAGGAGTTTTTACAAAATTAGGGTTTTTACAAATCTCTTTGTTAATCGAATCCGTTCCAGCATCTACGTTATTAGGTTTATACACACCTTCACGGGGTATATCACGCGGGAGAGAAGAAAATAACTTAGGTAAATCTTTTCCAATGGCTTTATAAAATTTAGGTGGTCTACCTCCTTTATTTATATTTTTTGGAACGTCTACTTCTTCAATTAATTTCTGATCTTCCAACTTATTCAAGCTATATATGATGGCTCGTTTCCTATGAGAACCACCCAATGTATCGTGTTCAACCAAGTCTTTAACGCAGAATGGCTTGTTCTCTTTTCTCATAAAACGCAATATATCCAAAGTATGTTTATTTGGAGTGTCTACCACAACTTCTTCTGTACGCTCTGGAGCAGGGGTTATAGAGTACGTGTAATCAGGTAGCAGGGTAAATATCATATTTAACCCTTCACGGTCCTCTCTGGACTTCTCAACGCTTACTAGACGACTATTTGCTGTTAACCCCATCTCCGCAGCATCATTCAATGATAATTTACGCATATTCCAAGTTTCATCCACAGCATTTTTAATCGCAGATGTACCTCTGAACTTACCTTCCTTCGTATTGTGATGAATAATTATGATCGAACAAGCTGGAAAGTCCTGTCCATTACGTCTAACAAGTTTCTTGATAGGTAACGCATACTCTCTTCTGTTCTCTTCATAAGGGTTACTGTCGTTACAGCCATCCAAACTATCAATAATCACTAGATCGTACGCATACTTATTCTGCATCTTCTTAAATCTTGAGTACCATTGCATATCCCACTCAGTAACCACTCTCACATTTTTATCACAACCAATCAACTTCATCTGCCTACGCAATATCCTCTCGTTCTGATCCCCATTCAACCAAAGAACCTTACCAACTGGAACGTTAACCAAACCACCATAAACATTAAAAGCTTTACCTTGTCCAATGTGCTTACCTATTGTCTGACACATAGCAGTCTTGCCAGTACCACCATCAGCATGAACCAACAAAGTCCACGGCTTCGGTAACAATCCAGGAATCAAATACTCAAAAGGTGTGTCATCCAACTCATCAGGAGTCAGAGGCTTCTGCCCTTTAGTCCTGTGAAACATTTCATGGGTATCAACTAACCTTTCAATCTCAGCAGCATTACCACGTTTAGCCTCAATAGCTAATTTATGGACCGCTTGGTTATGTAACGCAGGGTTTTCATTCTTAGGATCATTGTCAATCTCGATGTATCTCTGTATCAGATCCTCACCATCCAATATCTCTTCTTTGTACCTAAGTGGGATAGCCTCTACATCTTCAATAATTTTATCTAAACCAGTAGCCTTAAATCTCTTCCTCTCTGGATCGACTTCATCAGCCAACTCAATCAGGTGAGACATATTGTATCTCGCACCGTCATTCCTCCAAGTTGCATACCATCTAGCAGCACAAGGATCTAAACCATCTTCCCAACAATGCTCATAATCAGGATCTCTTCTACTCCATTCAGTCCATAACTCCAAACCTTCAATTCCAGGCAATTCATTGTTTATCATTGCCCCTATTTCCCACCAATAGTCCTCACTATTTGGTCCTTTATATCCGATAACACTTAAACAGCCACTAACAATAGCAACTCTTTCTTCCTTACTTCTTTTACTCCATCTGTTATCTGTGTATTTAATATCAACATCTTTATTATTCTTCTTATACTGATCCTTCATACGAGACAGCAACCACTCTGGAGCGTCTGGCACTTCGTACAAACTTCCCTCTAATGTATATTCCCCTTTACCAACTCCTTCTTTGTAATACTCACCAGCTACTACACCTTGACCACCCCATAATATTTCCCAACCTTCATGTCCAGCAGCAGTTTGACTTATAGATGCAACCTCACCTACTAAATCCTCTGGTACTTTGAACAAAAACTTAGCAGCATTTTTTCTAAGAGAAGTAACCTTTGGAGCGTTTTTAAGATCCTTTCCCCACTTCTTTTCGATAGCACCCAAGTTCTTATCTACGTCAAATATCACAAGACCATCTGATTTTTGTCCTGTAAAAATACCAATAGCCTTAAATTTATCTGGCTCTCTTTCAATCATTAAAGCTGAATCATTAACTGTTAATGACTGCTTCCACGCTTTACCGTAAGGAACTTTACCGTCTGACACTCTATCTGGGCTTGCATCATTCCTTTTTGGAAGTGCAACCCCCTGTGCATATATAGGACAAGTTACCCAATTAAGAGGAATATCGGGAATAAAACTTTTTCCATTCATGTGTTACAATACCTACTGTAGACTATATGTTGAAACCCTGAAGGAACTCCACCCTTTAGGGTTTTCTTATTATATACCATTGACATTGATTTGTCTATGTACTACAATAGTAAGGCAACTCAGGCTTCTATAGCCAACACGCATTATGCCTTTCATCTCAACTAAAGCGAGAGAAGATGCTACCTCAGTTGGTAGCTCAAAAGACAACTACTTGAATCCATCAAGCGTCAAAAGCGGACAAAAAGTACGTTTCACATTATTAGCAGAAGAGCCATTCATGTTCTATGAACTATGGGGCAATGATGTTAACGATCCCCAAAAACGTAAACCATTCCGTTTTCTAGAAGATCCAACACCAGAAGATATAACAGTAAAACTTGGTGATGATTTTGTTAGATCTCTTACACGAGATGGCAAAGGCCCAGAAACTTGCAAGATAGCTCACGCAGTTCCCGTATATAACTACGACATGGAACGTGTACAGGTATTTTCATGGACACAAAAAACAGTTACTCAAGCACTGGATAACATAAGCCAATTAGAGGATTATGAAGATTCAATGACTGAATGTGATTTCTACTTATCTCGTGACGGAGAAGGTACAGACACAAGATACACTGTCCAAGCTGCCCCAAAGAAAAAGGCTATGGCTAAAACTGTAGACGAAGCATGGGACACAGCCCAAAACGAAGGATTTGATCTAACTCGTCTAATAGATGGTGGCGATCCTTTCAAAGAAGCTGAATAATCACCATTCATAGGGGGTCTAACGACCCTCTTTTTATTATTTATTTTTAATTATGTATGAAGAGCGAATTTATCAGTTGGAGTTAAAAGTAAACACTTTAAATAAAAAAGTTGAAGAACTTATGAACTGTTTACCTACGATTCATAAGAAGTGGATTAGACCTTGTGAACTGGCAAATTTAATTGGTGTCAGCTATCGTCAAATTGCTAGATATAGAGAACAAGGAGTATTTAAAAAGGATAGTTATAGATATGTAGGTAATCGTTACGAATACCATAATGTGAAGGCTTTAACTGATTTTGAAAATAAGGATTAAAACTTGCAAACTACTTTATTTAAGGTATAGTAATTATGGGAACGTGTATTTATTTACCACTTATGGGAACGCTAGACAAACAAAACGCACTAGCCTCCCTAAGAAAGTGGACTCTAATTCAAGATAATAGTGGACCGTACAGAGTCTACCGCGATGGTGACGACAACATATATCACTCAGTTACACACATACTAAAAGAAACCGCAGCACCCCACACAAAAGATGCTCTCGAAAAATGGTTACAAAGACCTGACTCTCCTATGGAACGTGATATCGCCTGCGAAAGAGGAAGGCTGGCTCACGCTAATGCAGAATTTATCCTCAAACTGGCAGCCAAATTTTCCAGGCAAAACGCAAATAAGCGAGGTATATGGCGAACAGGTGATGATGGATTGGAACGCTGCCCGAAAAAAGTTACGCAATGGGCTCTCCAGAAGGCAGCCGAATCCGCACCTCGTGTTAGCTGGAGTGCGTCAGGCTACGCAAGAGGTCTACGATCATTCATACTGGAACGTGTAACCGCCATTCATGCAGTTGAATTTAGTGTTTATAAAGAAGGCTTCGGATTTGCTGGTACAGCAGACGCTCTACTGGATATAGATGGAAAAGGGCCATTCATAGTAGATTGGAAAACTGCTAAAGAAGCTAGGTCAGACGACATGATAAACCAATTCTGCCATCAACTTGGAGCGTACAGTCTGGGTCTCAAGAGTCTCACAGGAATACAAGCAAAGTACGGGGCAGTTGTAGTAGCTCGCAGAAGCGGAAAACCCCAAATAAAAATCCTCTCAGAATTAGAAATGAGAGGATCAGAAAGTATTTTCTTAGATAGAGTGGAACGTTACCACAAACAACTTAAAAAGTTAGCGGTTGTTTAGTATTTATTAATTCCCTTCTTTTCTAAAACATCATAGAATTTCACTATATGTTTATACTTCATTTGAGATAAACATAAATTTAAGACTTCAACTATTGCATCATCTTTATGGAAATTATCGTCATAATGTCTTTTTAATCTATCAAAACACATTTTATACATTTGTATATGATGTTGTTCTTTTAGTTTTTTCTTATTCAGTGATTCTTCCCTAATTAGTTTTTTTACTGGATCGTTAGTCATTGGCATAATTCCTCAAATCGTTTGTTAGTTTCTTTTAAAATATATGGAAGTGTACCTTCTTCATGTTTCCAGCACAGTTCATTTAGCTGATCTTCAGTAAGATCATTTTTCACTCGATATTCTTCCCACACAGTATCGTGTATGGATTCGAGCAAGGCATCATTTTGGGAGTTACTCATAAGTAATCGTGCCATTTAGTACCAAAAGATGACATCATTTCATAATCTGTTGGTTCGTAGTCATCATCATCAACAGAAATTTCTTCATCATCTGGATCGGGATATACACCCGAATCCTGCAAATCTTTAATTGCATCATCTTCACGCTGGTTGTCCAGTGCGGATTGATGATTGTGTAAAAATAAGTCAGTCATACTTTTTTAAACCTCGTAAGTAATTTTGAATATAATTCGATACCTTTAAAATATGAGACAGTATCTCCGTCAGCCAGTGCAGCTTCAGCAGTATCCAACACATTATCTAAAATGGTATCTTTGTTATCTTTAATCTTTTTATCTGGATCGGGTTTAGCCTGTTCCCATTTGTACAGATTAAAGGAATCTTTGTAATATCTATATGCCGTAGACTTAGGTATTTGAAAATCAGTGTGCAATATATCACAGATATCCAAACGAGTTAATTTCTCCTTTGGATCGGTTTTCTCTTCGTTATCTACCAGACATTTATAGACAAAGTTTTCAGCTTCTTCTTTAGTCATCATTAAAGTGATAATATTCTAAAAAATCACTCATAAAAGCATAAAGCAGTTTTTCTTGGTTACATGGATCGGCTTTCCTATAACAGACAGCAAGTGATTGCATAAAGCTACCTCCAAACCTATCCATATTTTCTAATGCTTTATAAATTTGATGGTTATTCATCAGTCTTATCCTGATACTTGTATTCTTTGTTATAGAACTTTTTATGATTTTTAAAATGTTCCTCAGATAACATACGAAATAAATCAAAAATATCTTCTGACTCAATTAATTGGTCAGCATGATTTTCGTCTTTATGCTTATCGCAATCAATCCCAAGATTTTGTTTAAACAAACACCAATGTCCGTTCTCATCATGGAATAATTGATAACAAGCCAATAAACCTAAAGTATCCTTTGTATTGGATCGTGATTCGTCATAAGCATCAAAAAACTTAGCGAAAATAAAATCGGATTCAGTTCTTTTCATTTATAGATACCCCACTCCCTCTTCTCCCTCTAGCTCATACAGCCAAGAGACACTAAGGTATTTCCCATTGCTATAAGAATCTTCGTCTTTACACTCATATTTGGAACGTAAAGCATTAACTATTGGTTCGGGTGGTGACCATGCGGTATTAAAAGTAATTTCAAGAAAATCCTCGTCATCTTGATTAATTTCAATTTCACACGCACCCCACTTAGTTCCCCAGTTAGTACAACGCCAATCGTACCATCTGTCATCTTGCCTACCAGTTGATGCAAATTTCGAGCAGTCAAATTGTTTATCTGGATCGGGTGGTATAGGCAGTTCACCTATATCTCCTCTAGGATCAGAAAACGCATAGGCTTTTGCGTATTCCTTAGTTAATGGAGTGACTGTCCAATCTGGTTCGGGTATTAAAACGTCAAAAGGATTTTCGCCTTTAAATAGTTCTTTGATTTCTTTAATTTTTTCAGAATCGTCACCCCTGACTCTAACTCTGTTGTATGTCCAATTTGGCATAATTTAACCTCATTAATTAATTGTGGATTAGTGAACTCTTTTATTATAGTATCACTTTAGTAAATTATCAATTATTATTCTCAGTTTTTATTCTCAGTGATAATTCTCAGAATTTTTATAAAATCGCCATTCATAGTGGATCGCATGAATAGGTGTAAAAAGTCCAAAAAAGCCATTCATAGTATAGTATTTATTATAATATTTACTGACTGCCACTGACTTCTGAGCCAAATAAAAAATAGGCACTAGCTAGTAAGAAAAAATATTTTTCAGAAAAATTTAGGAAAAAAGTTTTCCACAGGACAGTGTGAGTTTTCCACACACAGGACACTGTGAGTATAAATACCTAATATAGATATTTTTCTAATTATATAAATTTATGGATTGATTGCAAAACATATATATATAGAGTAATATTTTAGTAATGCTATTTACTAGCAGAATTAAAAACACCCACATTTTAAAAAGGTATTTCAAATGCAAGACCAACTGGATTTAATCAATTCTTTAAATAGAAGTTTTAATATTTCTAATGAAGAATCAAACAAAACAACAGCCGAAAAAATAGGCTATCAAAATACATCAAACGAAACTATATATAAAGGAAGTAAAATTATTACACCAGATCAAACAATTGATGAAATATGGAAAAATAATAATTTAGATTTTAAAGCTAAAAAATCAGAATTATTCTATAAAGATCAAAACGGAGAATTAAAAGAGGTAAAAGACTACCAAGCAATAATTAATAATAATACTGGGCAACTTTTAAATATTCCTAAGAATGAATATACAATCCTACAACTAGATACTATTAAAAAAGTAATTGAATCAGTCAGTGAAAAATTATCTATTGAATCAATAATGAATATTGATAGTAAAAGATTTGTAATAAATACAAGTATAAATAATTGTATTGGGGAAGTTTTAAAAGATGACCCAATAAAAAGAAGATGCACCTTTATAACTTCAATGGACAGTTCAGTTGGATTTACACTTGCTTTGTTAGATTTCAGAATGTTCTGTTTTAATCAAATGAATCAAGTAAAACAATCCGAAAACGTAAGTTTTAAACATACCGCTAGTATTAATAAATTAGTGGAACGACTACCGCAGATAATTGATTTTAATAAACATCAATTTAATCAAGATATTCAAGAATGGAAGTATATGGCAAAAAAAGAAATAACATTAGAACAAGCTAACGAAACAATAAAAGAATTATTTAGTAATGAATGGAAGAATAAAATAGTTGTAACTGATAGAAAATTAAAATTAACAAGGCCGAAATCTTATCTTGATTTAGTACAAACAGAAAAAATACAAAATAATTTTTTAAATGAAATTAATATGAATGGATCGACAGCCTATAGTTTAAATAATGCAATAAGTTATTATTACAGCCACCAAGCAGGAAGCAAAAATATTAAATCGGAATCGGAAAAAGCGAGAATTAGAACCGAGAATAATTTATATGGAAAAGCGAATGCAATTTTGAATAAATCTAAGGAGTTATGTCTAGCGATTAAGTAAGCTAACAACAAATAAAACTAGATCAGGAACTTAAAAACCTGATCTTTTTTTATGCAAATTAAAAAGTTTATTAACTTAAGTCTTAAATTGTACAGTTAATAATTGAATGATTTTAAATTTTTTATGAGTATTACTACATTACTACAATTAAAATTATAGGGTTATTAATTTAAGACACTAGCCAAACCCCAAACCCATTGCAATAACTAGGATTTTTTAAAAAATTTATAGTCAAATCTCAAGTGTATCAAGTCAAATTTTAAGTCTTTTAAAGCTAATATTAATTATTAGAGTACTATTCAACAGATAAAAATATGTTAAAATAAGTATGTAAACCTACCTAAAATTTACAATGGGAACAACAATTACAACTTACTCTACAAAAGAAGGAACTAAGAAAACCTACAAAACAGAAAGACAAATTTTAAAAGAAAAAATTGCTGAACAACAGAGAAGAGTTCAAACTTATTTATTAGTTTTTAAATTTATTAAAAAAATAGATGGTTTAAAACTAGGAGATAAAGGAAGAGAAAAAGCTTATAAAATAGCCGAGCAAATGGGTTTAAATTTTTGTTTTAGAGGTTGGTGTAATACGTTTGATTCTTTAAACTATATCGAAACAAAAGAAAGAACTATTAAAAACTGGAACTACTGGTTCAATCCCGAAGCTAATTTAAATGTAAATATTGGATATGGTACAAAAGCAATTAAAATTAATTATCAAGAAATTTGTGAAAAACAGTTCGACAAATGTGTTACTAATTTAAGAAAATCTATTAGTGCTATGCAATCAGCATTAAGAACAAATAAACCTGAACAAATAGACACAATGGAGGAACAAGTAATTAAACTCCAGGAACAAATTAAAAAGTTAAAAAGATCAGCAAGAGGGAATTAATTATGTCACTATCAAGACCCGAAGAAAACGAAAAGAAATTTTTTATTAAAGAATTTCAAAATCTTGTTAACTGGTATCCACACTTAACGCTTCAGGAATCTATCAATTTAACTAATAGAACACTAGAGCGAGAAAAGAAACAACACCCACAATTTACAAAGTTAAAAAAGTGGTTACACCCTGATTTTATTAAGTAAATGTTTTTAACTATTTTATTTCTACAAATTTTTATTAGTGGTTATTTTCTCAAATTAATAACTGATTAAAATTAATCTTCTTGCCGTACTACCGACCAAACACCTAAACAATGAAACATTTTAAAACCCAAACCCGAGGAGCTGCACCAACTAACAATTCAAAAGTTGTTTTTGCTATGGTATCTCTATTTACTGCGAGTTTTTTACTCGCTGGATCGCTAACGACTAAAGCATTTGAAGAATGCAAACAGTCAGGAAAATATACTATTATTGAATGCGAAAAATTACACTTAGGATAATTTTATTTTTCCGCAGTATCTACCCCGCCCCGCAAATAGTGGGGTTTTTTATTTTTATTTTTTCGCACTGGCTACTGTGATTTTATTTTTTTTTTATTCCGCACGATCCATTGCACGAAAAACCGCATGGGGCAGTGTAGCAAAAAAATTTTTTTATAATCTATACCCCCAGAACTTACTGATAAATCAAGTCATAAGTTATAAAATACTACAATATAATAATACTACAATATCACACTAATGTCAACTACTTTTTCTTATCTTCAACGCTAATAGATAGCTGTGGAGCGTTAATATTGATATTCTCTACACTCTCGCCTAATACTTTACCAAGTGAATCTAGTATCTGAGCAGCAGTTTGAAGCTGACCCCTCTTAATAGCTTGGTTAAACAACTTCATTCTCATCCCCTGGAGTCGTGACACCATCTTTTCTCTATCCTTATCCCAATCCTCATCGTTCCACTGTTTAACTTTCCTCCAATCACTCCAAGCTGTTTCCACCCCAATTCCCTCTTTGGATGCGTGATCCAAAACTAACTGTCTTGTAGTCATACCTTCCAACTGCCTTCGGTATAATTTCTGCCTCCTGGCTTCAATCACCACATCGGGTTGTCGTTTACCACATACTCTGCCATCCTTTAATGCTTTTTCGGATGTAAATTGACCATTGTTACGAAGAATAGAATCAGCCACGGACTAAAATGCTACTTATATCTGAATAATAACCCTAAAAACACTATTTAGTCGAGTAAAACACGGAAATTTGTCAAAATTTAAGCTAATCTCTACTACATGAGTACAAAAACAGCCGAAAATCTATCCCTCCGATGGGCACAGGGGGAGGTGTTCAACGCAGAACAAAGATTCAGAGTCCTGGTAGCTGGCAGAAGATTCGGAAAATCCTACTTATCCTGCATCGAACTACTGAAAGCAGCAATAAACCGCCCAGGCGAAACCTACTTCTACTGTGCCCCAACCTATCGCATGGCAAAAGACATAGCCTGGAAAGAAATAAAGAAACTAATCCCAACCCAATGGATAGCAGCCAAAAACGAAACCGACCTAAAAATAGAACTAATTAATGGATCGCTAATCGAACTCAAAGGAACAGAAAATGCCATGACCCTCCGAGGCCGAAGTCTCGCTGGAGTAGTACTTGACGAAGCAGCCTTCATGGATTCCGATGTCTGGTTTCAAGTCATCAGACCTGCCCTCGCAGATAAACAAGGTTGGGCACTTTTCATATCCACACCAGACGGCACAGCATCATGGTTCTACGATTTATGGTGTTACGTTCCAGAAGATACATCAGGAGATTGGAAACGATGGAGCTTCACAACAATAGACGGGGGCAACGTACCAAAAGAAGAAGTCGAAGCCGCAAGATCCCAACTGGACATAAGAACATTCAAGCAGGAGTTCGAGGCAAGCTTCGAGAATCTCACTGGTCTCGTTGCAGTCTCCTTTTCAGATTCCAACATTTCTACAGACGCAGAGGACATAAACATCGCCCCACTACTCCTGGGAGTTGACTTTAACGTAGACCCACTCTGCGGAATCTGTGCAGTCCGCTACCGAGAATACCTATACGTCTTTGATGAAATAATTATGACGGGTGGGGCAACAACCTGGGATTTTGCAGAAGAAGTAACCAACCGATATGGTGTGGATCGCAGAGTAGTAGCCTGTCCCGACCCAACGGGTGCTGCCAGAAAAACATCAGGAGTAGGTTCAACGGACCACACTATCCTACGCAGAAGCGGATTCACAGTATCTTCCCCCAAAGCCCCCTGGAAAATACGAGATAAAGTAACATCCGTAAACACTGCACTATATGATGCAGCAGGAGAAAGGCGAACTTTAATCCACCCACGCTGCAAAGAATTAATAAAATCACTCAGAACTTTAACTTACGCTCCAAACACAGGTATGCCAAATAAAAACTTAGGGGTTGACCACGCATTTGACGCTTTCGGCTACCTTTGCCTCCAACAATTCAATCTCGCAAAACCAGAGACACTAGGCCAAACTTCGTTTAGAATATACTAAGAGACACTTTTTGTTATGGCTTACGGTTCAATGAAACCTAAAGGTAAGAAGAAAAAGAAAAAAGGAGGTAAAAAACGTGGCGAATGTACCTGTAAATAAAACTTTATACTCAAGAGTAAAATCAGAAGCTAAACGCAAGTTCAAAGTTTACCCTTCTGCCTACGCTAATGCTTGGCTGGTTCGTGAGTACAAAAAGCGTGGGGGAACTTATAGAGTGGAGAAAAAACGTGGCAAGAAGTAGTGGCGGTTTAACCCGTTGGTTCAAAGAAAACTGGGTAGATGTCAAAACTGGCAAACCATGTGGTCGTTCCAAAGGCGAAAATAGAGCCTATCCAGCGTGCAGACCAAAGAAACGTGTCTCAAGTAAGACACCTAAGACTGTAGGTGAAATGACAAAAAGTGAGAAAGAAAGGTTTAAACGTGAAAAAACTGGTAAAAAGAAGATAACCTATCAACATAGGCGAAAAAAATCTACTAAAACCAAAAAATGACAGAAATCACTGACGCAATGCTAGACATCATCGAAGCAGTCAAAGGCAAGCGTAATCCTGCTCTGTGGGATGTCAGATGTGAACAATATCAAGCAAAAATGTCAAAAGGTACTGTAAAAAAGTCAACAACAAGTTAAACTATCTATAAATACTCTTTTTTCTTAGGACAATGGCATTTTTTCGTGGAGAAGAAGGTTCTGTTAAATTCATAAACGGATCTGGAACTGCTGAAGTAATAGTTTCAACTACTGGCTGGTCACTTGACATAACAAAGGACACCCTTGATGTAACTGCTCATGGAGCAACATCTAGAAGTTTTGTAGGTGGTCTTATTTCTGGATCAGGGTCAATAGATTTTCTATATACAGCAGCTAGTGGAAACGAAACAGCTAATTTACTTGCTGATGTTTTAACAACAGAAGATCCAGCAGACGCACAATTTGAACTATTTTTAGACACCTCTGGCACTAAAAAAGTAAGTTTTACTGGAATTGTTCAAAATACAACTTTATCTGCTCAGACAGGTGATCTTGAGACTGTAAGTGTTAGCTTCGTAACATCTGGTGATATCACCAACGCTGCATAGTGAAACTAACCACCCGTCAAAAAAGTAAACTCAAAGAACATTCTGTTCATCACACAGATAAACACATGGATCTTATGAAGAGACTGATGAGACAGGGTGTTTCATTCACTGTTGCTCATAAAAGAGCACAGGCAAAGGTAGGAAAATAATGGCTAAACGTAAAGGAGTAAGTTTATCAGTAGGCAGAGGTGAAAAATCCAAGAAGGGTGGACTGACTGCAAAAGGTCGTGCGAAATACAACAGAGCAACGGGCAGCAACTTACAAGCACCCGTTACTGAAAAGAACCCCACAGGAAAAAGAGCAGCTAGACGAAAATCATTCTGTGCCCGTATGAAAGGTATGCCAGGGCCATTAAAAGATAAAAAAGGTAAACCCACTAGAAAAGCGTTAGCATTAAAAAGATGGAGGTGTTAATTGATGACTTATTCAATTCCTGGAGACATTAGAACAAAAATACAAACCTCTACATCTGTTGGTGGTATAGATAGTCCTTTTACTAAAACTAGAGCAATTCTAGATATGATGAAAGGGTGGGAAGTGATGAAAGCTGTTAGTGAAGGTACTGAATATTTAAGAGAAAATAGTGAAGCTTTTCTTCCGTTAGAGCCAAGAGAAGATTATACAGCTTATATGGCTAGAGTTAATCGTGCTGTTTTTAGTCCTTTTACTCAAAGATTAATAAGAGCAGCTACAGGTCTAGTTCTTAGAAAACCCATCGTATTATCTGGAGATCCTTATTGGACTGAAATGTTCAAGATGGATGTTGATGGTTGTAAATCAGATTTAGATGAATATGCAAGAAGAGTTTTAATGTGTTCTCTTACTTATGGTCAAAGTCATATTCTTGTTGATTATCCTGCACCTTCTGGTGCATTAAGTCTTGCAGAAGAAAGACAGCAAAATCGTAGACCTTACTGGATAGAAGTAGATCCTAATAATTTATTTGGTTACAGATTAGATAGAGAATCTAATTATGGAAACTTAGTACAGGTAAGAATTGGAGAGAAAGCTGTATTACCTGATGGTGATTTTGGAGAAAAAGTATATGACCAAGTAAGAGTTATAGAACCTGGTAGGT
>Ga0209503_10001094_pt1 | contig 14468 bp, 13 predicted proteins | sample SouAtlMetagenome_2_FD_187448 | JGI IMG/M metagenome (GOLD analysis project Ga0209503, IMG submission 187448) | Marine eukaryotic phytoplankton communities from Atlantic Ocean - South Atlantic ANT15 Metagenome (SPAdes) (version 2) | ecosystem: Environmental > Aquatic > Marine > Oceanic | place... | reverse complement strand
TAATCTCCAAAATATCATCATTTTTCCATTCAAAATGGATATTACTACAAACAATCTGCCAACCTTCTGTATCTACCGGCAATGATCTGGCAATCAATTGTAGCTGTGACAATGTATCGAAATGCAGGCCATCATCTGCATCTAACCTAGTCTCAAGCAGTAGTGATCGATTAGGGTCAAACATTTGCTTTCGAAGTAGCTCGATATCGCCCGCCATCAAGAGCTTTTGGTGCATAGCAGGTTTGTCGTCGGGTGCCTCTTGTTCCGTCGACAATATCGAAGTCAGATTCGATGGCGTCAGCAACTTGTTATTGGAAGCTACTAGATAAAAGTTTGGACGTCGCTCGAGCAGAGATTTGAGTTGTTGTAGTAGATTTGGGTCTAGATTTGGATCTGTCATGACAAACCAGAGAAAATTGTCGACATTTTGATTCATCATCGTTGGCAGACAAAAGGTTTCGAAGAGTAGCAGGCGGGCTTTTGCAAGAGTGTTCAACGTATGTTGCCCTTGCATAAATCTTGAGGTGACCACATGAAGGATATCATTATTGGGGCTATCAGTCACTTCTATTTCTAGTTCACGACTAGAGAGGCTTCTGAGAGATCGGTGTGGCGTATCGAGGTTTGGCAACCAAGTCGTTACAAAAATGTTGGCAACGACAAAAATTAATGACAATGCCACCAAACAACACCCATTCAGCAGTTTTCGTGGCCTTCTGCCTCTATATGGATTTGCGTGCATGCTTTGATTCCGGGGGGTCTTTGAGGTTGCACTATCGGACGACACAAAAGAAGGCTTTGAACTAAACCTATGGCATTCATTTCTCAGAAAACGGTTGATGTGAAAAAATTGGAGAACGAATTCGATTTCAAAAAGCGGACATCGCGCGCGTGGCGGGATCGTTGATTCGCTCACAAACTACCCTTCATCAAATCAGTAATGAGACCTGACACTCTTTGTAGCACCACATGATGGAATATAGCTAGAACAGAGCTTGCTAAAACTTTCTATACGAATCGGATGAAATAACATAGGCATCTATTCTTCTTTGAAGTATTTGTTTGTTTCACATTCCAACATAGATTCTTGCCCTGACAAAGTCTAGTGAATATTTACATGAAATAAAGAAATAGAAGTGTGAGACTATGTCATAGAGTCACTCGAGCCTACGGAGTGTGATTGCTCAAGGCTGGCTCACTATAACAGAGAAAAGTAATCGCGCGAAGAAAATTTGGTTGTACTGTTCTATCATTTTATGATATTTGTTCCTATCTATTTATTCCACCTCGGCTGTCGTTTTGCTCCTGTCTACAAACGCAAGATTGACTTTGCCGTCAGGATTCTTTTCACTTTCTTTCTTGACCCAACCCGTTGCGGTTTTGAGGGCCGACTTGCTGATGTAATTAACGACGGGTCCGGGGACGGCTCCCTTGAGCTTAACATCGCAGGCATAAAAAACTCGTGTACAATTTGGCTTCTCAGGGTGGTTCTCCAAATGCCAATGACCGGAAACATCGTCAAAATCGCTGGTCTTGTCATAATCGAGTCTCCAGGTCATGCTATCCTTTTCAGGGTGGTATGTATGATCGTAAAACGAAGTGTACTATAGAAATTGTATATTGGGCGTGATTAGAAACGTTGAAATGTCACCTGAGGCAAAAGGCAACACCCAATAAATGAGACCAACAGTATCGAATCCAATACTGTTTTGCAACTTACTCCGTATCCTGGAATCACTTTGACCGCCATTTCGGTCTTCATGGTAGAAGTTCCATCCTCGTTCAACTTTTCCACATAGTTTGTGCATTTGCTGACTTTCGGTACCTTTCCCTTGTACGCCTCAAGATCCAGAATCTGGGACCAGACAGCTTCCTATAGTATGATAAAGCAATTATCGTAAGATTGCAAAAGAGTATTCAAATACTTCAAAGTGGACGTTGAGAGCACTCCGGTTCAAATCCAAGATCCTATCGGCACGCACCTTTGGTGCGTCAACATCCTGCACGCAGATTGAAGTTCCGCCAATTTCTTCGCCCTCTCCCTGAGTCTGCTTCATGATTGGTTTTCCCGAATTCAGAACCTTTTCGTCCTTGCTATCCAGTTTTATAGAATCCAATGGGCCCGGCTCGTATGACGACAAAACGCCTCGGTGAATGTGGGGCGCATCGCGGTTCTTTTTACCACTGCAGGTCTGGCAGCACACCAACGCCAAAATGACGACTATCCAGAGGGATGACAGAGAGTAGTTCATTGTCTAATTATTGTATACTTTTAGGTTCTAGTTGAAGTGAGATCCCAGCCATGCACGATTGTGATCTTCCACCGACAGAAAAATGCCGACCTGCAGATTGGGTCGATGAGGATTTGGCTATCTAACGGTTTATCGGTTTGCGCGTCAGAAGAATTTTGAAATCCTACATTACGCGTGGTATTTTTCACTGTGACGTTTTGACACCAGATCGAACGCCGGGCGCACGGGAAAAATCTTCCAACAATCCAATTATTGCTAGAGAGAAATGAAACTTGAGTGAGTGAGCAACATAGTATAGAGATGGCATTCATATCTTAGATAATTAGGCATTGTAGGGCTCAAAAGTCTAGTATTTAATTAAAAATTAACACGTTTTGAAAATCAAAACATAGTTTGAAACAGCATCCCCAACATTTCATTCAACTGATTCCTTGCGGAATGATGCATTTTCGGAGCTGTTTTTCTAACGCAAGAGACCCAGCCGTGGCGATCCATATGCGAAAGAAATATTGGCAATCCTCTGTCAGCAAGAATCTTTCCGCAAATATGTCCAAGTGAGCTTGTATGGTTACAGTTCCTTCAAAGGGTATGAGTCTACACAACCATAATAGTCTGTCTATAGTTGTGACAGTCCTGTGCAACACAGCCCGTCTTTTGTCATGAATCATGCTTCTTTGGCGCTGTGGTTGATCCCGGTGAAATGAAAATCACCCTCTCGATGCATTGTTGCATTAGGGATATTCAACGACGGATTCCTATCGTACCGTGGATGGATTTGCGTTCAGTTGTTCCACTTCCACGTCGTCATTTAAGACCACGTCTCGAAAGTCTACGAGCGACTGGGCAATCATTTTTTCTTCCACGAATTTTGTGAGCCGCTTGGAATTCCTGAGAATTAACGTGACGGCCCGGGGTGTGACAAACGCCATTCGTAGCGTCATGAGCGTCGGTCCCTCCCTATAGGAGCCTCCCTTCTTGGGATAAAACCGAACTATGCCCTCGTTTCTCAGGCCGGTGATGGACTTCCATTGTAGGGTGTGCGGTCGCTCGTTTCGAACGGCTTCGGCAGTCCACGAGTAGCGAATTCCCATGACTTTGGAGGTCCACTTGGATGACACCTTTTGGTCTGTATGCACACCACCATTCAAGATGTCAACCTGTTCTAGCCAGGTTGACCAGCTGGGCTGTCGTGGTAAATTCGAGTAGGCCTCGTAAGCGACTTCCGCAGAAAAGGGGAGCACGATCTGACTCGATATCTGGATGAGCTTTCGTTTCGATTTCTTTTCGTCGAGGGTATCGGCAAATGGTAAGTGTTTGTCGTCGTCATCAATTGGTTCGTATTCGTGAAAGGCAATATCGCTGGAGAGGCTCGTGCTGGAGCGACCGGCATGGGATCGGTCGGAAATTTTCCCGAGATTCGTGCGCCGTCGTTGGTGCTGTTGCGAGGATAAAGCGTGCAGCGGTGAAAGCGTTAACAGCACCAGCAGTGGAAGCCACAGAAAGAATGGCATTCTGGATTGTATTGTCTCGATCATCGTGTGTGAATGGGGAAGAACTGCAGCACGATTGTATCTGAGAGCAAAACTACAATCAGTTAGAACAGAAGGGTGTTGTGTGTGGTGTCTTTTCTCTGGCTTGTAGAGCTTGTGTCATTTGTACCCCGATGAGAAAAATGGATGACACGGTCTTTCGGATTCGGCACCTCTCGATTTCGTGATGTTTTGAACTGCACCAAGTACGCATCACGCATGCTCTGTCGTTATAAATTTTCCTCGACGCGAATAGAAAACACCTGGCGCAAGACTGAACATCTGGACGCCATCACGGATAGAAAAGGCGAAGAATTCACATCGGTCACGAGTCACTGGCATAACTCCAACTCTAAACACTTTACAGGAAGAAGTTTCTCATCGAAAAACATGCCGCAACTGAAGCACTGCCGTAATTTGCTTCACTATCCCTCGTTACAGAACAAAGGAACAAAGCCCGTCCACCTATCTAGCTTGAAACAAGATAGTCTCTACACTGAATCGTCAACACACACAGAAATAACCACTGGCGTGAGCGAATCCAATCGATAATCTGCGGCATTTTTTTCGACTATGAATCACGACATGATGCACCACGACCATGCTTCCATGATGGCCGAAGCAGATGGAGGCGATACGGGCCATCTCCTGTGTCATTCGGACATGGGTATGATCATGTATATGGATGGCTTTCAATGGACCCTCAAAGGAGAATCAAGCTGCCTCAATTTTTTCTTTGGTTCGTGGACCCTCAATACATTTCCCAGGTTTGTGGCGGCGATGGTGGTTGTCTTTGCCATGGGAATACTTACCGAATACGTCAATCGATGGAAACACAGCGTACAACAACAAATAAGTCGGCCACTTGCGGGAAATAGCAGCGAAACCAGCCAGATCCGGTGGCTGCACACGGGTCTCCAGGGCCTGAGTATCCTGTCGGCCTACCTGATCATGCTCGTAGTCATGACGTATTCCCTGGAATTGCTCTTTTGCGTCATTGGGGGCCTCATGGCAGGATACTATATTTTCGACGGTGACGAGCTTCACCACGGAGGGGGGACTCCGTGCTGTAATTTTCTAGAGGGAAATAGCAGCGAGGTAGATGATTCGATGGCCGAGGCGCTGTTGCCGCCATCCACCTCTCGAGAGGATGTTTCTGGATCAACCACCGATGGCAACAATGCAACTTCAAACGAGCACTCTTGTTGCAACAACAACGAAAGGGGGGTACCGTGAAGTACCATTTATCAAAAGTTCATGGAATCAGCACGGTTGATGAAACCAGCGACCAGCTCAAACGAAAGACCGCTGTTTTGCAGCTCCAATCTAATGTGGAGTAGTGAAAGGATTGGATGTGGCAAGATCTTTACAACGATATAAGTCCTAAACAATATCAAAGCTCAATGATGGATTATCGCTTTCAAATGGGCCGCTGGTATGTATACTAAATCAGATTTGTATTACTTTTAGTATTGATACTATATATAACATTCTAATTGGTGGATTGATCGTGTGTAGGTATTCCGATCCACACCCACACACGTCTAAAAGTAAAAAGGAGTCGCAAAGCTCTCTTTGGAAACAATAATCAGATGGGTTTTATGTCTGGAATGTGTGGCTTCTGGACGCCCCGAAATCTCCATCCCCCCGGAAAATTTCGGTGCCATCTTCGGCCATGAGAAGATATTCTCCGTTCTTGATTCCATCATTGAAAAAATCTCGAATTGTAAAGGTGTAGGATCTTCCCAATGGCAGCTTAATCTCTTCCTCGACGCTTTCCCCAGCGCGATACGTGTCATAAGCCGCCTCTGCAAAGACAATCGATGGACTGTCCTTGTCCGAAATTGACCAAGATGTTTCTTGGTGCCAGTTGTCAAAAATGATGATGAGATAGACCTTCGTACTCTGAATTGTTGGAGCAGGAGATATTGTTGTTTTGGATGGAGCGCTAGAAGGAAATTGATCTGTGGTTGGAACATAAAAGACCGCACTATGACTATCATCGAATACCCCGTCTCCATCCAACAATATCGTTGAGGGTTGATCTGTGAGATATATCTCATACAGAGAACCAACCCCAGCGATTCCGTCGCCACCAGCGTCTGTGAGTGTTAGTACGTAATTTTCGCCTGCTCTCAAAGGCATTACTTCCAAAGTTCGATCTTGGGGACTCTTGTAGGTACCCGCAGAAACAGCAGCAATCAATACCCCGTCTGATTCGCGTTCAATTTTCCAAGATACTTCCTGGGGCCATGGGTCAAAATATATAGCAAGCGTTATAAATACTGACGATAATTGAGAGTCGGCAATCATTGGTTGTGATGGCACTTGTGTAGGTCTTTTCGTCCTAGGTTTTTGTGTGGGACGCTTCGTAGGAAGAGGAGTGGGAACAATCGTCGGTGGAGATGTTCTCGGTTTGGAAGGAAATGGAGTCGGAATCATTGTTGGTTGCTTTGTTCTCGGTTTTGAGGGAAACGGAGTAGGATGTCTCGTAGATTGTATGGGGGAGGGAGTTGGGGCTTGCATTGGAGATTTCGTCGCAAATTGAGTTGTTGTGTCTCCTTCTGTTCTTACACTTAGAGGAGGTAGAGAAGTCGGGGACAGCGTAGGGTTTGATGTTGCTACGCTCCGAATCACTGTGAGCAAAAATGTTGGATCGGATGTTAGCCTTTGCGATGGTGCTGTACTCGGAAATGACGTAGGTGATAATGTTGTAGCAAATGTTGTAGGTGACCATGTTGGATCTGATCTTGAGGAGGTAATCGGTGGATCATTTCTCGGTGTGTATCGACTCCAATTAGGATCGATGCAGAAATCGGTCCTAGTCATGGATTCACCTGAACAGCCTGGAATCCTATATCGCCACGGTGGTCTCTCGTAACAGACGAGTCCATCGGCGCAATCACCATCGCTGTCGCAATCTCCCTGGCAACGTTGAAGTGGATAATTTGATATATGGGGAGGATTCTCAGGAAAAACATAAAGCATCGGAAAGGGCTGTTGAAAAGTTGGGGTTGTCTCAACTTTGTTGGTACAGTAATCTGTTCGACTATCGTCGAATCCACCGCACCCTGGCACAGACGTCACATCAGTGTCTTTGAAGAAGCAATATAGGCCCTCTTCACAGTCTTCATCGCTATCGCAATCCCCTTCACACATCCCTAGCTTCTGAGTTGGGGCTGTCTCAATTTTGTTGGTACAGAAATCTGTTCGACTATCGTCAAATCCACCGCACCCTGGCACAGACGTCACACCAGCGTCTTTGAAGAAGCAATATAGGCCCTCTTCACAGTCTTCATCAGTATCGCAATCACCTTGACACATCCCTAACTTTTGGGATAATGGATTAGGAGATGATTGAGAAGCACCAGGCTGAGATATATTTCCAGATAAATTTGAACGTTCGTTTACTGCAGAATCTGATGAAGAACTTCCGGCATCTATGTCGAATGCACCATCTTCAAATAGGCCTTCGAAAGAGAATCTTTCATCTGAGGAGGGACTATCTGTACTTGTATCAAAAGTGTCACTCTCAAATATAGTCGAAGAGGAAACAGATGATTTTGGACTTTCGATATTCATCGTGTCTGAAAACGAGTTACCAGCCATGATTGTGTTGGGATCCTCGGGTAGTCTAAAAAATCCCATTGGTTCATCTTTGAGATCAAAAAATGATGAATCCTCCAAATATCTATTTGAATTTCTGGCAGCATATTTATTGTACTTTTTGGTGGGGGCGATGGTGGCATCGATACTGTTGTCACCAAAATTGTAATTCTTTTCGGAGGAGTAAGATTGTCGCATATTTGCAAATTGCTTATTCGCTGAGGGTTTATCAGTTTCATCTACGGAACGAACATCAGATGGTGCATCAGATGGTGCATCGGATCGGACGATAATAGGCGTCTTGCTTGGAGCAGAAGATGGCGCCTTCACTGCTATTACCGATTCATAACTACCCCGGTAAGGCAATATTTTTGACCCGTACATACTTTCCTGCCTTCCCATTGTGGGTTCTTCTGATTTGATAGAAGCCTGACAAATAGAGGGAGAATTTTCTGATAAGGTACAGATCATCTTTTGTATCCATCCATACGCGGGGGCTGTGCTAGAGTACACCATGGGACGGTTACTGGTAGCACAGGACTCTCCAAAAGCTACAACGCCGATTTGCACGCATCTCTTGTTCACCATCATACAGAGCGGACCTCCATTATCACCCAAACCTTCGCATCAAAATGGAGAAAGATTCAAACAGAGACGTATTAGAGAATCACGATTTAGCATTTTGAATTCTTAAAAATTGAACGACCTATTCAACTTACATGTACTACGTTCATCGCTCGCACATATCATTGATTCTCCATCGATGAAACCAGCGTACTGATCGTATGCGTTACACATCGCATGAGAAACCAATTTCATTCTCGACTTTTGCAGCAACAATTCATTTGTTTTACCATTTATTCCCACGTCATTTACTTGTTGCAATAAATTCGGTCTTTTCAAAAGAGTGTGATGAAACGTTCTACTGTAGATTTGGTGTACCCGTAGGAGTGGCGCTGTAAAATCAAAACCAACAACGTAGAGTTCCGCATTTTCTGGAATTTCGGCTGTTGGAGTCAACAATACAGTTGGCTTGGCAACTGGTTTGTCCAACTTGAGAAGCATAAAATTATTTTCAAGAGTTGTACTATTAAACTCGGGATGTGGATGGCGTGATACGATTTTCCTTCGAACGGAACCATCTTGATTGTCATTCGAAACAAGAGCACCAACATCAACACTGTCGCTTTCGACTATTTTACACTAAAGATGAAGAGTGAAGGGGATGTGAGATTGGTGCGACAGAGTGCGATAATATTATCGAAAAGAGTATCGTGTTCTTCGCAGGACTTACACCAGCGCTAGTAAGTAGAACATCTTCCCAAACCAAGGTTGCCCCGCAGCCACCCCAATGGCTGAAGAATGGAAATTCCCCGCGTTTGGCATTCACACTTTCTAATCTGCGTCCATTGTGCTCCCGAAAGTAACTTTTTATCGTGTCGCCTCCCGCATCTAACGAATTTGCGCCCAATGCAACGCAGATACAAACCCCCAGAAGCAATATATTGGGTAGTGTATACATTTTTGAAAACTTTGAAAGACTTATTTTATCGCAGCGTCCTATATGAATTTCACTGTATTCGATCTGTTTGGAGACGGAGCATTTGCTGTTTGGAGAGCGGAGCATTCGCTGGGATAGATGTTGGTGGTAAATTTTGCGTTTCTTGGTACCGGAGAAAAAATTCGTTACAATTGTGGAAGTCGTTAATATTTTAACGTGCGCAAGGGCAATAACATTTCTTCGTAAAGTACTCTACTAACGATAGTGAAACAACGGTTAATAAAATAACGTTAGTATCATACATATGATTAATGCATAATATGAGTACTTTGAATAGTGTTGAATCTCTATCGAAAAATAATGGAAGTTGATTGAGTGACGAATGAATCAATTTAATGAATCCAACGGTATGAATTTCGAAATCTTCTAGATGAACAGAAAAGCGATTGAATAATAATAGAAATGGGAAACAGAATACAAGGGGGATTATGGTGTCAATTGCTCATATTTCGTATTCGAGCTCGCTAGCATTGATATTCTTGGTCGGATGTCTATATGCAAATATCTCTTTCTCTTTCGAGTTGATACGGCCATCGGTGGCGCCAAAGAATCTTGGTAGTTGCTATCGCAAAAGCAACAGAGATGAGTTGGATTCATTCTCGCCGTCAAAACAAAATGTACCGCTCCCTTTGCCATTGTTGTCACTGTCCGCAATGACCCGCCGAAACAGTAACAATGGAAACTCCTTTGAAGAAGATACATCAATGGACTATCTGATAACGGATTCGCTAGATCTGGCCGACGAGGACCGACCAACGGTTCAGGATTTTTTCTTCAAGGAATATCGGAGAGAGGGCTTCGTTCGATTGCCTTTTATAATTTGCGGGGCGATCCTGTCATTTTGCAACGTTTTGGGATTGTACGATGAGAACATTTACGCTCCTCTTGTCCTTTCGAGCGTTGTCCTGGGCCTAACAAACGCCGTGTTGGACATTACAGAATCAAAGGGTATTACAAAGAACAACATCCGGAGGGGTTCGATCGATCCGAAGGTTTTACAGGTATATGCAGGAACATATTCCATCTCGGTCTGCTGGATTGCCTTGAGAACTTATCCTACTATCTGCCCCGCGTGGCTCCCAACTTTCGATCCGATTTTGGGGCCTGTTACTTCCTTTTTGTTTGCGGCAAGTTTGATCGCCCCGTTACTGACGCTACTTAGTGACGAACTACCGGAAAACTCCATTTTGCAGGGTACACAGATCGGCCTAGTTCGATTGGTCCGGGGAGATTCCACAATCACAGAATTGCCCCGATTTACCCCGATCGAGAAGTACCGAGCCGCTGGTTTGCTAGTGATTGGATTCGTCGCATGCCTTTACCTTCCAGAGTCAACATACCTTACTCTTTACGGAGAAAAGTGGTGGGGGGCAGTCTTGGAAAATTACCCACAGCAGGGTCTCTTGGAAGCCTCGACGGCTCTGTTCGGGTTAATCGCAGCCCAATGTAATATTTCGGTGACTCGAGCGGCTGGTTATGGAGTGAGACCCGTCAGCGAAATGGTCAAGGTGGGAGCTGGTGCCTGTCTGGTCTTCACTGTTGTCCCGTGCGCCTCTGCCCTCTACTTCTTGCAGAGCGGGACAACATTTTTCGAGCATTACAAATACATACCAAACTAAGAGACTTTGGAGAATAATACTTTGAAATAGTTTTGATTTTTTATTAAACACAGGAGAAAGTCGTTTTCTACTGAGCTATTAGCAGTCACTGCTGATGACTTGCATTGGGTGAATTTTGCTACGCGTACGTAGACCACGTAATTTCGATGTAGATTTTTTGAATTTCTCCGCTTTCGAGTCCTAACCAGTAGTATCTGGAACATTTCGTCACATCAAAATCAGCTACCCAAAATAGCAGTTCTGGATTTATTGACATTGCAAGATACCATACGGGAATTCCGTCGAATCTTCTAGCATCAAAAATGACTTTCATCTATCGTGCTCCCGTCATTGCCATATCTAATTTTCTACGAGCTTCCGAGATTTATGCCAAGGGAATCATTTATGTTACAATTTTTTAATCATAAGCCGGCACCATTCACAGCAACAGCCTTTGCGGCACCATTCGTAGTGTTTTCCTGGTTCACACTAGTGTTTAGCGACTGCTGAAGGGTTGTGGCACTTCTTCGCACGTCTTGCACTGCACAATCCAAATCTTCCACCGAAACGACACAGTCAAACATGGCAATGGCGTCCTGCTTGCCCTTGTTTTGCAGGTTATCGGTTAGATCGGTGGAGTACTGAGTAACAGCACGTTCCAAAGCACGACTAGCAGCCGCCCTTGGAATGGCTGCCAATGATGCCCCAGAAAAGCCCTCGCATCGTTCCGCCAAGTAAGAAAGCAATTCTTGGTAGGTCATACTAGCCTGCTCTGCACATTGTGGGCTTACGTATCCATCCCTAGGGGCATCTCTAACCTCTAGTCGCCCTGCCTCCTGCATGCAATTCATGTGAACATTCAGAACACTCATTCGTGCTTGAGTTGTTCGTGGTGGAGGTACCTCGATCTGGACCTCGAATCTCCCGGGTCTCAACAGCGCAGGATCAATCAGATTCGGTCGATTCGTCATGGCTATGACCAAGGTAGGGACAGGCAATGGATCCACTCCATCCATTTTGGCCAAGATTTGATTCACTACAGAATCTCTAGCTACTCCAGCCGCCGAACTCTCGGCTTCGGGGCCGCTCCTCGTGCGGGCCATAGCATCAAATTCATCGAGCACAATAACGTGCAAAGCAGCCTTGTCCATACCCTTTCCTCCAGAAATACGATACGGATCGTATACATCAGAAGGGTTGTCGAATAGTTCGCGCAAATTTTTCTCACTTGCACCAACAAACTTATCCATGAGCTGGGGTCCCGATACAACAGTTAGCGGACGTGCTGGGGAAAGAAGTTTCCCAATTGTCCTCGCAAGCAGGGTTTTGCCACAGCCACTAGAACCGTAGAGCATTACTCCCCTAACAGGAGTGATTCCAAGCTCTTTCATTACAGCTGGAGGCGCTGCCAAGGGCGTCCAAACTCTCCTTTTGATTTCAGCAATGACGTCGTCTAATCCTCCTACACCAAGCATATCGCCGTCGAATTTAGGACCTGCCAAAGCGATCAGTTCAGACGAATGGGCTTGAGCAAAGGTCACGGCATCCTTGGAAACAAAGTGCGAGCAGCTCGAAGCATCGTCATCGTCTTCCTTGTTATCATCATCGTCCTTTCCTGAATCTTCCAATTTGCTGTTCTTATCGTTTTGTTTTACTTTGACTTTCTTCAAACGGCTTAGATCTTTCGATTTGCCATTTCGATTGGTTTGGCTTTCGCTGTCTTTGTTCAACCGGGCATTTGTAGCGCTTCTGGTCTCTCCGAGTCCCACTCGTCCTCCCTTTTGCTTTTGTTCGTCTTTTTCTCTCATTTTACGCTCCCATTCTTTTTGCTCTTCTTCCATTTGCTTTCTTTTCCTCAACCATTCTTCTTCCTCTTCCTGTCGGCCCAGCAGAAACGTTTTTGATGACTGGTGAGCGCATGATTGTGTTTGCGGTTGTGCCAAGAACGCCGATACAGAGAAGTGTCGGTTTTGCAAGCAGCACAGAATCAGCAGCAGCGTTAAAGTTGCAGCGTAGATCATGGTTGTGGCCAAGCAATCGGTCGGATAGGCTTTGACAAGAGGAAAAATGAAAAAGTTTGGTTTCTTCCTCTTGGGATGAAAAAATGAATTGCGTATGTTTTTGAAGTTGACCCAAACATGCATCCAGCACGCGCTATATTTTTTTGTTAGAAATCAAATTCCACGTGGAATCTAAATATCCCAAAAACGCCGTCGAGCTCATAACGGTAAAAGTTTAAAAATCATGACCGGAAGATTGGAGAACTTCGATCTAATATTACCAAACCCTTTTGCCTACGAAATCTTAAAAGAGGAAGAGTACAAAGACAGAGATAAATCTAAAGATGGTTACACGTTGTCCTATTACGTGGGGATTGTTTCTCGGATCGACGGCACTCATGATTAGCCACAAACGTGGCCAATTAGCGACGAATGCATCGGATGATTCGCTTCCGCCCTCCGAAGTCGTGTTCGTATTAGGAGCACCAGGAACTGGAAAGGGGACACAGTGTCAACTGCTTAAAGAGAGGCTAGAAGGAAATTGGACTCATTTGTCGGCAGGAGACCTTTTGCGTGAGGCCCGCGATTCAGGAACCGGGGAACTGGCGGATCTAATCCGGTCAAAGATGATGGCTGGAGCAATTGTTCCGTCATCCATCACCGTGAAGCTGTTAGAAGAAGCCATGACAAAGTCAAACAAGGCCACCGGAAGCAAACGGTTCCTTATCGACGGATTTCCCCGCAGCGATGAGAATCTCGAAGCCTGGAACGCCGCTATGAAGGCCCACACAGTCCGATTCGTTTTGAATTTTGAATGCCCCGAGGAAGTATTGTATGTATACCCGCACAAACGAATTACTTGATGAATATACTTCTGCAATGCGTTCTGGCTCGTTTAAGAAATATCGCTCAATTTTTTTCGTTTGCTCACTATACTTTGCTCCCAATTATATTTGATATGATTTGATCGATTCGATTTTTGGCTGCGTATTTGTGGTGCCTTGACTTGCGTATCGGCTGATGGTATCTCAGAGTGGGTCGGTTGCTCGAACGAGCAAAAGATTCTGGACGATCAGATGACAAGATTGAGGTCATCCGCAGGCGATTCAAGACGCACGTCGAATCCTGCGTTCCAATTCTCAAGTGTTTCGAAAGCCAGGGAATCCTCTTACACACGATCGATTCGGCCAAGAACGTGGAACAGGTATATACTTCGGTCTCAAAGTTCTTTTGATAACTTGTGTGTAGATTTAATTGAATGTCTTATACTCTATTAATTCTCATAAGATGAGACATAGCAGTTGTCTCTATTGTTTAATTTTTTTTCGATTGATTCATTCGTCCCACTCCAACTGGTCATTAGAAGACGAAAAGATGTTGGCATTTACGAGTGAATCTTTCGAATCCCCATGTATTAATATACGTGCTTCATTTGCTCGTTATGAATTCCTGTATGCATCATTATTGGCTCCCACTACGGTACAAAGAGGTGTATCACGGGAATATTCCTCGAAACAGATCGTCTATTCTACTCCGTGCGCTTCTCCCATTTAAAATTGATTTCCTCTTCGTAGCTCCTCTCAGACCTTGACCATAATTTGCAAATACTGAATTATCCCGAGCTGGTTTGGATGCGTAATTTCGGTATCTTTTTTCAACACAAAAGTCTGTGCTTGTGAAATCAGATCCTCTGCATCCAGGGACTCTTTGTCTGACTCCACTGGTCTTATAGAAACAGAAGAGGCCCTCTCCACAGTCGGAATCTCTGTCGCAATCACCTTCACACACTCCTAGTGGTATCGGTGGGGGATTTTCGGGATGCGTATATAATTCAGGTACTTCTTCTTCTTGCTGTTGGTGTACCAGGGAAGGGTTCAAACCTTGCTGTGTCTGCTGCTGCTGCTGCTGCTGCTGCTGCTGCT
>Ga0209503_10001086_pt1 | contig 14509 bp, 10 predicted proteins | sample SouAtlMetagenome_2_FD_187448 | JGI IMG/M metagenome (GOLD analysis project Ga0209503, IMG submission 187448) | Marine eukaryotic phytoplankton communities from Atlantic Ocean - South Atlantic ANT15 Metagenome (SPAdes) (version 2) | ecosystem: Environmental > Aquatic > Marine > Oceanic | place... | reverse complement strand
GAGGTCAGTATCCACTTCTTCGTCCACCCTCAGCAAGTGCTGACCGCCGCTCATGATGCGGGTCTTCAGTGTGGTGGGGCGCTCAGAGGAGGAAACGACCCCACGTGTGTCCATGGCTTCGCTTCGAAGTTGGGTGAGCAGGTTGCGTCCGTGATCGTCGTCTCCCACCATGCCGGCAATGCTGACTTGGCATCCCAGCGCGCGCAGGTTGAGTGCCACATTGGCGGCGCCACCCGGTCTTCTGTCCCGTTCTTCTGTCCGGTGAATGGGCACCGGGGCTTCCGGGCTGATTCGGTGAACGTTTCCAAGAAGGTATTGGTCCACCATGAGGTCGCCCAAGACCAGGATGCGCAGGTTCTGGCTCCCTTCCAAGGCGCCGAGAACCCCGAGGCGTGAGGACGACGTCCAGGGTGAGGAAGGGGAGGTGTTCTTCATGCAGAGAGTGCGTCCACGGCTCGTGCAATGCGCCGCAGGGCTTCGGTGAGCTGTTCGTCTGATGCGGCGTAGCTGATTCGCATGCAGTTGGGAGACCCGAATGCATCGCCTCCAACGGTGGCCACATCGGCTGCTTCAAGCAGGTACATGGCCAAGTCTTGACCACTTTGAATGCTGCCCCCTGCATGACTTCTGCCGAACAGAGCAGAGACGTCTGGGAAGATGTAGAAAGCGCCTTGCGGAACGTTGACCTCAAATCCGTCGATGGCCTTGAGTCCATTGACCATGAGGTCCCGGCGCTTGAGGAATGCCGCTTTCATTTCCGCTGCCAGGGCTCCCCCGCCGTGCATTGCGTGTTCTGTGGCCTTTTGCGATATGCCGCTCGCGCCGCTGGTGAATTGCCCTTGGAGTTTGGTGCAGGCCGCGGCAATCCACTGTGGGGCTGCGATGTATCCGATTCGCCATCCGGTCATGGCAAAGCCTTTGGACACGCCATTGACCGTCACTGTCCGCTCCATCATGCCGGGCTGTGCGGCGAGGCTGGCGTGGGCTTCCGTGAAGTTGATGTACTCGTAGATCTCGTCGCTGATGGCAATGGCGTGTGGGTGTTCCTTCAGAACGGCCGCCAAGGCGGCCATTTCCTCTTTGGTATAGACACTGCCCGACGGATTGTTGGGGGAGTTGACCATCACGATTCGGGTGCGGTCCGTGAGTGCGTCCCGCAGCTGGTCTGCGGTCATTTTGAAGTCTTGTTCGATTCCCGTCTCAACGGCGACTACTTTTCCTCCAGCGAGGTTCGTCATGTCGGCATAGCTGACCCAATAGGGAGCAGGCAAGATGACCTCGTCGCCCTCGTCGATAAGACTCAGTACCACGTTCATCAAACTGTGCTTGGCCCCGGTGGAGATGACGATTTGGTTTGGGCTGTATTCCAGACCATTGTCCCGCTGCAGCTTGTCACAGATGGCTTGACGCACTTCAACGTAGCCTGGCACTGGCGGGTAATGTGTGAAGTTATCTTCGATGGCTTTCATGCCCGCGGCCTTGATGGGGTCCGGGGTGTCAAAGTCAGGTTCGCCCAGTGAGAGGCTGATGATGTCCCGGCCGGCAGCTTTGAGTTCGCGGGCCTTTCGGCTCATGGCGATGGTGGCGGATTCGCTGAGTCTGCCAAGCAATTGGGACGTTCGGGTTTCCATGGAAGTACAGAGTTGGAAAGCGAAATTACGCTTTGCTTCTGCTGTTTGCGGAAAGAATGACAGCCAAGCTTGCACCGGCCCATGTCAAGAATCCGTTGACGGGCAGCAGGGCAAACCCGAAGCTGAACCCGTGTGATGCGGTCCATTGTTCCAATCCCCATCCTGCCAAAGGAGCCGCAACGGCAACCCAGGGGATGAAACGGTCTGCGTGAACCACACCATCGGTTTTTCGCAAAAGGGCAAAGGTGAACAGGCCAAGAAGTGGACCATAGGTATAACTGGCGACCTTAAACAGTGCCGCGATGACCGAGGTGTCATTGACGGCGTGGAAAATGAGGATCAGAAGCCCGACCCCGATCGAGACGCAGAAATGGACCCGGTGACGGCGTTGGTTCTCATCGGGTGTTGCATCCCGTGTCGCCATGCCGAGGAAGTCGACGCAGATGGAGGTGGTCAGTGCCGTCAGGGCTGAATCCGCGCTGGAGAGTGCTGCGGCGACCAAGCCGAGGAGGAAAAGGACAGGCAGCCACATGCCCATGTTGCCGTCCAGCGCCACTGTGGCAAAGAGCAGGTCGGCCCTGTCCACGGAGATCCCGGCGGACTCGGTGTGGAGGAGGAGGAGAGCACCAAGTCCGAGGAAGAGCAGGTTGACCACGACCAGCACCACTGAGAAACTGGCCATGTTTAATTGGGCATCACGCAGGGATCGGCAGCTCAAGTTCTTCTGCATCATGTCCTGGTCCAACCCCGTCATGCACAGGGAGATAAAGGCGCCGGCTACAAATTGCTTGACGCCGTGGTTCGGTGCCCCCCAGTCATCAAAGAACCACCAACGGGAATGGCCTGACTCAGATACGGCACGTGGAATCTCCAGCCAGGTCAGGTCAAGTTGTTGACCGAGAAGGACGACAGCAGTGCCTGCGGCAAGGAGCATGCATGCTGTTTGGAGCGTGTCCGTCCAGACCACCGTAGCGATGCCCCCTTTCCGCGTGTAGGCCCAAATGAGCAATAGGATGGCGGCAATGAGCAGGGCGAAGCGAAGCCAACCCCATGCGCCGGATGCCGCGGGCAGCAGCGTTTCTTGGATCACCAGAACCACCAGGTACAGCCTGAAAGCAGCTCCGATACTGCGAGAGAGCAAAAAGAATGCTGCGCCTGTGTGGTGCGCTTTTGGGCCAATTCGATCTCCGAGGAACCGGTAAATGCTGGTCAGTTGCAGGCGGTAATACAGCGGAAGCAGGATGCCGATGATGGCGCTGTAACCGACGAGGTAGCCCAGCACCATTTGCATGTAACCAAACTGTTGGTCACCCACCCAACCGGGCACAGAGAGAAAGGTCACGCCGCTCAGGCTGGTCCCGACCATGCCAAAGGCCACCGCCCACCAAGGGCTGCGCTTGCCGCCCAAGGTGAAGTCTCCCATGTCGCCTTTTGCTGCAGTGCGATTGCCCAGCCAGAGCAGAAGGCCGAGGTAGGCTGCCACGGCAAATCCCGCAATCAGAGGTGCGTCCATGTCGGCAAGCTACACAGGCAAGGTCAGAAGGAGGGGGTGAGGTGCAGGGAGAGCAGGGGGAGACAATGGGGCGCCGAGTTGCAAAGTGCAACGGTAGTGTGGGCCATCCATGTTTTCTCTCTGCCGCTTTCGATGGGGGACGGGGTCCCCTTTCTAACTTCGTCTTTGTGGAATTGCCATCCCGACTCATCGATCGCGCCGTGGATCAGATTGCCGGTTTGCCCGGTGTCGGCAAAAGGACAGCCTTGCGCCTTGCCTTGCATCTGCTCGCGCGGAATGAGGAAGATGTGCGGCGGTTTACTGAGGCTATACAGGACATGAAGTCAGGTGTCAAGGCGTGCCGTACGTGTGGCAACCTGGGGGAGGATGAGGTCTGCAACATTTGTCAGGACCCTCGGCGCGAAGACAACCGTATCGCCGTGGTGGAGGACCTCAGGGACCTCTTGGCGATTGAGTCCACGGGGCATTTCAAAGGGAGATATCATGTTTTGGGTGGGGTCATTAGCCCCATGGATGGTGTGGGCCCAGCGGACCTGAGGATTGAGTCATTGGTGTCTCGGGCGTCCCAAGACAAATGCACCGAAATCATCTTTGCCCTGCCCACGACCATGGAGGGCGATACTACGGCCTTTTACTTGGACAAGCGGCTTCGGTCGTGCGGCGTTGAGGTGACCACCTTGGCCCGTGGGGTGGCAGTGGGCGATGAGCTCCAGTATGCCGATGAGCTGACTTTGATTCGGTCGTTGCAACAACGTTTGCCTTACGCCTCCTCCACGGGAGACATTTCTCCCGAGTCATGATTTTGTCAGTCATTGTCGTCAGTTACAATGTGAAGGGGTATTTATCCCTTTGCTTGGATTCGGCTTTGGTGGCCATGGAACGCTTGGGTCAAGGTCAGTCTGAGTTGATTGTTTTTGACAATGCAAGTGACGATGGTTCAGCAGATTGGGTTATCCTAAATTACCCTTCAGTCAAGGTTATCAAGGCCAATCAAAACTTGGGATTTAGTGCTGGAAATAACGCGGCGATCCAGCAGGCGAAAGGCGATTGGATTCTGCTTTTGAACCCGGATACAGTGGTGCCCGAGGACACCTTTGAGAAGGTCTTGGCATACGGTGAGGCGCACCCGCGGATTGGGGCGATTGGCGTGCCGATGTATGATGGTTCTGGAACATGGTTGCCAGAGAGCAAGAGGGGGATGCCCACGCCTTGGGCCTCCTTTTGTCGCTTGAGTGGGTTATGGCGATTGGCGGCAGACAGTCAATTCTTGAATCGCTATTACTGTGGACACATCTCTGCCAATGAGACTGCGGAGGTCGAGGTGTTGAGTGGGGCCTTCATGTGGATGAGGAAAAGCGCCTTGAATGAATCGGGTCTCCTCGATGAAGCTTTCTTTATGTACGGAGAGGATATTGACTTGAGTGTCAGGATAAATAGAGCGGGTTGGGAAAACCATTACTACAGTGATGCGCCCATCGTTCACTTCAAAGGAGAAAGCACCAAAAAGGGGAGCCTGGCCTATGTGCGGGTCTTTCACGATGCAATGCGCATCTTTTCTGAAAAACACTTCGCTGGAAGGCAGGCCTTTGCGATGCGTTTGATGATTGAGGTTGGGATCCGTGTCCGTGCGGTTTCTGCCTTTGTTCAGGGCCGCATTCGCCGGCATGCCTTGATGCTGCTCGACCTGGTCTTGTCCACACTTCTCGCATTTGGCTTGGTCCAGATGCACGCGTGGACCAGTGGGATCGGCCATCCCGTCGGCCCAAGTCTGGTGTTATCAGCTATGGCTGGCATTTCCATTTCCATTGCTGGAGGCTGGTTCGGGACGTCTGACCGTCCCTTTGTTTGGCTTCGGACGGTGATGTCCGGTTTGGCCGCTGGTTTGATGGTGGTTGCAGCCTACGCTCTGATTCCTGAGTTCCTGAGGGTGAGCAGGGCAGCCGCCGGTGCAATTGGCGCGGCTTTGGTGTTGTTTCCATTGGTGTTGCGCGCTTTTCTCGTGTTCACGATGCCCACTCGATTTAGGTGGCGAAAGGCCCGGGCCACTGTCGGATTGCTGGTGTCGAATGAGCGGAAAGAATTGGTCCGGAAATGGGTTGAGTCATCTTATGGTAGTTCTCTCAATGTGAGCTATATAACGTATTCTTTTGAAAGTGATGATTTCGTTTTGAAGGCCAAGGGCAACTTGGTGCTTTGCGATGCGCGCCTCGGGGGAGCGGTCTTGTTGAATGCAGTCAGGGCAGGCCGGGATGTGGGTGCTGATGTCCGCATTGTGCCGGATTCGCTTTGGTTGGCCTTGGGTGGGACCAGGAGAGACAGTGGTCCCGGGGAATTGCTTCCGTGGGGAGCGGATGGCTTGGGAAGAACAGAGCGCAGGAGGGCCAAGCGCAGGGTGGACCTTCTCTGGTCTGTCTGGGTGTTGCTGTTTGGTGGTGGTCGTGGAGTCCATGCTGAGGCCATGTCCAGAAAAAATGCGTGGGCGGTACTGGTGGGTCGACGAACGTGGTTGGGTTTCCATGGTGGTTGGGAAGGTGAAGAGCGATTGCCTGGAATGTTGCCGGGTGTTTTCCTTGTGGGATCGGGCGATTCAGTGTCTTCATTGGAGGAGGCAAAGCGTCTGGATTTGCGGTATGCATTCGACTTTGGCTGGGTTCGCGACCTCGAATTGTTGATGACCTTGAAAACGGATTGACAGACGATGCCCTGTATCGGGGCCTTCACTCCGTAAATTCGCATTCCAAAAACACCCTCCGGGCAATACATCCATGGAGATTCTGCTACCGAAAATGGGCGAGAGCGTGGCCGAAGCGACCATCATCAGATGGGTCGTTGAGGAAGGTCAAACAGTCTCTGCTGATGAGCCCATCATAGAAATTGCCACTGACAAGGTGGACTCGGAGGTTCCCGCTCCCGAGGACGGTGTGCTCGTCAAGCGCCTCGTTTCAGAGGGGGATGTTGTCCAAGTGGGCCAGCCGATTGCGGAGTTCTCTACAGGAGGTGAAGCGGTGGTGGTGTCAGCTGAAGGCGCCGCCGATGCGCCAGAGCCCACGTTGGCTCCTTCGGAGGCTGTTCCAGTTGTCCCAACGGTTCCGACCGAAGAGGTGATTGCAGAAGTTTCGGCTCCCTTAGCTGTTTCTCAGCCTGCCGTTTCAGGAGAGAAGCCATCCCGAGAAAGTGGCGGTCGGTTTTACAGTCCATTGGTCAGAAGCATCGCCCAAAAGGAAGGAATTGGTCAGGCAGAGTTGGATGCCGTTCCCGGCTCCGGTAAGGGAGGACGGGTCACCAAGCGGGACATTCTTGCTTTTGTTGAGACGAGAGGCCAAGGCCATGCGGCGCAGGGTTCAGTGCCTTCCGTAGCTCCACCGCAGCCAAAGGCTGTGGCTTCTGGCCCGGCTGGTGCGCGGCCTTCGCCTCCTGCGGCGGCGTCCATGGATGGAGAAGACGAGATTGTGGAGATGGATCGGATGCGCAAGTTGATTGCCGATCACATGGTGCGAAGTGTTCAGACCAGTCCGCACGTCACCTCTTTCGTGGAGGCGGACGTCACCCGGATTGTGGATTGGCGGAACAAAAACAAGACGGACTTCCAGTCTCAAACTGGACAGAAACTGACCTTCACGCCCTTCTTTATTGAAGCTGTTGCTAAAGCTTTGCGTGAGTTCCCTGGAGTAAACGCAAGCGTGGACGGGGATCGGATTGTTTTGAAGAAGGGGATTCACATTGGGATGGCGGCAGCAACGCCAGAGGGCAACCTCATTGTTCCCGTCATTCGGAATGCAGACCGATACAACCTAAACGGTTTGGCCACCATTGTCAACGACTTGGCGGCCCGTGCCCGCCAGGGGGCATTGAAGCCCGATGAAATCAGTGGAGGTACATACACAGTCTCCAACGTGGGTACGTTTGGCAATGTCTTTGGCACGCCCATCATCAATCAGCCTCAGGTTGGCATCCTCGCATTGGGGGCCATCCGCAAGAAGCCTGCGGTGGTGGAATCGCCTGAGGGTGACATGATTGCAGTACGTCACATGATGTTCTTGTCCCACAGCTATGACCACCGTGTGGTGGATGGTCAATTGGGCGGGAGTTTTGTTCGCCGAGTGGCCGATCATTTGGAAGCCTTTGATTCAAACCGACCGGTCGTATAAAACGTGGTTTCAGGGTTTGTGGATAGGTAGGCGTGACTTGACGAAATTTTGATTGTCTGGTTGACGTTTTCCAAGAAAGGTGCGAACTAAATTTCTCGCCCCAATGCTACGAATTCACTTAACGTCTTGTGCGCTTGTTGTGCACTTCTGTGGTCTTGCACAGATGACGGATTATGGCCGTTGGCCCTCTTTGGAGGTGCTTGCAGATGGTGTTGAAATTTCTGCAGCTGTTCTGGGTGAGGAAGAGTTGAGTGCCTTTGAGGCCTACACTCAGGTTAACCGATTGATCATTGAGGAGAACTGGGTTGAAGCTGAAGTCCTTTTGGCCAAGATGATGGTGGAGGCGCCAGACAACCGAAACTTCGCCTTCAAGCGTGTTTTGTGCCTGCGTGCCATCAAGGGAAGGCTTGAGGATGCTGTTCCGCTCGCGATGTTGTCAGTCCAGGGTGATTTTGAAAAGCGCTACAATCCGTTTGACGTCGAGGCAAACCTTCCACCGGAGACCGCATTGGATATGGCCCTTGAGGTCTTGCAGTTCAGCGGTCATTATGCCGAGGCACAGGCTGTGGCGCTGTCCATGATGGGGCGTTATTCTGAACGGGATTATTTGTACTTCAAGGCCAAGCGCGCTCAGGCAGACTGTGCATTTGCAATGGTGTGCATTGGGGATCCCCAGCGGATGGACATCCAAGAGGAGATGGCCCTGAACAGTGGTAGCGCGGATTTCGCCCCGGTACTCACTCCAGATGGGGAAGCGGTCTACTTCACCTCTTATCGGGGTCAGGATGGGGACGAGGCTAAGAAACGGGGCAGGATTTTCCGATCGAAACGCAACCAATATGGATGGTCTAAGCCCGTCGCACTGGACATGGGTTCGTCGGGTCGGGACATGACCACGGTAGGGGTCATGGGCGACGAGGAATCTCTCCTTGTATACCAGAGCCACAGAAATGAAGGTGCGGTTTGGAAGGTTGAAAAGGATGCATCCGGTGCCTGGGACTTGACGGAAAAATTGGGATATCCCATCGATTCGCGTCATTGGGAGACCTCGATTACGGAGCGGTTTGATGGGCGGGAGCGCGTCTTTGTTTCAGATCGACCGGGAGGTCGCGGCGGCCGTGACCTGTATCGTACAGTTTTGTTGCCCGATGGCACCTGGTCGGAGCCGTTGAACCTCGGAAGTCGCATCAACACCATTGGGGAAGAGGAGAGTCCCGTCCTCAGTGCAGATGGTCGGTTCCTTGTGTTCTCTTCTAATGGCCATCAGGGCATGGGCGGGTTTGATTTGTTTCAGTGTGTTCGACTCGACAATGGCAGTTGGAGTGAGCCTCGACACCTCGGATATCCGCTCAACACTCCGGGTGATGAGGCCATGGTGACCTTGGACGCTTCTGGACAGTCTGGTTATCTCTCCAGCAAAAGGATGGGTGGGCTCGACCTCGATATCTTCAGGGTGGATGTTCTCGGCGAACCAGAGGAGGCCCTTGCCGTGATGCTGGGAAAGGTTCGCGCTTGGAAAGAGGGAGATGTTGTGGAGGTCAAGTCCATCGACGAGGGTCCGGCTGTGTTTCGGGTGTTTAGAGCGAGACCGGGTTCGGGTGATTTTGTCGCGGCACTTCCGCCGTGCAGGGAATACAAAATGTCTTGGGTCCGTCGCGGAAAAGCCTTGGAGTCACGAACGGAATTCATCGGTTGTGATGCCGCCTATGGAAATGCCCGTGAGGTGTCGCGCCTTGCGCCATTTGGCCGCGAAGCGAAGAAGCAGGTTCTGCCGAGGGAGGTGCCCAATCGAAGACGGAATCAGAAGAAGGCGGTGACCGAATCTGATGAGCAGACGGTGTTGGACATGATAAACAGGGCGCCTGTTAAGGAGGCTTCCGCTGTCCAAGTTCCGAGTCACAGCTTCGATTTGGTCGGTGTCGGCGATTCGACATCAGGAAATGAACCGGATGCCCAGGCAGTTGAAGGTGACACTAGTGAGGAGGCCGAAGTTTTGGAACCCACGGCCATGGGCTTTGTGGAATTTGAGGCGGTTACGGCCACGGTGGAATTCGGCTATGGTCGGTACTTGACGCAAGCGGGGTCCTCGGAGGTCGAGGGTGTGGTGGCCGAAGTCCTCGCGCGAAATACCATGGGCGAGGTGCCAATCCTGGAGATTGAAGGCAGTGCTTCTTTTGTTCCGGTGAAGAACAAACGTGCGTACGAGTCCAATGAGCAGCTGGCCAAAATGAGGGCAGAGAAGGCCCGAGACGCGCTCATCACAGCGCTGTCTGCCAAGGGCTTGGAAGTGGGCATTGACTTTCAGATTGTTCTGGATTGGAAGGTGGCTGGCCCCGAGTTCCAGGACGACGCGATCTCAGGAAGGGAGACGTACCGCAATTTCCAGTACGCGAAGTTCTCCCTCGGTCGTCAACTCGTAGAGAAACGCCGGTGATTGGACGCATATTCGCGTCATGGACCGGATTGATTTGAACTTACCGCTTGAGCGGCCACTCGTCTTTTTTGATCTCGAAACCACGGGCACCGATGTGGCCAAGGATCGGATTGTGGAAATGGCCTTCATCAAGGTCATGCCCGATGGGCAGTGGCATGTGCGACCGGACAAGGAAAACGGCCAAGGCCGAATGCTCATCAATCCCGAGATGCCCATTCCAGCTGAGTCCTCGGCTGTTCATGGTGTCACAGATGACATGGTTCGCGAAGCACCGACGTTTGACTCCTTGGCCAATCGGCTCTATCGATGGTTGGATGGTTGCGATCTGGCCGGATTCAATTCGAATCGCTTTGACGTGCCCTTGCTGGCAGAGGAGTTCCTGAGGTCCAACATTGCGTTTCGCGTGGATGACCGTCATCTCGTCGATGTCCAAAACATCTTTCATAAGATGGAACAGCGCACCTTGCGCGCTGCCCTGTCGTTCTACTGTGACGAATCTTTGGAAGATGCGCATGAGGCCCTTCCGGACATCATCGCGACCATCAAGGTGTTTGCCAAGCAATTGATCCGTTACAAGGACAAGACCATATTGGACTCAAGGGGTGAAACAGTGGGTCCCTTGCCCCAAGACGTGCCTGGCATTGCAGAGTTTGGCCGACGCAATCGCAATGTGGATTTGGCCGGTCGGTTTGTCTACAATGACGATAATGAACCCGTCATCAATTTTGGCAAGCACCGCGGGCGCCTTTTGAAAGACATTTTGCGCAACGACAGCGGTTATTTCCGTTGGATGATGGATGCGGATTTCCCCCGCAATACCAAATGGGTATTGAAGGAAATCCACGACGGCCTCAAGGTGGGACAATGAGCCTTGGGCGTATCGCCGTACTCGTCTCCAACGACCTCGCTTTTGATCAGCGGGTGCGGAAGGCATGTGCCACATTGCAGCGCGCGGGGTATGAGCCAATTCTTATCGGACGGAGGATGGTGTGGACAGATCCGGTCAGCATTGATAGGCCGTATCGCACGCATCGCCTCTGGCTCGGAGTGCACCGGCGGCTCGGGTTTAAGCGGGGTCCATTGTTTTACTTGGCCCTTCAGATTCAGCTGTGGCGGGAATTGAAGTCACTGTCTTCAGAGGGGGATGGTGTCACGGCCGTATGGGCCAATGACTTGGACACCCTTGGCCCTGCGGTTTGGGCTTCACGTCGCTTTGGCTGGTCCATTGCCTATGACAGTCATGAGTGGTTCACTGAAGCCGAGGGGCTGAAGGGCAGGCCATTGCGAAAGTGGTTTTGGAAGATATGGGAGCGCCGTTGTTTTGCGAGGATTGATCGGATGATCACGGTCAATGCGTCGATTGCTGAGGCATACGCGCAGAAGGGGTTAAAGGTCGAGGTGGTGTCCAATGTCCCTGAACGCCTTGCCCCAGCGGACCCAATGCCAAGAGAAGAACTCGGCTGGCCAGTTGGCCAAACGGTGTTGTTGATGCAGGGTGCCTTTATGGACAGGGACCGGGGGGCGCTCGATGCGGTTCGCTCGATGCCCCACCTTCCGGGAATTCACTTGGCCCTCATCGGTGCAGGACCCGAACACGCTGAAGCTGCATCTTTGGCAACGAACATTGGGGTGGCAGACAGGGTGCACGTGCACGAGCGCATGCCCTACGACACCCTCAGGCGTTGCACAGCTGCGGCAGACATTGGGCTGTCACTCGATCGTCCCACGGTCGACAATTTTCGGTTCAGCTTGCCCAACAAGCTTTTCGACTTTTTGCATGCGGGGTTGCCGGTGGTGTGTTCGGATTTGCCTGTCGCGGGTCGATTCGTCAATGAGAATGGAACGGGCGAAGTGGCGTTGGGAGGTGAAGATGACGTGTCCATTGCACGTCACATTGCAGACGCTGTCCAGGCTGTTTTGGATGCTCCCCCTGACACAGATCACCTGGCGGACGTGGCCAGCCGACACCATTGGGGCGTCCATGAGGAGGCCCTGCTGAGGGCCATTCATCGGCCTTCCTAAACGGCGCGCTTCCAGATGGACTTCAACCCAATCCACAGGGGTTGTGCCCACCGTGCAGGTCCTGGCTTGAGCTCTTGGCGTTTCATGGCGCGCTCTTCAGCATAGAGGGCCTTGTTGAATTGGCGGGACACGCCGCCGGCGGAAGCAGAGATCCAGTCTTCACCGTCTTTCCAATGGGCGGTAATTCCTGTGCTCCACATCCTCAGGTTGATGGCGTAATCTGCCAGTATGTGGTGCTCTTCTGGAAATCCACCCAAGTCGAGGAGCACCTGACGCGGGTAGGCAATGCCCTGGTGGTGGGTGGTGTTGCGCCAGAGCAAAGAGCGGTCCCAGCGGGCCGGGTAATGGTTTGGAACCCGGGACTCGGCATGGGGAAGACGGACGCCGCCCAATTCCAGACGGTTTGGAACAGGGGCTTCTGACCAGCGCCTGATGGCATGGGCCAAACCGGGGAGCAGGCAATCTCCAGCCCCGAGAAACAGGATGCGAGAACCACGCGCCGCTCTGCACATCGCGTTCATCGCAGAATAGATTCCGGTGTCCTTTTCGAATCGCCAAATCGGTGCACATGGGTGCTTGAGCAAGGCGGAGTCAAATGAGGCCTGGACATCCTGCCCCACTTGGATTCGGACCTCTATCGGCTGATCACCATCGCGCGTTGAGATGGAGTCAAGGGTGGCTTTGAGTGCAGGGCTGTCTTCGCTGTTCCGGACCGGGATGGCCAGAGAGAGAATGGGCTGTGCCTCTTCCATCAGGCGAGGATGGGGGGCGCGTCGATTTCCATCAGTTTGCCCTGGTCACATTGAAGGATGCGTCCCGGTCTGCGTCGCAGAATGTCGTGGTTGTGCGTGGCCATCAGAACGCAGCGACCTTCTGCTGCCAAATCGTGAAGCAGTTGAAGAATCCCCTCAGCGGTTTGTGGGTCGAGGTTGCCCGTGGGCTCGTCGGCCAGAATGAGGTCGGGCGAATTGAGCAAGGCGCGGGCGATGGCCAACCGCTGTCGTTCACCGCCGCTCAATTCGTGCGGGCGCTTGTACCCTTTGTTTTCGAGGCCAACAGCCTCCAGAACTTCTGTGATTCTTCGTTCGCGGTCACCGGCATCTTTCCAATCGGTGACCTTCAGCACGAATTGCAGGTTTTCCGTTGCGGTTCTGTCGGTCAGGAGTTCGAAGTCTTGAAAGACGATGCCAAGTTTCCGCCGAAGCAAGTGGACGCGGTTGCGTTGCAGTCCCGACAGATCGACACCACAGACCGTTCCCGTGCCCACGGTGAGGGGAAGCTCTCCGTATAGGGTTTTGAGCAGGCTGCTTTTTCCTGATCCGGTCCTGCCGATCAGATAGATGAATTCTCCAGCGCGGGCTTCCAAATTCACACCGCTCAGGACGATGTGCTCTTCTTGAAGCAGGTCCGCGCCAGCGAGCGCAATCAGGGTTGGGCTGGTTTCCGTCACTCGATGGCGTAATCGGCTTCGCTGAGTTTGGGGTTGAGCTTGACCTCGGTCATGGTCATCTTCATCTCCTGAGCCCCAGTTGTCATGGTCATTTCTCCTTCAAACTTGAGGCCTTTGGCTTCGATCATGGCGCCATAGTCAAGGGTGATGGACATGTCCCCACGTGGCGTGCTTTCGTTGCGCATTGAGCGGGTTCTCAATCCGGTCTCAACGTTGAACCAGTGGGATTCTGATACCGATCCATCCTTGCGGATTTCCACCAAGTACTGGGGGACTTCGTTGATTCGGTCGATGCCCAACAGTTCGGCACTGAGTCCATATTCTGACAGGTGCAGGAACTCGAGGAGGTCGTGATTTCTGCGTGTCTCCATGATCTTGTCGTCATCCATGTTGACCACTTGGCCCATGGAGGTCTCAACGCCCTTGGTGCCATCAAACTTGGATTCTTGCATCACGTTTCCGCCAGCGGAAATCCGGCTGTAGCCAGCCCCACCATTGGTGTGCGCCTGCACCATTTCCAGAACCATGGGGCCAGCGGACATTTCGCCAGTGATCATGACACCCTTTGCTTTGGCGAACTTGTCTGCGCCTCCGCGCACGGTGTAGTAGGTGGTGAACACATCCTCAGCGGTCATGCCTTCGGGCGCGGGCTCGAGGTCTTTGAGTGGTTCTCCGAAGGGATCAAAGAACTCGACCTGTCCACTTGCCGTGAACTGGGCAAGGCCTTCGGCGACATCCCGATTTCCGGCAATGGTGATGTTCATGTTGTCCGGGCGCAAGTAGGTTCTTGCCACGCGCTGTACGTCTTCCACGCTGACCTTGTCTAGGCGCTCTAAATACGTGGCATAGTAGTCTGCGGGAAATCCATACCGTTCGATGTTGAGCGCAAAGCGAGACAGGGTCTCGGGACGCTCAAGTGAAAGGGCAAAACTTCCGTTGAGGTAGTTCTTGACAAACTGCAATGTGCTGTCCGGCGCCGGGGTCTCCACCATTTTCCGGATTTCCTTCATGAACTCAACAAGGGAGCTGTCGGTGACTTCGTTGCGAACACTCGCCCGGGCGCTGAACCGCCCCACGAAGTCATCGGGCCCGATGGAGCTTCTGGCCCCATAGGTGTAAGCCTTGTCTTCGCGCAGGTTCTGATTCAGTCGGCTGCCGAAGAACCCGCCGAGCATGGTGTTCATCACGCTGACTGCCACCACGTCCGGGTGTCCGGGCTTGAGGTAGATGGGGAAGGTGATGTCAATGACGCTTTGCACTGCGCCGGGAACGGGCGCGAAGCAGACGCGGTTGCCCATGGGGGGAATGGGG
>Ga0209503_10001082_pt1 | contig 14521 bp, 11 predicted proteins | sample SouAtlMetagenome_2_FD_187448 | JGI IMG/M metagenome (GOLD analysis project Ga0209503, IMG submission 187448) | Marine eukaryotic phytoplankton communities from Atlantic Ocean - South Atlantic ANT15 Metagenome (SPAdes) (version 2) | ecosystem: Environmental > Aquatic > Marine > Oceanic | place... | reverse complement strand
ATTGTCTTTCAAATGGTCCTTCTCTGAAAATAGGTATCGCTTTGTTTGTAACCATTCGTCACTATTTCTGTCATCTGAAGTGTCGCCGCCATCAACCTGTCGTACCAAGGAGGTATGAACTGTGCCATTCTCTTGCCAGTAGGCCTCAATTAGTATTGGATTGCCCCGTGGATCCTTCAAACGATTTTCATACGCCTGGTAGTCATCGTGCAACATTTTCGAGTTCTCGGTGTTCTTGCTTGTCACTATCGTACGATTGTAGTGACGAGATGTCAACGGGTGAATATCGACAATCTCTAAAACTCGTCCTCCATCCAATTGCTTAACAACCAATTCCTGTCTAGATACAATGGAAGATGACGATATTAACGTTCGAGTCCAGTAAGAAAGTTGATCGGAGCAACAAGCTTTCAAGAAGTTATCATAATCGTTCAGGTCTTGCGTCGAGATGGTTTTTGAGGGTCGCCATCGCCCTGTTAAGTCAACCCGGGGATCAGCCCGTGATGATTTTTCACAAAATGATTGCAGCTGGGAGAGCGTCGATGATACGGAAGTGCGTGAAAAAGGGTCGGTATTGTTACCGAATACTTTTTCCACATCGTTTTCGGATATGTTCGCATTTAGCGCCACTTTTTGTAGCTGGAAGAGTTCAAATATGGTTTTTGGGAGTGTGATTTCTTTTTTGTTAACCTTCATCGTGGCAAAAAGAAGGTCCACTTTTAATGCGAGCGATCGAGGCCCAGCTTTACCATTTTTTCTATCGTTGTTTGGTCTGAGCATGAAAATCGATGGTGCTGCGGCGACAGATATTGCAGGCGTAACAGGTAATTTTGTTTCTGCATTCCGAGTGGATTCCCAGCAACAGTCATCCATATTTTGTCTCGAGTTCTTGTCTTCGTCATCGTGATCATTTTTCTCCCCACATATGTGGTGATACTTCAGTGTTCTCAGGTACAAACGACTTAAAGTATTCAATGGACGGATGCACAGAGATGGTGAAGGAAAAGTCTCGGAAAGATGGCAATACTCTTCACTACCGTTGACCAAATTAGAACTTATCGAGCTTTGACCGAGAAAACCATTGCCGCCATGAATGGTGCCACGCGCTGTTGTGACAGCTCGTTCTGCGAAAACAACCGGGAATCCGATGCTTAATGGCGTTGACAACAATCCCGTTACAAAACAAAACAAGAATATGTTGACCATTTTGAACGGTCGAGTTGATGTCGCCATTGGCAACATCTAGAGAGTCAAGCAGCCAAGGATCGAGAAAAAGAAAATGAGAACCTTAAATTCTAAACGATCGTAGTGGGTTGTTGTCAACTAGTAGTATGAGAGAGTCTCGGGTTCTTGTTTGAACGCGTGTCAAAAATCAGCTTCGCTAATAAAACAAAGATTTTCTGTCATACTTTCTCAGAGAGATCTTTTCACTCTGGAAATGATGCGTTGCGCGACTCCGAAGAATCCAAAGAACAGATTTTTTCTTGCGACGGGTCTCTCTCCAGTGTTCTTTCCAACTCACTGTCGACACTCATAAAAGACAGTCTTCTTCGGATTGCCACGACGTGTCTGTAACGATAAAAGTTATTCAGGATCTCATATCAATATGAAAATTGCTCTTCTCGGTGGCACTGGGGGCTGCGGTTCCGCCTTCTTGCAATTTGCGTTGAAGGCTAATCATTCGGTTGTTCTGCAAGCTCGGACGCCATCCAAAGTGACAACGACTCACGACAATCTCAAAGTGGTACAGGGAGATGGAACCTCCGCTGAAGATGTACTAGCTCTGTGTGCCAAAGTTGACATTGTGGTTTCTTGTGCGGGTAGTGGTGGAATCATGGAGTCTTTGGCAACTAACGTCGTGGCGGCATGCAAGGCGCATGGCATCACCCGTTGCTACTTTATTACTTCCCTGGGAATGGGAGGTTCTTCTCCGACGATAAGATTTATCCTTGGGTGTGTCGTTGGGTTCGGTAACATTCGTGATTGCGATGCCGCTGATAAGATTATTCTCGACGCAGGTTTCACGGCGGTCCGTCCTGATGGGCTCACGGATAAGGGTGAACCTGCTGGGAAGTACAATGCGACATCTGACACGGGAATGGGCATGGGAGGACTGCATAAGAGTGACGTTGGATTATTCATATGCGATGAAATTTCAAAGAATGAGTGGAATGGAAAACCAGTTCAGTTGTACAAGGCAAAGTAAATGCTGGTCAATATTCTGTGGAGATAATTTAGTGGAAGTTAAACAAGTACATCGTGCGTTGCGGATAATGAGTTTCGTTTTGTGAAGGCTACGACGCAACAGAGCCTCGAAAGTAAACGAAAACTCATACTTCGGCAAAAAGCTGTCTTATTTTAAGAAGTTAACTACACGTAATCGATTGTTCGTATTACAAGTTCGATAGCAAACTTCAATTGGAATCAATTGCTTTAGAAAGTTCAGTGTTTTGAACGGTGGAAACATTTAGTGTCAATACGATCTTTTTGCTCGCAAACAAAATTTAAAAAACATGTAAATGAGCGCTTTTAATAGTAGGAAAGTGGTTTGTCGTTGATTGGTTCAGCGGTCCAAGTTCCAATCTCAGATTCCCTGAGAAACCCAGCTTTCAGGAAGACTTTTCCTTGCTTTCGAAAATAAACATCTCCTTCTACCCCCGGGAAAGGACCGTAATCCAAAGACAGGTCTCTAGGCATCGGACGTTCTTCATTGACCTTGGCTTCTTTTCGTGTTGCGACGACAAGATTAACCTTCTTCCCAAGTTGTGACAGGATGTTTTCATCCTCATACCGCACTTCCCATTCATTTGTATCTGGATTCCATTTTTTGGGGGCATTTTTCCGACGGTCGATGTCGTTCAGCGCTTCTCCAGCATCCCACCTATCATCCCGGGCAGCGTAAAATTGCTTGTCCATTTTCTTTAGCTCATTTGTTGAATACAAGAGACCTTCGAGTCGAACCTTGCCAACCAGCGAAACGTCGCGTCGTACAAGTTCCTCCGGAAAGTTGAGTGTGAAGGATAAGTCGCGCCCTTGAGCAAGCGACCATTCACCGCTTTCTACCGGTTTCACGACTTCTCCGTCAGGACCAGTGAAACGAACATCGCCGGTAAGGGGAACAACAACATTTTTATTACTATCAGTTGCGGTATCTTGGGTTCTAAAATCGCACTGAACTATTACTGGTAATCGACAACCCGAAGATGCCCATTCTTTTGGCATTGTTGATTTGGGCTCTCTCCCTATGCTCATCGCGATTCGCCATCCTTCATGGGTCCAAGCTAGTGCGTCGGCCGAACGTTCAAAATAGAATTGTGAAATTGCGAACTGCAGCAATATGACAATAAGTCGCCGTCGTGGCTCCATGTTAGTACTATTGGACATAAAACAGTTTGGAGACAGCTTTTGTTTTAAAGAAGAAAGATATGGACGGAGGGATGCTGTCGAAAGGTGTGAGACGACTGACGATGACGAAAAAATAAAATCGTGAAGTCAGTCGCGTTTTTCTCTCTGACGCGAATTGAATCGAATGAATCAATCAAGCCGGTCCTTTTTTCCCCTTCGTTCAATCCATTGTCAACACATCAACAGTGAATTCCAATATCTAAAACTTATTAATCTTGAGCTTAATTCAGATTATAATAATAATATATAACATATAACAGAGCAACTGAAGCAGCGGTTTTTGAAACGCGCTTCTGTTGTATTCATTTCTTCATTTGTTTGACCCAACATTGATGATTCAATCGTCTACATATATTGTCTTCTACCCTACTTCTGACTGGAATCAGAGAGATCATTCACTAGACCTTCCATAAATCTCGTGAGATCTATCAGTTGACTTTCTTATTTTGTCACTGATGTCTAAAACCAAAACCAGTCTATTTCATCGTCGTTGGACATTGCAGTCATTTTATTTTTCTACTCGTGTTTCAGTGCTAATTTTTTCTTTGGATACAAGGAGTACTGATCAATGATAGATCACATTGACATAGTTGCACAATAAATTTGCTAAAAACAAAAGGATCGGTACCTCTGTCATCTTATCACGTTTCACCTTTTACGAAAGGATGGTTCAGAGCTTCCTCTGCACTGATTCGCTCTCTTGGATCATAGGTTAACATGCGATGAATCAAGTTTATGAAGAGTTCATAATTGCGAGGCGAGTTCCCGGTTTCACTGGGTGGATATTTCTTTTTGCGGTGTGTTTCGGCGCTAATGATCTCCATCAATGATTTAGCTGGATTTTCACTTGGTATTATCGGTGCGACTGGTTGCGATAAGGGTGGATTTTGTTGTTCTGTTGATGAAGCAGGTCTAGAGGAGGATCCGGCACGAGAGGATCCAGTTGTATTTTCCTGTTTGATGGTCCAGCGAACCTGACCAGAAGGTTCGACAACTCGTTCAAAAAATTCAAGACGGTGTCGATCACTTGCTTGTTCCAACATGTGATCTGGTATCATGCCCAACAGCTGGTTTCGGAAACGAGATGAAAATTAGGTTCAAGCTTCGCAAGGGTACATGATACATACAGAATCTTCTAGATAGCACTCACCTTCACTATTTTTTGCATCTGATCAAATTGATCGGAACCAGAAAAAAGTGGTTCGCCTGTATGCATTTCAGCCAATATACAACCCAAGCTCCACATATCAATCGACACAGCGTATGGTAAACCCAAGATGACTTCTGGAGAGCGATAGAACCTACTCTGAATGTAAGAGTACATTCGTCTATTGGAACGACAAGATGAACCGAAATCAATAACCTTCACGCCCGATTTTTTGGGGTGTCTCAATAAGATATTTTCTGGTTTTAGATCACAATGTATCACATCAACATCGTTACGTGCCAAAAAAAGTAACGCCTTCAAAACTTGTTTGGAAAATTTACGTATCAAATTTAACGAAACACCTCCAAATTGCGTATTTTTCAATAGTTCATACAAATTCAGGGAAAGCATTTCAAAAACAAGACATTGGTGATTCCGGTACATGAAAGATGTCAAGAGCCGGACTGTTAATATTTTAGAAAGAAGAATTAGAGTCGTATCATGAGCCATCGATATTTCAAATATAGCACAAATTCATTTTTTTCCATTTCGAATCCGATTTCTCACCTATATTATGCTGATCATCTGGGTCCTTTTCGTTTAGATGGTTCAACAGCTCGATTTCTGTCCTGGCCTGCATCAAGAAAGGCTTTTTGGATTTGATAATTTTGATAGCAACTTCAACATCCCGTTCCAGATCTACTGCTCGGACTACCTGGCCAAAACTCCCCTTTCCTATACGCTCTTTAATTCTATATCGATTGTTATAAAAATGTTCTCCCGAGCGTATTATGTAGTCGTAGTTGTCATCGTCCCATCCATTGTTATTCGTACCCCTTCCGTGACTCTTTGCGACAACCCCAGACTGAGTCTCTTGATCTTGTTGTGGATGTGACTGTGAAGCCGGATCTGAGGTATTGTTGCTGTTCGGTTGCGACGTATTTGTATTGTTCCCTCGCGCTGCCCTTCTAGCGTCGCGCTCTTCATAATATAGATCGTTTATGCATTTATATGTATCAATTAGTGAAACAGTAAGTTTGATGAGGGGTCTATCCGCCTGTAATCTCCCAACCCTAGGCTGTATATAAGGCCCCTGAGGATGTTGAATATTGTGCTGCGGAAGTCGGCTCTGAGTTTGATGAACTTGCATGTGCGAAGGTGGAATTCCTATTGCTCCACCCACAATGGATGGGTGATTTATCGCTGAAGGATGCTGTTGTTGCGGCCTTCCCATTGAATGGTGAAGAGCTTGGTGTGGTTGTTGAGGCGTAGGACCAAGATGTGGATGGTGACTACCTTGTGAGACAGCCATTTGCTGCATTACTAATTGTTGTTGATACGAAAGTTGTTGCGCATATTGTTGCTGCTGTGCAGCTGTCAAACGGGGGTTGCCACCAGCTGTTGCAACGGCGGCTTCGTATTGTTGTTGTTGTTGTTGCTGCTGCTGCTGGATATATTGCTGTTGATGTGCTGCTGCTACCATAGATGCTGATAGATATTCATTTTGGCGATGGGGATCTATTATTGGCGCAGTTGTCGACATGTTTAATTGATTATCAACTGGTTGCGCTTGTGATAAAGGTAACGAGCGACGAATACCGGCACCACCTCGGTGTTGATCTGGATGCTGTTCCCTTTGTAAATATAAGTGTTGTTGTTGTTGTTGCTGTTGCTGCTGTGACATCCAAGATCTAGACTGCTGAGTCCCTGGTGGTAGTTCATGTGGTCTCCCTCCAAGTGACTGACTCTGCTGTTCTCGTTGTTGTTGATGGATGTACTGCTGCGGTAGTTTAGGTCGTCTCTCCTGATTGCCGCCGCCGTCTGAATGCTCCATGGCAAATACTGGAGAATCAAGTGTTCAAGAGGAACCTAATTGGTGTGACGAGAAATTCAATCCATTAGTAGCCTTTCTTTGATATGAATATACAGTAGCGATACATGTAAATCTACTTCAGCTAAAAATTGAAACTCTTGAAAGTAGATTGTTGAATTCACTGTTTAGCTGCAAATAGATTACTTTCCAGCAGCAGTTTCACGTATCCGATAAGTCTCTCTTGCTTCTTCGAATGCAAATTTAAGCAGGATAAGAGCGCCCTGGTAAACAAAAATTTTCCCAGCAGGGTTACTCTTAGGCAGAGTCCTCCCGTTCGAAGTTTTTGATGTATTTAACTTTTAAGTTAGAATCTTTTGCGACATTTGAAGTGAGTCAGTCACTCTTGTCTACTTTTCTGAAGAAAATGATGAATGTGTTGTATCGGAAGCTATTGTTGATGCCGAGATGGGTTGTAATACTACCAAGCGGGACCTCGTAAAGTGATAGTAATCGACAAGTTGTTTTGACATCGATCAGTTGGGTCGGGGATGGCAGCAGTCGGAAATAGGTGCATGAAGAAACATAGAAAGCGCGCCTCTTTTTCTGTGTTCAAAGTGACATCGTAGTGCTCTATCGATTCTCTTCGAAGCGGGACTCCAGTCAACCCGCGCCGGCCGGCAATTTTGGGACAATTTTACAGTGAACTCGCCCAAAAGAAAAGTATTTACAGAAATCGATGACCTACCGTTATCCAACGGTCAAAGTGAAAGTTCGCTGCGCGAAGGTAACATTTTGATCTCATGCCTTCACGAATTTGAAATTTTTGAACGAACTCTATTTACGAATTCAGAGATGTCTGATGGCATTCTTTTGGTTGGTTCCGGCTTCAATGTGTTCTCTTTCAAAAAATGACTGAAAAGGGATTCCTGCTTTTGAGTCGAGGATGAATAGCTCCCAGGACGTTCTAGACAAACAGCGAGCATGGTCGTCAAATCTCTGGCTCGGAATTAAGTGATTGATTCGGAGGATGGACAAACGACGAGCCTGGTGAGAAAGCCCAAAAGATTTGAAGATTAAATTTGAGTGGAGATGGCCGAATTAAATGTGAAATCGAACAACATTTTTGACGGAGTTAGTAGTCATGAAATGCGCTAGAGTAGAACATTAAGCAATTTAATTTGTAATCGTTATTGGCTTTTTCATTAAGTCAACACTTGTTAGGTAGCAAAGCCAATTTAACCTTCGCTTTTCAAGTACAATATTGGTTCCGCCATGTTTTGCATCGAGACTATCACCTCTTTTTCCTTTTCGTATTTTTATTCTTTCCAAACAGTAATGTCACAAACCACATTACTATTGTCAAAATAAACGGAATGATAACTTCCATGATGGTTGACACAATAAAGGAGACGGCATTCGAACTCTCTACGTCATCTGTCTTTTTCTCTTTTTCTGACGCTACATTATTTGCAGCGACCGCTTCGTCTAAAAATGCATCATCATCGTTTTGATGATTTCCACCTCTCTTCTTCTTCTTCTTTTTCTTGCTTTTCTTTTTCATATCTTTTGCTTCATTGCTATTGGTGGCATCCGTAGTAGTAGATTTACTACTTGGAGCAGAGCTTGTGTGACTGTCAGTGCCCTCCTCTTCATCGGAATCGGAATCAGAATCAGCCATCATGGCACCAAAAAGATCACCCTTATTACGAGATTTTGACTTTTTTCCTTTGCTAGACATCCATCCGCTTCCTCCTTTTGTTCCAAGAACGGGGGTTTGAAAGTTCGTCGTTGAATTCCATGCGTTCGTTTTCCTATTCGAAGACGACGTGTCGTTTCTGATTGTGTACTTTTGTTTTCGCGTTCCTTTTTCAACACCAATATTACCATATTTTTCTTGTAAACCACGTCTATATGATCGGATTCTCTCTTCCCAGCTTTCATCGTCTTCCAAGAGGCCTCGGCAGGATTTCTCTAGGTCTGAAATTTCGCACAAAATGTCTTCAAGTTGACCTCGTTTCTTCGTTTCAGCAGGTGTTAGAAGTTTTCCACTATTTGTATTCAGGTACATCATTGGGGCAGCTTGTTTCCAAAGCTTTGCGAGTGCGACATGATGCTTGAGTGGAGGTGGTGAGATAGGACTCTTTGCGATCGACTGAAGCTTTGCTTGTCGCTCTTGAAGCGCAGAAGGAATCGCATTTTTGCTGGATTGCAATTCTTTTATACGAATGGCAACTTGATCCAAGAGGATATTCACTTCCAGTGCTGTCAACTTTCCATCCTGTACCTGTTGACTCATAGCATCCTTGGTTAGTCCCTTCTTCTCAGTAACTGAAACACATTGTTCGTAGAGAAATGTTTCATCTTCAGATAAAAGCCCACCCTTAATTAAAATGGCGTCAAGCTTATTGAGCGGTCCGATTAGTTTTTCATCGATCAATCTCAGAAGGGCTCTTTTTTGCATCCAGGACGGAAACTTCGACTTTAGCATGTTATTGAAAAGTGGTACAGTCGAGACGGCAATTTTAAATTCTAACGAATTGGGAGGTAGCAAGGACGAAGGAGGCGGCAACATCCCTGTCGATTCACTTCCTCTACCTCCCGAAAGTTTGGGAAAAAGAACTACAGTTTTTAAATTTTTCCCCGTGTCATGCTGAAATTTAAAGCAGCCAGCTGATTCGATAACGCAAGAAGCTCCCCTGTCTTCAATGTATCCACAATCGGTGAGTGATTTCGTCACGAGTTTCAAAGCCGCTGGGTCGTACTTTGAACGGTTTCCCTTGCCGGCTCCCACCACCAATGTTATTCGAATCATCGTACCACCATCCAAATCAAAGTCGCGAGAAAAGGCATCGCGAATTACTTGAGATATTGTGGTCGGAGGCAATCCGCCCAAGTCAAACGTATCATTTGAAGTTGCAGATCGGATGGAGGCGGCCAAGCCGTGGATATTGGTGGATTCCTTGCTCATTTGAATCTTTTACGCTTCAAGAAATACCCTCTCAGTGTTTCGTGAGATGTCACGTTGACTTTAGATGTGAAAGCCAGAGTAACGGGAAGAAATCGTTGAGTTAAGTGTCATTCCAAATTTGAAATGCCAATAAGGTAAGATACTCTCTACGAAAAACGTTTGTTTTTCGTTTTTTTAACCTACCTCTGTTTTCGCAGGAATCAATCGATTCGCAAATTTCAAATTTCCTTTGCATGAACGCATTTCAACATTTCATTTTACCAAGTCTTCCATTATTTTCGTCGCAAGCACCCATGGCAAACCAAAAATTAGTCTTGACCTTCGTTTTAGGTTTTGTGCTAGGAATAGCCACGTTCAAAATCAATTCTTTGGCGGGAGCAGACACTGGCAATGTGAACAAGCTGCCGACGTCTCAGACCGATCACAATGGACCCATTGTTCAAGTCAATCTAGACCCATTTCCACTTCCACCGTGCAATGCGAATAGAACATCAGCATTATATGTGTTTTATGGTCGTTCTATTAGTATGGGGGGCGACGAACTCTTCAGTTCAATAAATACACTTCTAGAGTCCAATTTTCCGGGCAAGGTTCGGGTCGTGATCGACCAGATAGCAAGCAAAACAATCCCCGAGGAAATAGATGAAAAACACAGACACCTATTGAAAAAAATAGAATTCAAGGTTTTGCCTTTACCAGATCTGAAGGACAAAGAGCTCATCCCGCACTCCAATAAGATCCGTGCGTTGCAGGCGGGCGCTCTGATATATGGCGAAGACAGCGACGAATGCACGGTCTCATTGGATACAGATACATTCATACACCGACACGCGCCATGGCCAAAGCTATTATCAGTATTACAATTAAATGATGTCGCTGTTGCACATGACTGCAATGTACCGATCAAAGGGGTCCCTGACTTTTTGTCGGAATGGATGCCAAATACAGGAGTATTGGCACTTCGTAATACCCCGCGTACAAGGATGGTCTTGAGAGATTGGTTGGATCATTATGTTCCATGCAATGCCACACACGTGAGTACGTGCACGCCAGGGACAGATCAATATTCATTCCTGCAGCTTGTAGTTAAGCACGCATTACGTTTGCACAAATTGGACACACAATGGAATTGTCGCGTGACGCCAAAAGAAATTGCTGCTGGCATTGATCGATATCCGATGTACGCTTTCACGGCACTGACAACCCATGAAAACCCCGAAGCGGGTGGTATCAATATCTCCATGACGTGTGGAGGACATGAAACATGCCATATCCTACATGGACATTGGCTCAAGTTTCCTTAAAGCGAATCGCATAAATTTTTTCAATGCATTTTTGTTCTCTCGACGATGAGAAGAAAACCTAGCTCTATTTTTTATACATCTATCCTATCAGGAGTTTAGATTTTTTTGAATTGGAGGAGAGTCGAGGATCATATAGTAAATAGTAATTGGTGACATATAGGCTCCTTATTAGCAGATAAATGAAGAAATTCGCAGAAGGAATCCCGACTCTGACATTGAGAAGAGAAAGGGCAGGTGACACATGATAAAACTGCCGTTGCATGAACACGCCAACACCGATTTCTTTGTGGTTGTTCCGTGAACATACCCCTGATAGGATTGCAATATAAAACACGCTTATTCTCAGACTTGTCCTTACATTTTGTGGCTTGATCTTAGCACTGTTACTGTTCTTGTGTACAAACTATATACATCTTAATAAAGCTTTTGTCGAAAATCTTTTTTCAAGGTTAAGTCTTATTTACAATCCGAATCTGTAAGGGAAGTAGCATTGAGATTCCCCATCCGATCCCTCCACTGCGCATTTTTCACAAGGTCCATCATCATAGTCCTCGGGTAGGCACAAGTTGCATTTTTCTAATTGATCATCCTTGAAAAAGTTATTGAATTTCATATCCCTCATACACATGCCACCATTTCTTGCGATGATAATGAGCATCAGCAAGGAAAAGACGACTAAGAAAACGTTGAAAGTCACTCCAATAAAATGGAAACGTAAGTCGCGTTCATCCTCTGCCAACCCCTGAATGAGCTGACGGCGTTCTCTCAACAATCGGGTCTCCCGAGCGGTTCCAATATTAGAAACATTTGTAAGTGCTGTGCGGGTAGCAACTGTTTGATTGTCTTCATTAAATTGCGTCTCCACGTCGTCAAAAAATGATGAATCTTCGGCAAAGCTGCTACTATCGTTCAGGTCGAGGACAAATGCTGCTGAATCAGCTCGAGCTAAAATCCTACCTGTACCACTATCAAATTGATCTTTGACCTTCCTCTTAATCTTTCGGAGTTTCTCTATCTCCTTTTTCGTAGTTTTCAGCCGCCCTTTGCGTTTCGCAAACCTCTGCCTTCTATATCGGTAGACAACGACCTCGCATACAACAGCACAGGCTTCAACAACCCACATAATGGCAGTCTCGACGATGCTATCACTAAAAAAGACAGCGAAAGTGATCAAAAACCCGATGAAAGGATTGAGCAAATTGAATGGGAATGCTTCTCTCATCACAGGTACAACTTCCAAAAAGATCAAAAACATATACATAATCGTAATGATCAAAATTATCATCTCCCAATCTACATTTTGGCCAAAGGCGGTCAAAATAGATTGCCCACAGCATTGTGTAGTTTTACCCCCAAAAGTAATATTAGCCACTTTTTTTCGTTCGGAGAGAGAGAGAGAGAGAGTTAGAATAATATCAAACGAATTCCCAAGACAGTAATATTTATGTTGAAATCGGAATATCATCGTCGTTTGCTCACCTAATGCGTTTAAAAAATCCATGAAGAGCGCAATCCAAGTAACTATACGAATCTTCTTTTTAATCGGATCCTCATCAGGATGTGGGGCCATAAGGTGAATGTACCGTAAGAATCGTATGAACCTGTTTTCATTTTTATATTCTGACCTTTCGATTGTCATAAGCGATCGTGTTGAATGACTGGTAGAGTTCCTGAGGCCATGGTGCGATGTATTTCCCAATCCTGACATGGTACGCGAAAATCCTGGGCGCACAGTTCTTGGCACTTGTTTTTGGTATCCTTTGCTACTATCTTCCATAGCAAACGAAGTATCGTCCTCACCGTCGTCACTCTCAACATCACTGGAGTCAATATCAGAACCATAACTTGAGTGCGGATCATACTTATTGTAGCTGTGTCTGCTCCCGGCTTTCAGATCCACACTCACACGACGGCTATGCGATGACGACGTCGTTAATGATCGATCGTTTCTATGATGACTACTCCCTTGAAGCATACCATGATTACTATTTCGCAGTATAGATCTTGGTCTACTTGGTGCTCGGTACATATTTCCCCGTGAATGCTGAGATTGTAGGGGAGGAGGTCCTCTGGAATGTTGCGAATGGGATAGTGGAATTTCGCCAGGTGCAGATGGTTCAGGGCATGACATTCGACGTGGCCCCCGAGTTGGGGCTAATCTGTGGCCGTTGTTTCCTCTTCCGCCACCATGCAGAGATCTTTCTTGGGATGGACTTCTGCCGTCATAAGATGGTCGTTGTTGTGGTCCACCCCTAGGTCCATATGGTGACCTTTGGTGGGATGAACCTCTAGGACCATATGGATAAGGATTTCTCTCCTGGGAAAAACCTCTTTCACTTTGTATTCTTTCCAAGTGTCTCTGAGATCGAGGTCCTTGCCAACCAGGTGGTGGAGGTCCTCTTCCACGGCCTCTTCCGCGACCTGGCCCTGGTGGTCCTCTTCCTCTACCGCCAGGTCCTCTTCCTCGCCCATTCATTCTACCTGCCTGACGGAATTGGTCATTTGACATATCCAAGCTCATAGACCTTTTTACAATGAAACCCGACTCTTCGTTTGGGTCAAGGCTTTGTGACCTATTTGGCCCGTTGCTCGCAGATAGATTCGGATCCAAGCTCTTTGTTCTTTGAATGCTGGGGATCGTGTCTTCATCCGAACTCTTCACTTTTTTTTTCTTGGACTTCGTAGACACGGATTTTGGGGACTTCGGTGATTTCATGGACTTACTTCTTGACTTAGATGATTTTACAGAACCTGTCATCAAAGATCGCTCACTTGGAGCTGCGTCGATTGCCTCTCCTCTCGATATCTTCTTGTTCTTTTTCTTCTTTTTAGGTGAAGATTTACTTGTCGATGTTTGGCCAATAGAGACAACATCAACCGATTCATCGTTTTCCAATGAGATTGATTTTTTCTTTTTCTTTTTTCCTCCTTTAGATTTTCGAGAAGCTGATGATAAGACTGTTTCTACTCCATTACTAGATTTGTCGTCGTTGAAGACAGATAGCATTTCAGGTGAATTGCTATCGCTAATTCTCGATATCTTCTTTTTCTTCTTCTTCGTTGATTTTGACCTAGATTTAGATTGTGATGAGATTATTGTATCCGTTCCATCTTCTGCCACCTCCTTTATGCTGCCATCATTTTTATCTGACTGCTCGCTGGAACTAGAAGGAGCGTCAACTAAATCTTTCGCTGAGGTTGGAACTTCGGATGTCGACTCGGTCAGAGGCACTTCAATATTATTATGTTCCTCTACATTCGTAGGGTCTTCAACACTAGGATCATCGTCAACGCCCGAATGCTCTGCATCCATGGTGAGTTTGTCACAAGAATATGGACAGAAACGATGTTCGGCGCAATAAGCCCGACTTCTTTACGTTATGAATCAAATATCTGACGCGCTTTGTATCTGCAGGAATCTCGCGAGCTAGTGAAATGATTGACGGTGAATTGTAACAATGCAATACTGAACTCTACAGATGCATGTTGGTATGGACGGAGGAATATCAACAGCAATAGAGGGAGATTCTTCGCACAGAGATTTCGTTTTCATCATCTATGGATAAGAAGTGCAAAACAGTAGGTAGGCGCTTGAGTGCGTACTAGTACGAGTGAAATCTCCTTTAAGTACTATCGCCTTGAAGAGGTCCTAACGTAACAAATAATGTCCCTGCCGTGTTGATAATGACCAATTGATCATAAATAATGATTTATATAACGAATTGGAATAGTCATTACGCGATTATGGGACAGCTCAGAAAATTGGTCGCAAGTATGGTTGAAGAACGGAAGAGTAGAAAACCAGTGCAAAGATGATTCGGGAATCCAAGACTCGGCACCATCCCTCCCGGGACTGTGCGCGCAACCCCAGGGGGGAGCCATGG
>Ga0209503_10001080_pt1 | contig 14528 bp, 11 predicted proteins | sample SouAtlMetagenome_2_FD_187448 | JGI IMG/M metagenome (GOLD analysis project Ga0209503, IMG submission 187448) | Marine eukaryotic phytoplankton communities from Atlantic Ocean - South Atlantic ANT15 Metagenome (SPAdes) (version 2) | ecosystem: Environmental > Aquatic > Marine > Oceanic | place... | reverse complement strand
TAAAGAACCATTCATGTATCAACTGGTTGAGGTTCTTGTTCAAAATATGGGTAGTCAGTTTGAGGAACTCAACTCTCAATTTGAGCTTATTCAAAAAGTCATTCAAGAAGAAGAAAATTCCTTTCTTAAAACATTAGACGTGGGAATTGCTAGATTTGAAAGTCTAAAAGTGAATAATTATAGTCTTTCTGGAAAAGATGCTTTTGAGTTATACGACACTTACGGATTTCCAATTGACCTTACTCAGTTACTAGCTCAGGAAAAAGGTTTTCAGGTCAATATTGATGAGTTCAATTCATTTTTAGAAGAACAGAAAAATCGTTCACGTCAAGCTTCATCTTTAGAAACTGAAGATTGGGTGGTGATTTACGATGACGAAGTTGAGGAGTTTGTTGGTTACGACTTAACAGAATCTAAGGTTAAGATTGTAAGACATAGAAAGGTTAAGCAAAAGGGAGATGTATTTTACCAATTGGTTTTTAATTTAACTCCGTTTTATCCAGAGGGAGGTGGTCAAGTTGGTGATACAGGTATTCTTTCCAGTGACAATGAGACTATTGAGATTTTAGATACTAAAAAGGAAAACAACTTAATCGTTCATTTCTGTGCTGAATTACCAAAGAATACTTCTGCAAAATTTGTTGCTAAAGTAGATATTGATAAAAGAAATAGGACAGCCAATAACCATACAGCAACACACCTTTTGCATGAAACACTTAGAGAAGTTTTAGGAGAACATGTTAGTCAAAAAGGTTCTTTAGTTAATGCTGAATATTTGCGTTTTGATTTTTCGCATTTCTCTAAAGTTTCATCTGAGGAATTAAATCTTATTGAAGATAAGGTTAATCAAAAAATACGTCAGAATTTATTACTTGAAGAACACCGTAATTTACCCATTGAAAAAGCTCAAGAAATGGGTGCTATGGCATTATTTGGTGAAAAGTATGGCGATGTAGTACGTGTAATAAAGTTTGGTAGATCGGCAGAATTATGTGGAGGTATTCACGTTTCATCTACTAGCCATATAGGCTTGTTCAAAATAGTTTCTGAAAGTGCTGTAGCCTCTGGAATAAGAAGGGTAGAGGCAATCACTTCTGAACAAGCCATGTCGTTCTATGAGGATAGACTAAGTATGATAAATGAGCTAGGAGCTATGCTTAAGACACAGGACGTGATGAAGTCTGTTCGTCAGCTGATAAAAGAAAATCAACAGTTAAATAAAAAAGTTGCACAACTGAATACTGCAAAGGCTGGAGATTTAAAAACTGATTTATTAAAAGAGGCCAAAGAGATTAATGGTGTAGATTTTATTGCTAAATCGGTAGAGCTAGATGCTAAGGCTATTAAAAACTTAGCTTTTGAGCTAACCAAGTCCAATGACAATCTTCTTTTAGTATTAGCTTCACAAACTGATGGTAAAGTAACACTTACTATTGCACTGTCCGAAAAGTTATCTCAGGCTAAAGGCTTGCATGCAGGTAATATTGTAAGAGAGTTAGCGCAAGAAATTAAAGGTGGTGGAGGTGGTCAAGCATTTTTTGCTACAGCAGGGGGCAAAGATGCTTCAGGAATTCCTACTGTCTTGCAAAAGGCTGAAGATTACCTTTAAAAATAGTAGTGCATAGCACCTTCTTTTAGGGCGTATTTTGAGCGTATCATTTCTTTAATATCAAATTCTCTCAATACAAAATTGATGAATATAACTGATAGAACTATCATATCAGCTCGCATTGTAACGATACCTTTGGTATTTAGTTTTTCAGAAATTGTACTTTTTATTAGAAAATCTTGCGCCCATTTATAGTGTTCAAAAAGGATACCACAAGATGGTTTTTTATTTTTCAATTCTATATTATTGAATTTAAATCCAATCATTTCTACTAAGGTGTCAAATGAACCCGATGAGCCAATTAATGTTTTACATGGAAAGGTTTGGATATTCTCAATCAAATCCTTTAGCTCACTTTTCAAGTGATGTTCAATCGTTTGTATTTCTTCTTGAGTAATAGGGTCTTTGGGTTTGAATAATTCTTTAAGCCTTGAAACACCTAATTGATAACTTTTTTTCCATTGAACACCCTCTGCATTGGCAATTATAAATTCAGTACTACCACCACCAATATCCATAATTAGCTTGTAATCTAAATCAAATGGTATTGCTTTTCTGACTCCTTGATAAATCAGTTCTGCTTCTTTATCCCCATCAATAACTTCTATTTTTAAAGCTAGTTTTTCAAATACTTCGCTAACAAAATCAGCACCATTTTTGGTAGAGCGTATAGCAGATGTTGCAAAAGCTCTTACCTTATCCACATCATATTCTTTTATGGTGTTTAGGTGGTCTTCTAGTGCTTTAATGCCTTTTTGGTAAGGAGCATGAGCAATGATACCTTTATCTATACCTCCTTCTCCTAATTTAACAGCAATTTTATTTTTAAAAATGGTTTTTTGACTTTCACCTTTTTTATCACAAATCAGTAAATTAAATGTGTTCGTTCCTAAGTCAATGATAGCAATTCGCATCTTTTAATCTTTATATTTTAACCATTTCCATAACTCTTTGTAGCTAATCTTTTTGCCGTACATAAGAATACCGACTCTATAAATTTTTGCTGCCATCCAAGTGGTTAGTAAGAATCCACCTATCAATAAACTTATTGAAAGTAATAACTCGTGCAGTGGTACTCCAAAGGGAATTCTTGCTATCATAATAATAGGCGATGTAAACGGAATCATGGATAGCCAATATGCTAAGCCTCCATGAGGATTGTCAATTACTACTTGTACTAGCACAAAGGATACAATAAGTGGTATAGTGATAGGCACAATAAACTGTTGGCTATCTGTCTCTTGATCCGATGCCGAGCCAATTGCAGCGAACAAGGAACCGTACAACAAGTATCCTCCAAGAAAATAGATGATGAAAACAAAGATTAAAGATTTTATTGGTAATGCAATTAAAGATGAGCCGATTTTAGAGGATAAAACTGCTTCGTTGGTATTTAAGTTTGTAACATCTATGTCTGTAGAAATGAAACCATGAGCTATTAAAAGAAAAACAAAGCCTAGTATTATCCACATAGCAAATTGACTCAAGCCGACGAGGGCAACACTTATAATTTTGCCTAACATCAGTTCAAATGGTTTTACCGATGATATTATAATTTCAACAATTCTATTGGTTTTTTCTTCAATCACACTTCGCATGACCATAGTGCCGTACATAAAGATGAATATGTATATTAAAAATCCACCTATTAGACCAATTCCAAAGCTAGCTTCGGAATTACCTTTTGTGTTTTCTCCTTGCTCATCAACAACATAAGTTTTGATTCTTGACTTACTTTGAGATTTCTTTATTTGGTCAGGATTTATACCACTTTGTAAGAGGTATATATGCGTTAATTTTTTGTCGATTTGATTTTCTATATTCTGTTTGATGGACAAACTCATCTGATTTATCGAATAAACTTCTATACTACTTTCTATCTGTTGTATTGAATCAATTTCTGGAATGTGCAACAGAAAGTCATAGGTTTCAATTAATGTGGTTTTATGTTGTTCTAAGTTCAATTCGTTGAGATAGGTATACTCTAGATTCAGATTTGAAGTCAAACGAAATTCATCAAACTTATTATTATCAATAATTGCTATTGTGGTCTTATCTTCACTACTTGAGGCTAGTAGGATAGGAACAACAAATACTCCAATCATAAACAAAGGAGTTAAAAGAGTCATAATTATAAAACTCTTCTTTCTAACCTTAGATAGGTATTCTCTTTTTATAATTAGAAATAGTTTATTCATTATTTATAGATTGTATGAACACATCATTTATGGTAGGTAGTTTTTCATTAAAGCTAGTGACATTAACCTGCTCAACGACTTGTTTTATTAATGTGTGAGTATTTTCTTTATTCTTTGCCTTAAATATTCCGTACCCTGACTCTATCACCAGTGTATCAAAGTGTTGAATTTCATTTTGTATAGTACCTTCAAATTGAACCTCGAAGATGTGTTCTTTGAAGTTGTTTTTAATTTCATTGACACTTCCTTCAAGAATACATTGTCCCGAGTTGATTAAGGCAATATCGTCACACAGTTCTTCTACCGATTCCATTCTATGGGTAGATAAAATTATGGTACTTCCACTTTCTTTTAGTGCAATAATTTCATTTTTAATGATTTCACTATTAATAGGGTCAAAACCTGTAAAAGGTTCATCTAAAATGATAAGTTTTGGCTGGTGTAATACGGTGCTAACAAACTGTACTTTTTGAGCCATACCCTTGGAAAGTTCTTCTACTTTCTTATGTAGCCAATCCAACATATCTAATTTTTTGAACCAATGATGGATTTTTTGTTTAGCCTCGTTTTTAGATAGACCTTTTAGCTGAGCTAAGTATAGGCACTGTTCGCCTACTTTCATACTTTTATATAAGCCTCTTTCTTCAGGTAAATAGCCAATGTTTTGGATATGTTCTCTTTTAAAATGTTCGCCACTAAAAAGAATTTCACCCTTGTCTGGAGCTGTAATTTGATTGATTATCCTTATTAGTGTAGTCTTGCCAGCACCATTAGGTCCTAGTAGACCGAAAATTCTTCCTTCATTAACATTTAAGGAAATAGAATCCAGAGCTTTTTTATTTTCGTACTCTTTTATTACATGCTTGATTTCTAGTATATTCATTCTTCAAGTAAACTAATGGAGTAGGGTTCTAATTCTAGCATTCCTTTTAAATTTTGTTTGTTGACCTTGACTATTTTGTTGCTAGGCTTTCCATAGTATTGAGTCATTTCACAATGACCTATTATTGAACTCAAATCTGTAGAAATAGGTTCTTCAGATAAATTGACAATGAGAAGTTTAGCCTTTCCTTTTTCATAACTGATATAGGCGTGAATTGGTGTAAAAGTAATGTTTTTTTCTTCTCTTAAATTATTGGGATTTTCTTTGCTTTTTGCTTTGTAGTTGAGGTTCCATCTTTTAGTTTCTACATTTATTTGATAAAGTTGCTCTGCATTATGGGTTAGTTTATTCCACATAGCTGTTACTATGCCACTAGTCGTTGGTTTTAGGTAAGTACTATCTTTAGTCATCAATTGAAGAGCTGAAAATACAGGAAAGCTTTCTGCACCTATACTATGAAAATGAAACATTTCTGCCTTTGTTTTACTTAATAGTTGATTGATTTGACTTGAAACAAGTAGCCCGTGCGCCCAAGTGTTATTAATGGTGTAGGGTTTTTGTTCAATCATATTGAATTCAGTAACCCAAGTAGTGAATGGTTGTGTGGTATTCCACCTCCAGTTTTTAAGCTTAAAATCTAAGTCTAGCATCGGGTAAGCTACAAGTTGTCTATATCCATTTATCGTATTGAAGTCGTATTCAGGATGTTTAAAATAACTGTAATAATGTAGAATAAAGTGTAGTTGTGATTCTTTGTCTTTAAATTTATTCTGTAAGGCTAAGGATAGTTTTTTGTTCCATTCTCTTGTTCTTCTATTTTTATCACCACCTACAACACCGATATGCACATCAGGAAATTCTTGCCATATAGCTTCTGACCATTTTAGACAAGTATCTATGTAGTTTTCGACAGTAGGGTAAATGTGTTTAGTCAATAAGTTTTCAGCGTATACCTCATTTCCGAGTTCAATAAATTTAAGTTGTATTCCATTTTGCTCAATTGCTTTTAACATACCTAGTTCTTTCTCCAGATTACTACTAATGATATTTAACGTAAAGACTCCTTTAGATTGTGTTGCTTTTAAGCCTTTAGAAAACTCGCTAATGGTATTGTATTTAGGAGTTTTTTTGTTGTAGCGATATAGTTGCCTCCAAAATGAATTACTTTTTCTGTTTTGCTGGGTTAATTCCTTTAAATGCTTTGCGTTGGTGATGTATTTACTATTGAAAGAGAAATTTAGATTTTGCAGAATGGGTACGAGTTCTTGATATGACAAGGTCCAGCCTGTGTTCCAATCCCAGTATAAACTATTACTCCCGCCGGGATATCTTAGGGTTGAGGTGTGTAATTCTTTTAGGGCTTGACTAAATTCTGTATTACTCCATTTTGGCGTGTTAGACATATCAGAATTGTATCCCATTAAAGGTACTACTATGGACTTCCCTTTAGAAAGAGATGTTTTTTGTTGAGCAAATACTTTTGCGCTAGACAGAAAACAAATTAAGATTAAAACTCTTGCCATTGTTAACTTTAACTCCATGTCGTTCAAATTGTTTTAGTTGAACATGTCTTTTACTCTTTCAAAAAATGACTTGTCGGATGCCGTTGGGTTTGGAGTAAAACTCTTAGAGTCTTTAAAAGAGTTGAATATTTTTTGTTCATCTTTAGTCAAGTTTTGAGGAGTCCAAACGTTGATGTGAACAAGTAAATCACCTTTTCCATAGCCATTTAAAGATGGTAAACCTTTATTTTTAAGTCTTAAGATTTTACCACTTTGTGTGCCAGATTCAATCTTTATTTTTGCTTTTCCTGAAATAGTAGGTATTACAACATCATTGCCAAGTACTGCATCAACAAGGCTTATGTAACAATCGTAATGTAAGTTGTTATTTTCTCTTTTCAGTTCTTTGTGGTCCTCTACTTCTATCAATACGATTAAGTCTCCCGAATATCCGTCAAATGGTGCTGCATTTCCCTTGCCACTTACTTTTAATTGCATGCCATCCTCTACACCAGCAGGTATATTGATGCTAACGACTTCTTCTTTTTGAAGCATGCCGTTGGCATCTGTACCACTAGGTCTTTTGTCTATGGTTTTACCCATTCCTTGACAGGCAGGACACGCTTGAGCAGTTTGCATTTGTCCAAGTATGGTGTTGGTTACTCTAGTGACTTGTCCCGAACCACCGCATTGGCTACAACTGTTGTAAGTTACGCCTTCGGCTTGTACTAATTTTTTAACCTTTATTTTTTTATCAACCCCGTTGGCGACTTCCTCTAAATTAAGTTTAAGTTTAATTCTTAGGTTTGATCCTTTGTGCCTTCTAGCACTACCTCGACCACCACCGCCGAAGAAACTTTCAAATCCACCGCCACCACCAAAGATGTCACCAAATTGAGAAAAGATGTCGTCCATATTCATACCGCCACCTCCGCCAAAGCCACCTCTGTTGCCCATACCAGCGTGTCCAAATTGGTCGTAACGTTGTTTCTTTTCTGGATTACTTAAAACATCATAGGCTTCAGCAGCTTCTTTAAATTTTTCTTCAGCTTCTTTATTGTCTGGATTTTTATCTGGGTGATATTTGATTGCCATCTTTCGATAAGCTTTTTTAATCTCACTTTCACTAGTCGATTTGCTTACACCAAGTACTTCGTAATAATCTCTTTTACTCATCTTATTTAGCTATTAGCTACAACCACTTTGGCATAGCGAATTACCTTTTCGTTTAAAAAATATCCTATTTCTACTACATCAATTATTTTGCCCTTCATATCATCTGATGGGGCTGGTATATTGGTAATAGCTTCGTGATAGTCTGTATTAAGTTCTTGTCCTTTGGGGTCTTCCATAGCTTTTAGACCTTTTGTTTCAAGAATACTTTTTAATTTGTTGTAAATCAAAACAACACCTTCATCTTCTTGTTTTTGATTGGCCTTTATAGAACGCTCAAAATCATCAAGGACTGGCAGTAAAGCTGTTAGTACACTTTCGCCGGCGGTCTTATATAAGTCCATGCGTTCCTTGACAGTTCTCTTTTTAAAATTTTCAAACTCTGCAAAAAGACGCAAGTGTTTGTCGTTGAGTTCAGCAAATTTTTCTTTTATAGTCAGTTCTTGCTTTACTTCTTTGGCTTTTTCTTCTTTTTTCGTTTCTTTCTTTTTCTTTGCCATCTTTTAAATAAAAATTAATCTTCACTAATTACTATGACAAAAAAAGTGCCAACACCTAATGATAGACATTTTGTCAGAAAACTCGCTGCTCGAAAAGCGAAAGTTTGTATTAGTTTAGTTTTTTGGAATTCAAGAAGTTGTTTAAATCTTCTCCTTTTAAATTTTTAGCTATGATTACACCTTTGCCATCAACTATAAATGTTTGAGGTATTGAGCGAACTCCGTAAATAGCAGCGCCATCTGATTGCCAGCCTTTAAGGTCACTAACGTGGTATTCCCAAAATAGTTTGTCGTCAGTCATCGCTTTAAGCCAACTGCTGAATTTCTTATCCAATGAAACACTGTATACTTCTAGTCCATTACCATTTTCAAATTTTTGATTTTTGAATTTGTTATAGGTCTTGACTAAGTTTGGATTTTCTCTTCTACAAGGACCACACCACGATGCCCAAAAGTCAATTATGACATACTTCCCTTTTAAAGAAGATAATTTTAATACTTCTTCTTTAGGGTTTTTGAATGCCAATTCTGGTGCTTTGTCACCTATATTTATTGATTGAGCATCAAGGTTAATGCTTGAAATTAGAAAGGCTAAGATTAAATAAATTTTGAATGATTTCATTGTATTAGTTTACACGTTTAATATTTGCTCCTAGCTTATTTAATCTTTCATCGATGTTTTGATATCCTCTATCAATTTGATTGATGTTATCAATGGTACTTGTGCCTTCTGCCGATAATGCTGCTATTAGAAGTGAAACTCCTGCTCTAATATCTGGCGATGTCATTCGAGTAGCTCTAAGAGGTGATTTTCTGTCAAGTCCTATGACCGATGCTCTGTGTGGGTCACAAAGAATGATTTGTGCGCCCATATCAATAAGTTTGTCGGTAAAGAACAATCTACTTTCAAACATTTTTTGATGAATAAGAACACTACCTTTCGCTTGTGTTGCAACGACTAAAACAATGCTCAAAAGGTCAGGGGTGAAGCCTGGCCAAGGGGCATCAGAAATGGTTAGTATAGAGCCGTCTATAAAGTTTTCAATTTCGTAACTTTCTTGTGATGGCACAAAAATATCATCGCCACGTCTTTCGAGCTTAATGCCTAGTTTTTTAAAAACATTTGGTATTACTCCTAACTCATCGTACTTAACGTTTTTGATAGTTATTTCAGATTGAGTCATAGCAGCTAAGCCAATGAATGAGCCAATTTCTATCATGTCAGGAAGTACTGTGTGCTCACATCCGCCAAGGTAATCTACTCCTTCAATGGCAAGCAAGTTTGAGCCTATTCCTGTAATCTTTGCGCCCATACTATTTAGCATTTTGCACAATTGTTGGAGATATGGTTCGCAAGCGGCATTATATATTGTAGTAGTTCCTTCTGCCATTACAGCAGTCATAACAATATTGGCAGTTCCAGTTACTGATGCTTCGTCAAGGAGCATGTACGTTCCCTTTAGGCCGTCTGTTGTTACTTTGTAGAAACTTTCTTTTGAGTCGTAGGTAAATATAGCTCCTAGTTTTTCAAAACCGATGAAGTGAGTGTCTAGTCTACGTCTACCAATTTTATCACCACCTGGCTTAGGAATATATCCTTTCCCAAAACGTGCTAACAAAGGTCCTACAATCATAATAGAACCTCTGATTCTTGTACCTTTAGTTTTGAAATCGTCTGATGTCAAGTAGTCTAAATTAATTTCGTCAGATTGGAAAGTATAGCTACTTGGACTTAATTTTTGAATTTTAACACCTAAATCAGATAATAAATCAATTAAGATATTGATATCGACTATATCAGGAAGGTTGTTTATTGTTATTTTTTCTGGTGAGAGAAGAACTGCGCATAGTATCTGCAAAGCTTCATTTTTTGCTCCTTGTGGTTCAATTTCGCCACTTAATTTTCTTCCGCCTTCAATTATAAATGAACTCATTTAGTTTCTGTGTTGGTTTCTATTATTTCTATTGTTTTTCTTTTTCTTCCTAGCGTGAGGGTTTTGTTGTTTAGGATTTGGAGTAAACCTTGAAAGCTCTATTCCTTCAGGCACACTAAGCTTACTTTTTGAAAGTTTTGTCAATTGATTTAAAATGACTTCATCTTCAACAGTATCTAAATTCCAATTCACGTAAGATTTTTTCATCTGATTAGCTATGGCAATTACGAGCTTACTCTTCAACTCTTGGTCTTCCATTTTTACAGCTTCATCAATCATTAGCTCAATGACTTTTCCATAATGATTGTACTTGATTTTACTGTTAGGATAAGCTAGTGGTTCAGGTTTTTCAAACAGCTTTTCTATGACTGGTTTTTCATAGGGTGAATCCACATCAAGTTCAAAGTTTGAAATGATAAATAAGTGATCCCATAATTTATGTTTGAAGTCTGCAACATCTCTTAATTGTGGGTTTAGTTCTCCCATAATATCAATAATACCGTTTGCCATTTTTTGTCTCTCCTCCTTATCTTTTAAAGTTATGGCATGTTCTACCAATTTTTGAATATGTCTGCCATATTCTGAAATGACTAATTTATTTCTAGACGAGTTATATTCTAATTCCATATATATGAGGTAAAATTATAATGTTCGAATGTACGCTTTTTTTACATATCTAATTATGCTATAATATCTAATTTAGCAAATTTAAGAAGTAGTGTTTTTTGTCCTAATCCATCGAAGAAAATAATGGCTTTTTTGTTGTCCGATAGTCCTTCAATCTGTAAAATTTTGCCCTTTCCAAAGCGTTCGTGATTAACACGCATACCCGCTTGTAGTTGTTGGTTTTTAGTGTTTTCACTACCAACTTTGCTCAATGCTGCATTAGCTTTTGTAAGATGAGTAGGTGCTTGTTTGGGTGTAAATTTTGTTTTTGGGCGGTTCGGTTTAACAAAAAGTTTGTTGGTATTATCTCTAAATGGTATTCCTTTGGTCTTAGTTTGGAAATTCCTTTTGGTTTGGTATTGCCAATCCAAAAATTCTTCATTAATTTCTTGTAAAAAACGACTAGGTTCACAATCTGTTAATTGACCCCATCTCCATCGACTTGTGGCGTATGAAAGCTGAATTTTTTTCTTAGCTCTAGTTAATGCCACATAGAACAATCTTCTTTCTTCTTCTAATTCTTCCCTAGAATGTACTGCTAATTGTGAGGGAAATAGATTTTCTTCCAAACCGACTATATAAACGTATGTAAACTCTAATCCTTTAGCAGCATGAATTGTCATCATAGTGACTTTATTGAAATTGTCTTTGTCATCATTATCTTGGTCGGTAATGAGTGCCACATCTTGCATGAAGTAATCTAAAGTATGGGGTTCACCTACTTTTTTATTTTTCTCAACAAATTCCTTGATGGCATTTAAAAGTTCTTGTACATTTTCATAACGACTTACGCCTTCTGGTGTTTTGTCCTTATCTAGTTCCTTTAACAATGTGCTGGATTTAGCAATAGATTCTGCTAGTATAAAAGCATCTTCTTGGAGTTGAACCTTAAAGCTATTCATCATAAGAGCAAAAGCCTTGAGTTTTTGTAGTGTTCCGTTGTTAACTCCAATTCTCGGATGGTAAAACGGGTTTTCTATACATTCCCAAATACTCACTTTATTTGTTCTTGAACAGACTATTAGTTTTTGAATGGTAGTTGCTCCAATTCCACGCGCTGGGTAATTGATAATTCTTTTTAAAGATTCTTCATCATTTGGATTAATGAGTAGTCTGAAATAGGCTAATAAATCCTTTACTTCTTTACGTTGGTAGAAAGATAAACCTCCGTAGATTTTATAAGGAATGTTTCTGCGTCTCAGTGACTCTTCAAGTGATCTGGACTGGGCATTTGTTCTGTAAAGTATAGCAAATTCATTAAATAAACATTGATTATTCATCTGTGTTTCAAATATAGTTTGCCCTACGATTTGCCCTTCTTCATTATCGCTCATCGTTTTGCAAACTTTAATGATGTCGCCAACACCATTTTTGCTAAATACGGTTTTCTTAATCTGATTTTTATTGTGTTTAATGACACTATTGGCGGCATTAACAATAGTTTGTGTAGAACGGTAGTTTTGTTCTAGTTTTATAGTGCAAAAATCAGGGTAGTCATTTTTAAAATTTAAAATGTTCTGAATATTTGCACCTCTAAAAGCATAAATACTCTGTGCATCATCGCCTACCACACAGATGTTTTCATTCATAGCGGCGAGACGTTTTACAATCATGTACTGAACTTGATTGGTATCTTGATATTCGTCTACAAGAATGTATTTGAATTTGTTTTGGTATTTGTTAAGCGTTTCAGGAAAATCTCTTAACAATATATGTGTATTAAATAGGAGGTCGTCAAAATCCATTGAGCTAGAAGTGAAAAGTCTATTCTGATAGGTTCTGTACACCATAGCCATTTCGTTTAGCTTTCTACTAGAATCTTCAGCCTGTAATGAAGAGTCACTTATGTAGGCTTTGTAAGAAATGAGATTATTTTTAAGTGAACTGATGCGTCCTAAAATTACATTAGGTTTGTATATGTCTTTGTCTAAATTGAGTTCTTTAACAATACTTTTTATGAGATTTTTGGAGTCTGCCGAATCATATATTGTGAAATTTTGGGGATAATTCAACTTGTCAGATTCAAACCTTAAGATTTTAGAAAAAATGGAGTGAAAAGTTCCCATCCACAGATTTTGCGCCTCACTACCAATGAGTTGGTTTATCCTTTCTCTCATTTCTTTAGCAGCCTTATTGGTAAACGTAAGTGCAAGTATATTGAAGGGGTCAATTCCCTTGCTAATTAGGTTAGCAATTCTGTAAGTCAGCACTCTAGTCTTGCCAGAACCTGCACCTGCAATAACCATAAGAGGCCCTACTGTGTGCTGAACGGCTTGTTTTTGGGATGGGTTTAATTCGTTTAAAAAATCACTCAAAATGAAATGTATTTGGGTATGAAATTGTTTTCAAAATTAATTCTATTATGTAATTTATTTATCAATTATTTAAATCATTTTTCAACATATTGTTTAGCGATAAAATTTGATTAATTTAGTGCATTGATTTATGAAAAAAATTCCTTTTTTATTTTGCGCCTTTTTAGCAAGTTTTTCCTTTGCACAATGTAGTCTAGAAATCTCTGATACTACTCACATCAATTGTAATGGAGATAATTCTGGTGCAATAGGTCTAAATGTTTTGAATACTGCTCAGCCCTATACTATTAACTTAAGTAATGGCGTAGTGGCTGTTAATGGTGATAGTTTTTCGGGCTTATCAGCTGGAACTTATCAGCTCATACTTTTGGATGCAAATTTGTGTAGTGATACAGTTGAAATAAAGCTAAAAGAGCCTTATTTACTAACTTTAAATTTGAAATGTGAGTCTAATGATTTAGTTGCTGAAGTTAGTGGGGGAGTTAAGCCTTACATGTACTATTGGAGAGACCTTTCAAATGCTATTTTTTCAAACGATTCTTTGCTTAGTTTTAATCCAGATCAATTTTATGACTTTGAGATTATAGACAGTAAAGGTTGTCAGTTAAGGGATAGCGTGTCCTTGTTCGTAGATTTTAGTGTTGACAAAATTATTGGTGATGTACCCTTGACTATTCAGCTTACAAATGCCAGTAGTGAAGGTTTATATCAATGGAATTTTGACGATGGAGAAACATCTAGCGATAATAATCCAATTCATGAGTACGAATCTGTTGGCTCATACAACCTAAGTTTACAATTGACTGATGAGCATGAATGTGTCGACGAAAAAACAATTGTGATTGAAGTGCAAGGTTTTGATTTGTCTATCAACGATTGGGAAGAAATGTTCAATGCTTTTAGCCCAAATGGAGATGGTATAAATGACAGTTTTTCTTTCGAAGAAAATAATGCTATTTCTGAGTTTAGCGTTAAAATTTTCAACAGATGGGGCTCTTTAGTTTACAGCTGGACTGACCCCAATTATAAGTGGAGTGGCTTAAACTTTGATGGCGATAATTTAACACAAGGAGTGTATTATTATTATATGAATGCAACAGGTCAAGACGGTCAATTATATGAAAAAAAAGGTTCGATAAGCTTGTTTTTCTAGAGTGTTAACAACTTTGTTGAAGTACAGTTTAGCTAATTTGCTTTAGTAGTACTATTAATGTTATCTTTGGCTGTTTTGTAAGATATAAATGATATTTTTGTAAATTCTTATGTATATGAGTAAATTTATTTTTTAATAAGCATTAAAAATGAAAAACATTAAAATTTACACGAAAGCTCTATTTTGCTTTCTTTTATTACTATCCTCATCTAGTAAGGCTCAGCAGGTTTTCATAAGTCAAGATTTTGAAAATCCAGCAACAATGGATTGGGCCTTAAATGAAATTGTGCCATTTTTAGGAACAGTTAGTTCTGTTCACAACACATTCATTGTGAATGATGTGTACGATGGAGGAAATGTGTTTTACGATTTTGCTGTTATTCCAATTCCAAACACAGTAGATCAAGGATATCAACCAAATAGTAATTACTTGCATACAGCAGCTTTTGATGCTATTAATGGAAATGGCGGTCTTCCTGCTGTCTTAAACTCTACCTACAAAGATCAAGTAGTTAACGACATTCCAGAGTTGATTTGTGCTATGACGCCTGATTACAGTACAATTGGTTTTGAAGGGGTTGATGTTTCTTATTGG
>Ga0209503_10001079_pt1 | contig 14532 bp, 9 predicted proteins | sample SouAtlMetagenome_2_FD_187448 | JGI IMG/M metagenome (GOLD analysis project Ga0209503, IMG submission 187448) | Marine eukaryotic phytoplankton communities from Atlantic Ocean - South Atlantic ANT15 Metagenome (SPAdes) (version 2) | ecosystem: Environmental > Aquatic > Marine > Oceanic | place... | reverse complement strand
AATTTTTGCCATTATCCTTTGGTCTTATTGTGGCGGTCGGCAATTCCACTTGCGCTGCCATGTCTGCCGGTTCATTCAATTTGTCATCCATATCCAGAAGCCCCTCGTGCACAAATCGAAGATGGCTCCCATGAACGCTGTGCTCTCTCAATTGATCGGGTTCGTACAAGTATAAAATGACAAATTTCCGCTGTTGTTGTTCAAGAGTATGAAAGGCTGCTCCCCGCCCAGCTCCCATTACATCAGATAGCGGGCCATGATCCGTCCATCGGACGTCTTTTTTCAGCCATATCACGTCGATATCAACGTATTTGTATTCATTTTCGATTTGTGGGTGGGTGTTTCTACTTGTTTGTGAAGCTTGATTAAGGACGGTAACTGGAGTTTGATCATCGACGTCAATGATTTCTTTATCTGAGATATGATTTTCTTTCACTGATTCCATGGCGTCGTAAGATTCGAAGTTGCAACAAACTACTCAAATTACAAAATGCGAGTCAAAAATCCTGGTTTCAACATCTCTCACTATTCATTTCCTATATATTTTGTGAGATTAGACGTATCATGATGCTATTTCAATTTGTTTTTGCTGCAAATTATACCAAGGACGCCGAGAATTCAATCCATCATCAATATGTTGGTCGATGTCGATGAATTTTATGCGTCAGTTTTTTCTTCATTTTAAAAAATGGCGCGTGATGGGTATTTTCAAAAATCTTTCGACTTTTTTGATTCAGAAGTCCTCTATTTGGTGTCATGATCGTCGAAAAACATGCACCATCCAAAGGCCTCGTCTCGGTCAAGAAAAGTCTCGTCAGGGTGGGGATCGTGCACCATTTCGAAATTGTCGGAAAAGTCATCGGCATTCGCTCCTTTGTTAATTCGTTTCGCCACCACGACGTGACCAAAATCTCCTCGGGGAGACTTTCCCCGCAGAACACAAAGTTTTCCGTTGTAGCATTCCCCGATACTGGCAGTGTCTCCTCCCAGCTTGAGTTTGACGGCAATCCTGTCTCGCTCGCGGCAAAAACTTTGAATCCCCGCCTCGTACCCCTCGGGGAGTTCCACAAAATTCGGCACTTCCGACAACTCCAATCCGAAAATGGAAGCAACGGCAGCCTGTAAGGCATTGCCACGACCGGGACGGAAGTCGTCCTGATAAACTTTGGATGGTAGGATTCCTGCGTTGTCCTTAGAATCTCCCAGTGCCATTCTTAGTTCTATTTTTGTCTGCTTCTAGTTTATTTATTATGTTTGTCTGTCGTGCTGTTTGGCTTCGAATTTTACTGATATAACCTTAACACTAACCCTACAATCCAAAAATTTCGCTCTGGTGGGTGCTTACCGACTGTTGGTGGGAAAAAGCTTCTAGACAACAATTCAAAAAACAGTGGGAGAAGGTATTGTATAGGTAGTGGACCTTGTAGTATGTGGTCCATTGATATTCGTTTTTGAAATGTCGCCCGCGGGCCATGCTCCAAAATGGATTCATTGTCAAAATGGCGTTGGAATCCGGTTTTGTGGTCTTTTTATTTCACCATGATCAATTCTCATTGTCCAATCCAATTTCTATAAAAATGAGAAATTTTTCAATTTACAAGCAGTCATGTGACGCAATTGAAAACAAATGTAGGGAAAATAAAGTAGTATCATTTTGATTCAATCAAATGAAACAGATTTTGCAAAAATTATCACACTGCACCCTAATCTTGTTAAAAGCTACAATTCCATTCTCTTTGTCATTCATTTTGCGATCTTTCAGAGCTAGATGCAAAACCTTTTCATTTGTCAATTTCTGTTGATATTGGGATTGTAAAAATGTTGCATCAGCATTCTTGAGCCATGTCGCAATGGCGTTGAGCGGAGTTGCAGCCTTCAGTCAACTGTTGATGTCTTCATCGTATTCGGTCCGTTTTGGATCGCTGTTGGCACATTGAATGTGTGTCCTAAGCTTCAAAACTTTTCCAGACGCCCCCTCACTCAATCGATAAAAGCGTCACGTCAAAGGCCAGTCCACAAAAGGGTGGCACGAGGACATCACCCTTGACACTTCGACATCCATCGGCACCATAGGCGGCATCGCAGCGGGCCACCACCCGGGAGGTCTCACCCACTACCATGGTGGAAACCAAACGATCCATGGCCTGTATGGTCTTACCGCCCCCCAAAATAAAATCGTAACTCTCGTTGTCATCGTTCTTGGCGTCAAAGACTTTTCCGTGTTCGAATTCTTCACACGTCGTGCGGAGCCGTCGGACCGCCATGAGTGTCTTTTTGGCCTGAATCTTGTTGGCCACTCCCAGTGTAGTCGTTACGAAATCTTCGTCAAAGACTGCTTCATCCAACAGCGTCGCCCCGGAAACGGAATGCTCTCGAAAGGGACCTGATAAGACGTCGTACAATCCCTGTTGATGGCACAACCAACACTCCAATACGGCTTCGGTATCCCAAGAATCAATGCTGCATCCCACCGGAAGTGGTGGAGCATTATTCTCGTCTGAATTGGTCATCCAGAGGCTTCCAGAATATTTAATGGTGACCTTGGATCCCTGTGAGGGAGAAGCAGCAGCGGCATCTTCGGATGCTTTGAGGACGGTTTTGAAGGCGATGCCATTCTCATTGCCCTCGTTGTCCTTCTTTACGATTGTTTCCCAGGCGCTTCCTATTTCGCCCATCCCCAGGGACGACGACGATGAATGTTGTATAGAAAAAGTAGAAGTTGGCAGTGTCCCGCCACCACCGCTGCCGCTTCTTGCCGTGAATGCCAGCGTGTCATGAGAAACAAAGGCTAGCAGTAGTAAAAGCAATGGCATTGTTGTGATTCCTTGGAGTCTGTGTCGCATGGTTGAAAATTTTGGAATTGAATATTTAAATATGTATGCCTAGTGTGTGTTCTCTAGAAGACTGAAGAGTGTAATGAAACTATATTACTTCAACAACCGATGAATGAATCTATCTCTGTGTCATCGTTGGTTTATGTTTCCTACTTTTTTCTCCCCATCACTTTTTGGAAATGTGTGACGCACTCACATTCAGTCAAGTGATTCGAAGATTTCAAGATTTCTCGGACGCGGCAAGTTTTTCATTTTAGAAAAATGCAGCAGTCCCATACATGGCCGAACTCTTTGACCTCCAGAACTCCATTGGCAACATCAAGGCTCCTTCTTTTGCTGGATGTAGACATGTCACCATGCCTAGTTGCCTGGCAAATGAGATGGCATTGGGAACTCCACTCCTGGGCTAGTGCGTGACGACAATAGGATGTCAATACTAGGAGGGTTTAAACAAATCAAGAATTATTTAATATCTGAATTCTATAGCATTTAATTCTACCAATCTATGAGGTTGCGATATGGGTTATATTAATGATACGAAGACTACTTCAACAATGACTCAGCCGAAGCCCGCTTCAGTTCATCTCCAGCAAAAAAGTTATCAAGTAGAACGCCTCTTAGTTTTTTATCATTGACCAGAGACACGTGATTGGACCCATCTTCTGCCATTACAATCTCTCTTTTTAGACCTCCTGGAACTTGTTGCCAATTGGTAGCGAACAATGTTCCATCTCCGCTAGCTTGGAGTTTTGACACCGATGTGTCAATTGTTTTATTGTTTGTATCAATTTCAAAGGCCGAATGGCTTTTAAGCTTGTCAGTCCCATAACAAATAATCTTCAAATGATTGTACGCATTCCGATCTTTATCAAGAAAACTCGAGTCATGAGGGTCCTCTCCTTTCAAAAAAATTTTCTGGCGGAATCTTTTTGCAGTGTCGAGACAATGCTGTAGATGCTCTCTTTCTTGCGCCGTGACTTGCGATTTCCATCCAAAAATCCCGAGCTTGAATTCCTCCCAAGTGGAAACCTTGTGAATATCGATTTCTTGAGGGGTATAGTATTTTCCATCGGGGTCAATCAGGTCACTTTCTCCTGTCCCCCCGAATTCTTCACCAAGGATCGGGAAATAGCAGTAGAGCCCGGGGAAAGTATAAAATGCTTCCTTGGAAAGCATTCTCAGAGAACCCATCATATAACCGCGATCAAAATCACTGAGAAATAAGTTATTTCCTTTCAGTAGACATCCAGCAGCATTGATCCAGCAAGAAAAGAACTCAGGGTGTCTACTGATCGTCGGCCATGCAAGTAGTGCTCCTGTACTGTGAGTAAGAATAGTTGCCTGTCGACTGCTGCTACAAATAGTTTCAATCTTTTTTGCAATCTCCTGTTCGGTTTCTTCAAAACTCCGTCTCCAGTCCCATACAATCTTGTGTAAGTCGATTAAACCGTTGATATGAAGAGTATCCAAGAAGGTAAGAAGTCCGCTTTGGACAAACTGGAGGCACTCTGCGGCCTCTACACCATCCTTATCTTGTACGTAAACACCATGATTGTTTTTGCTCCAAGTAATTGGGAGTTTCAGACCATTGTGACCATTGTTTAATTTGGAGAGAGTTAAAAGCAATGAACGTGGCGGGTCCCATCTGTCACGAAGGCACCCTCCAGTAGTTGAGCGGAGGGTGGAAGAGTACATTCCAGGAACATATATTACAAGTTGTTGTTTGGATATTGAGGCCGTCATGGTGATTGGATGTAGGCTTTTATCTGGTTATCTTTGGGTTAGGTCGAAGAGTAAGAAGATATAGGTTGGGTGTGCTTTCATTCCTTATGCTGAGGCTCTCTCCTAATATCAGCTGCGAAAACGATACGTAATGATGCTTTTTGATTGTTCACAACCCTGCGTCAACAGATGAAATGTTGTTGCAAATCGAAATGTATCCGAAATTTCACTTTGATCAACCTTCTCAAGTTTCTACCATTCCCGCTTCATGAGTCCCGCAGCCATCAACATCAAACCACATCGAGCAAACAGCGCATCACGAAATCATGGTTGAATTCGAAATCTTCCCTACAACCATGGCAAACCATGCAACTCAAATACCAACGACAATTAACTTTACATCAAGTTTGATATTTCTGGATGGACTCGTCTTGTCCTCCTCCTGTCTGCACTGGCTTTCGCAAAGTCTTTCGAGCCCACCTGGACGACGTTGAAAATCTGAGCTACGGAAAGGGCGCCAAAAAGAGAAGAACCGGCAGCCGATTCACCTGCCACAGGCTCAATCGCGACGAGCGTAGGATCTTTGATCAGGCCAAGCGCGATGGTTTTTTAACCGTAAGGGGGACGGGATATCGAAAGAATCGCAAGGGAAGTCCGGTCGCAAATACCTTTCGACAGCGATGCGACGCCCTCGCCAAAATCTGTGTGGTGGTTGAAAAACGATCGGACTCGGACCGGGTGGTGATCGATTTCTCGACCCTCCGGGTGCGAGACGACTCTGCCCTGATCAGATTTCTAATCGAAACCGTCTTTCGACCGAATCATAACAGCTTCTACGAGGCTTTGATCGCACAAGGACACAATGTCCAAAATTGTAGTGGTGTAGCTATCTCTGGAAATAGCGAAATTAAAAACGACAATTGTTCTGTGGATACTTCCATAGCCGAAAATACGACTTGCTGTCCTATTGATTGGGACTCGGTTAGAAGCAAACCTATCTGGGGTGTCGATGCAAGAATCCTTGCCGTAGCCTGTGATCGAGAAGTGGCTAGATCGATAGCCATCGATGCCGTGAAGGCAGGCAACTGTGCGCGTTTCGCAAGGTTACAGGCAGACGCTGAAAAAAGCAGCGACAATAAAGACTTATCTTTAGAATCACCAATAGAAATGGCAACAACAAGGCCCACCAACCAACAGACAGATTGTAACGACAATCATGTGAAACGAACAAATTTCGAAGAAAGCGATGACGACTGCATCGATTGGAATGATATATGATAGAATGATGACCGATATTCAAAATTAAGCACCAGATACAGGATTTCTAAGATTGATATTTCCGCAAAACCATAGATTTATACTTTCGTCGATGTCAAACAAAAGACGAAGAAAGACTTGCTTTCAGCACACACAAGCTAGCACAACAAAGATATAGGAAAGACCCTCCAGGTCTTTTTTCCTCGGTCTCAACTGCGAATTAGAGATAACCTTTCAGATTGACTACTAATATTAACAATAATTTGAAAAGTGTAACCTATCTTATTCTAACGAAAAAGCTAATAGAAGAAAAGAAAATTATGTGTTCAGAGTAGAAAAATCTTCCAAAACTGAAGAATCTCTGATGCACGACTGAGCTTTCCAATCCCGCACGATGTTTTTGAAAACAACAAGAATGTCTTCGAGAAGCTTCTCACGACAATTGCTCAATTACCAAGATCGGATGTTGTCTTTGGTCTTGATGTGGACATTACTCTAATGAACTCAACAAGTGAACAAAACATCAGGGGCACAAATGCGAATCGTGTTTGAGGTTCCAACTCTCTTCAGAATAATTCCGAACCCCATGATTCTTTCGCTCGTGTGATCTCTGAAAAATTGTCATTGCTTTCTTTCTATATCCCTTGGTGGCCTACGGAGCCTGGCACGATTGAATCAACCCGATGAGCTGAAGAACAATATGTTCCGAAAAAGCAAAAAATGCCGAATCAAGATTGCCGTTTGTCCAGGCATAAAAGTCTTCTGAAGTCAAACGGCGGCCTTCTCGCGGATAATCTTGATCGCCAAGCTTTTCGGAATTGCTTCGAAAGCAATGCGATTCTACAGCCAATTCCTACTGCATTTTAGTAGTGGCTCAAAACTGTGGAAATACAGCTTAAGGTTTCATTTTCAGAATCACCATTTCTTCTCATATAGCTATTTCTCGTTCGATCGAAAGCAAAACTCCGCTACGATCTATAAGTCCATCGATCTTCTCATCAGACTCATCAAAACCACCCGTCGTATCATTCTTGCTGACCTAATCATAACTCTTTTGGTTCTGAACAAATGCCTCAACAAACCACCCCCGCCATGAACAAGATATGTTTGCTTTGGTTTTTCGTACTTGTGGCCTTTTTGGCTGGCTACCCAAGTCTTTGCAGCGCTACCAATTTCCGTGCCAAGTCTACCTCTTCCAAGGACGCCACAACCATAGTCGATTCCGACTTGGTCAGTACCAGCGCCTATTTGGTCTTGCAGATCGACGGCTACGGAATGGAAGATCTCGAAGACCTCTCCCTCGCGAAACAAGCGATTCTCGATTGTGCCCTCCACAAGGCTTTCGACAAGGTTCACGGAGATCACGATGGCCTTTACATGTCGGGCCAACAAATTCTCGCCACGGATGAAGAGAATGACACTTTCGAAGCAGCAGGGACTTCTTCAGAGAGTGGTGTCGTCTTGAAGCGTCCCTCCCGGCCACGCAAGTTTCCCTCCAAACCACGACCTCGCCCCAGGTATCCTCCTCCCCGCCTCCCGCCCCGAGAATACTCCAACAACCAAAAGTGGAACATGTACTCGCATCTTGATACGTCAGGATATTGCGGCATGTGTAAGTATAAGCTATATGGCGTATTAGATTGCTTCTCTTCGATTTTCTCACGCATATACTCCTCTCCCGTTACTCAACTATAGGCCCTGATGATGATTCTCTGCAAGGCGATTCTCAAAACCTGCTTCTCAACAAAAACGAACGTCTCGCCTTGTCCGACAGGAAAAACCAAGATCAAATCATCGCCTCTCAAGTTGTCTTGAGCGAAGCCAGTGTGAACGATATTGCCGACGCCGTGCGTGCAAACCTCATCGACAAATCCTGTAACGTCAAGGGAAACGACGAAGATTCGTTTGAATTCGTACGAGATGTCGACATCTTTGTTCTCAGCAAGAGCGACTTTGAAGAATCTGTTGCCAATATCATGGCGAACAGGGAGGCCAAGGACGTTGCCAACACCCATTCTGTAGCCGATACCCCCAACGATTTGACCACCTCACTCGATGCACCTGCATTACTCCCGTTCTATTACGGAGGATACTCGCCCTCGACTTTTGCTGCCGCTGCCACTACCAACAGATTGTTTCGGATTGGATTATCTGGCGTTGATTGTGGAGCCTGGGTCAACGAGGATTTGCTCGACATGAACTCGGGGCTACACGACTCCATCAACGCAATGGGCTTTACGGACAAGGGACATGTCATCGACAAGATTGTGGGAGGACGGAAACATCCACAATCCGAGCGTCACTACACCTGGAAGTGCCACTATGATGTCTACGCCAAGTTGGATCTCGAAGGAAACCTCTTGGACAATGCTGCCCTGGATGATATTAGTGACGCTTTTTGTGACGATCTCATTCAATTCGGGGGTAGAGAAAAGTTCCAGAACGTCATCGATTGTCGTCTTGCACCCGTCTCCGCAACCCAATACAAGGCGATTGTGGACGCCAACAAAAACACCGGGTTGCCCCTATCTTCCACATACGAATAAGCAGCGATTGCTCGGGGCACGAATCATGACCTACAATACTCGGATCGATGCCCACTACATATTACATATTTATTGCATCTTTGTCTCGCGACTACTTTTTAGTTTGGAACACCTGAACAATGATAAATAAGAGCCCGAGAGATGACCACTACATATTACATAATTTAAATTACTTCATTGGCATTATTTCTTTTCATGTGACATTTCCAGTGATCGCAGTTTCTATAATAGCGTTTTATTTTTGCAAGCATTAAGTGAACGATTGCTAGAAAGCATTTTGAAATTGTCTAACTTTTTTTATCAAATTATTACTGTATTTGGATATGTATGAAAGTTTCTATTTGATCCTTCTATTTTGTACATTAAGCATTGGAAATGTGGCTCTCGTATGACGGAAGATGATACGACTCATGTGGGTGAACTCTGGAACTCGAAATGTTATCCGATGGTAACCTTTTCCACTGCATTATCATCTCCGGTTATTAGTTTCACGCGAGTGTCATCAAAATTTCGCATGATACATTCCATGTCAGCAGTGCTGCCCTTAGGACAGATATGAACGTGATATTTTCCCATATTCGTCTCGATTTCTGATTTGGCCTCATTTGCGTCATGCCCTACGAAGGACATAATGAATTCCACGTCGCCTTGGACTTGCTTGATTTTTTCGGGTCTGTCATCAGAATGTTCGGGCAATGTAATAACACCAGGTTTTTCTGGAAAATCACGACTCGTGTCTTCATCAGGCTCAGGCGCAGGCTCTTCATTGGAAGCTTCGGATTCCTCACCTTCGTCAGAATCTTCCAAACTGACGTCGATCGTATCAACATTATCTGGCGAAGGCTCTTCGTCAAAGTCTTCGAGATCCTTAATAAGAGGTTCTTCTGAAGTGTCTTCATTGGGATTCAGTATGCATTTTTCTCCCTCCCATTGGCAATAGTGAAGCCTTCCGCAACCGACCTCTTTCTTCTTTTTCAAGCACCTTTCTTCTTTCGAAATACACCTACCTCTGTGGTTCGGTCGGAAAACACATCCTGCCCTTTTGCAGTTTCCTCTTTTACGATCGTGCTCTTTACAAGCCGATCTTTCTGGCTTGGCGTATGAAGTTGACACAGCTGAGGTAATTAGTACAATCAGCAGCGTATAGGCTACCGCTTTCTTCTGTGGAAAATACATCATTTTTCGTTGTCGGAAATTATAATTGTGATGTTTAAAGTAAAAGTCCTTGAATCAATTTCAGTTTTGAGTGGAAACGGATTTATGAAAGAAACTGAAGCTTTCGATTGTTTGTGTTCTTTTGAAAATCTGAAACAAGCCAAAATTCGCTCGTTGAATCACGGTTATATTTGTCGATGAAATCTGAATCAATTATTGTCAAAAAGTCAGTTTAATTAACACCAATTTCTTCAATTCTGTTTTGCGGTTATTTATCACTACGAGAAGTAGCACCAAAAAACGTTATTAAATTTTTCTTGGGTTAAATGTGCTAGCTTTAATGACTTCTACAGCTCACCAAAAATGCTCTTATACAAGACAAACACGAACAAGATCTAACAGATCGTGATTAATATTTATTGGAACAAAAACTTGTCACATTTACTAATGCTTATTAATGTCATGTGTCAAAAAGAGGTAAAGCAAATGCTTTACGAGAGTGACCGAAATCAGAAATGTCCTCGTGAATACGCAACTGCTGTATTTTGCTGATATTCCAGCTTCACAAATCCCATTCATCCAAATTTAGCACGCTTGCTGAGGTACACTACTTCTTGTATAATGTTTTCGCCAGTGTTGATAGATTCTACATGTATGCTTGAAGAGTAAAAATGAATTGTTTTAATAATTATCTGATTTAGGATTCAAATAAGAATTGTAGCATAGCATCCGCATATCCCTCTGGATCTTCGTGGGCTAGACTGATCCGTCCATCAATGACCAGCTCCCTCCCACCATTTCCATTTTTCTCGACGTAGTCCCGAAATGTCTCGTGGGGTTTGTTGGTGTTGGTTTCGGTGTTCGCAACAGTATTACTTCTACTTGTATTAGAAACTACCGTCACTGTGGTATCAGTAGACGTAGCATCTACTTTTTGTTCTGTATTTTGGAGAATCTCCTTGTTCTTTGTCTTCTTGGGCTTTTGCCAAAACCAACTCCTGGCACGATTCCTCCGGACATCAATCCCCTTGATAAGATCAATCGCAAGAGGAGTGTTCTTAATTGCTTCGAGGCTCGATGCGCATCCATCCTGAAGCGTTCCAGCAAGAAACGAAAAGGTCGAATACTTACCCCGTCCATCGAAAGAAATAGCCGTCTCGTAACAGTTTGACCGCCAGGTTGGACCGAGGTTTTTTGGATCAGCGATTAGATTCTTTTCGCTAAAGGTCTGGATGAAAGCCCCATTGTTGCGACAGGAATACCACCAAAAGAGCTTTCCGACTGTGCCCGAGAGCGTCCGGTAGGACTTTTTCACCTTGGCGGCATCATTCGATGTCTCATTCTTCAAAAAGAACGGCAACCGAGGCACCGAGGACAGAACAAGATTCGAAACGGGGACTTTTGTTGTCTCTGTGTCACAATTTCTGCAGGCAGCCAACTGCAAGGCGATTGGTGAACACCCACCATTGGTGACCACACACCAACGGTCAATACCATTCGAAGATTCCGAAGCTATTTCCACCGATGACATGAGGTCTTCGAGCTGGTCCGTCCAGTCGGAAATATTGAACAAAGGGAATTTCTGAACCACCTCCGATCCTGCCGTGGCATTGCAGGCACTTCCACTACCGAGCAAATCTGGGACAACGACCACCAAGCGTTCTCCGATCTTTGCCTGTCTTGCAATAAGCGAGGTTATCAGCCGTTGGTAGTACCATCGGGCGATACCGACGCCTATTGGATGGATGAGCATGACTCCTGTAGTCTTGGCCGTAGACGGATTATTTACTCCTGCTGGGATGCCAATGACATCGTAGTCATATTCGAAATTCAAGGGTGTTGCACACGTTTCAAGCCGGCTGGCACTGCTGCGATTTCTCCAAAACAGTGTCTTTCTCTTGAGGAAATTCCATGCTCTTCGTCGCCTCGATGTTGAGGGGGTCGCAACTTGTAGTGAAAATGACGTGGAATTAGTGAAATACTTGGTATCAACCGAACCATAGGTTGGGTTTTTGTCATTGTCGCTGACAGGAATACTGCTAATGGAGGCAGATAGAGCTTTAGATAGCACAAAACAGCCCTGTCGTGATTCTTGTGGCAAAGGGGTAGGCGGAAGTGGTGCTATCTTTATCAGTCGCATTGGCGCAAATCCATCGCAATCATTCTGTAGAAGCAATAGAGTTGTTGATATCATCCCTATAATCGTGGTCCACATATTTCTTGGAACTCGACATTGCCAATGTCGGGGGCAAGGCCGATTGTTCTCATTGGCACTACGGCATCGACCTCGCATGCTCCTCCTCCTGCTGCTACTAGAACTGTAAAGGGTAAATCAGCTCTCTCTATGCCAATAATTGCTATCACACCGATGATCGTGTCTTACAATCCGTCCAAACATTATTAACTCGATCCTTTTCCACAATATACATCAAGTTATTGAAATGAAAAGATCTCGATCGTTGAATCCCGAAAGCCGCCAAATTTTTGACAATGAGTTGTTTCTGTTCGCCATCTATTCAGTGAATGATTTGGTTAAAAACTCATCACTGAAGAACCGTTCCGTAGGCACGCATTTTCACGAGAGAATAGATTTTCCTGATAGGAGCCAAAAAGTCACCACACGTGGCGTTGACACCACTACAACGGTTTTAGTACATCGTTATAATCGCTGTGACTTTGGCGAATCAAATTTGTACCAAGTTCACACCACAAACAAGCAGCGAATATTTTCCTCCATTGATTTACAAGGCATTTCATCGGTGTAAGAAAGACATCCAAATTCAAACTTGCATCACAATATTGCTTTCTATATTCTTGCCTAGGATCTGTGACAATTGCATTCCGGGGTTGAATGCAGTTTCAATACCGATCTTATAATCACAGATTGAAAAGAAAGCTGTGCCGGGTTTCACGAACAGAGTAATCCCTTGCTACAGGTGACGCAAATCCTCCGGAACAAAAACCAACCTGCAGGCCAATAGATCCTTTACAGACGGAATCCGCTCAGTCGCATTCCGATTCTGAAGGTATACAAAATCAAGATGACTCTCCTCGTACGAAATTCGAACATTCGTAGCAACTCGAAAAAGCCGAACGACATCTCTCGGTGGGCCTTCGATGAGTTGAAGAGCATGTACGACGTCAAGGAGTTCATGGGCGAGGGGTGCTTCGGGACGGTACACAAAGTACGATCCCGCATAAGGAATAGATCGAAAGGGGGATTCTTTAATCGCAACCAAGGGAACAACGCGTTTGCCTGCAAAACAATCCCCAGGGCAAAGGTTGAAGACATCCGAATGCTGAAAGAGGAGTGCTCCAACCTCGAAGATGCCAAGGGCCACCCCCATTTGTTAGATTTCGAGGAAACCTTCGAAGGCGACGAGGCGATACACATTATTTCCGAGCTTCTCGAAGGAGGTGAGCTACACGGAGCCATAGTTGAGCTCAGTAAGCGCCAGGCCTACATTCCAGATGACGACGCGGCATGGATGGTCCGGAACATTCTGGATGCACTGTCCTACTGTCACGATGTGATAGGAATCGTTCACCGAGATCTCAAGGCTTCCAACTTCATGTTCAAGCGAAAATTGGACTTGTCCGCCAAGAGCAGAAACATTGAAGATGTCAAAAGACGCAACAGCGAGAAGCTCCGTGAAATCAAGATTATTGATTTCGGATTGTCCACCAAAATCGATCCGGAGACAAACAAGGTAGAGGGATGCTTGGGAACGCCCTATTATGTAGCACCGGAAGTTCTATCCGAGGAGTTTTACGACAGTAAGTGTGATGTTTGGTCTGTTGGAGTCATTACCTACCTGATACTATCCAAACAATTGCCCTTTCTTGGGAAGACGGAAGAAGCTACGTTGGACATGGTACGGAATGCCGAAAAACATCCACCAAAATTCGATTCCATGAGATGGATAACCATGGATCCGCTTGCTGTTGATTTCTGTCGCAAGCTCCTGCAGCCCGATCCCTCGAAGCGTCCAACGGCACGAGAGGCAATGAGTCATCCGTGGATTGTCAAACACTGTGGCCAGCCGCCACCCCAGCGCTCTAGAATCAATCAAGAACACAGTGTTGTGGTGTCTCCCACCAAGAATGACGCCAGAACTCCTCTCTCGGAGGACTCATTGACCGTGGCTTCGGTGGCTTCGAATGAAACATTCGATTCATTGCGCTCGACCACCATGGAAGGAAACAAGACCTTCCTGATGGAATCCATTCCCGAACAACCTTGTAACGACAGTACACGTAGCAACAAGGATGTGAAAAGTTTGCTCAAGCGAGTTTTCTCACCTGGAAAAAAGAATCGATCGATGTAAAACGACGCATACTGAGCTGAAAGTATACCATCTTGAGTCCGTTCAAGAAGCTTACGCCACTTTGGTATCTTTCTCACACGCAACTAGGCTGCGGTAACCAGCGCCATATATATGTTTTATATGTTTATTTAATTAAAAAAGTACGAAAAGGAGATGCAGCAGGTCTGACAAACAGGCTATGTTGCCTTTTAATCAATGATTATTAGATCAAAACGTTTGCAAAACAAATAGTAAATGTAGTCTTTTTCAACTACGCATTTTTTTGTTTGAAGATAGTGGCAAGTCACGATTTTAATTTTGTCGCTGTTGATGATGATGATCTCAACGAGACCAAAGAAGCATCGAAGATTATCAGTACAAAGTGAGGGGAGGGTCGTTGCATCTTATGCTCTTGTTTGCTGGTATTGCTTACCCAATCAAAAAAACTGCTCCACCCCAACAAACAATGCCAAGCAACAATGCCATCAGCCACCCTTGAGCCACACAACAAGACTTTTGGGATCCAATCATAAAGATCCCCCTTTGGTGCCACCCTGCTGGCGCCAATGTGGCACCTGGGCCAATGCCTTGGCTCCCTGGGGTTGCATTGGCCCTGCAACACCACTGGTTCCCCAGAAAGTTAGGAGGAGCCAATCCTGCACCCCCCCCCCCCCCACCCACCCACCCCCCCCCCCCCCCCCCCCCCCCCCC
>Ga0209503_10001076_pt1 | contig 14551 bp, 11 predicted proteins | sample SouAtlMetagenome_2_FD_187448 | JGI IMG/M metagenome (GOLD analysis project Ga0209503, IMG submission 187448) | Marine eukaryotic phytoplankton communities from Atlantic Ocean - South Atlantic ANT15 Metagenome (SPAdes) (version 2) | ecosystem: Environmental > Aquatic > Marine > Oceanic | place... | reverse complement strand
GAGGTGTTCGACCTTCTTCTTCTTGCCCTGAAGCGCCTCCAAAATGAAGGTTTTCAAATCCAACCCTTTGAGCCGGCTCCCTGCGATTTCGATAGACAAATTGTGCGCCGAATCCCCCCACAGCTTTTCCGAGTAGTTAATCAGGAATCGCTCCGCCACAATCCGGCCGTATTGTCCCACTGCAAGCGACTCGAAATCATGCGCATCCGAATTGGGCCAGAGGCTGTTTTTCAAGACTTGAAGACAGGCCTTGAAAAACGAAAAGGTCCCCATCGTCTTCCAGAGGTTCAATGGGGACAGGGGAAAGTCAGTAAAGGTGCCGTCCACAAAGATTTGACTCGGTGCCGAAACCGATTGCAAGTCTGGGCCGAGCAATGACTTGAAAAGCCCTGTTGTCTTTTCGTCTTTGTCATGCAGCCGATGCGCACCCGTATCACACCGAAAATCACCAAAGGACTCTGTTCGGCAATTCCCCCCCAATTGGCCCGTCGCCTCAATCAAGAGAGAGTCCACCCCCTTTTGATGGGCGTAATAATGAACGCCCAAGCCCGCAGGTCCCCCACCGAGTATCGCAACGTCTGTCGACCGTTCTTCCATGGGACCAAGGTATTTGTTTTGCAAGGCAGAAGAAATACTGCTTCTGCAGTATGGCACTGGATATCACAGCCTGTAATTTGCTCCCATGCTGGTTTGTGTCACAGGCGTATTGGGCTTCATTGGTGGTGCACTTGCTTTGGACTTGTTGCACCGGGACGTCAAGGTCATTGGAATTGACAAGTACGATGGCCGCGAATCTGATCCAGCAAAAGAAGAGAGAAGGTCCAAACTCCTTCTTCATCCCGGATTCAACCTGATCACTTCGGATATCAATGCAGAAAGCCTAAGCCGCTCCATTACAGAATGTTTGAATGGTCAAACCATGTCCATTTGCCTTCATTTCGCTGCCCTTCCTGGGGTCCGTGGATCTGGCCTCAATCGGGGAGAATACGAGCACAACAACATCATGGGCACGGAGAACCTCCTGTCTGTCATGAACAACTTGAATGTCGGCCGTTTTCTTTTCGCTTCCACAAGTGCTGTCTACGGAGATGAGCCTGAACCGTTCAAGGAAGACCACGAGCTCAAGCCTGCAAGAAGCTTTTATGGGCACACAAAACAAATTGGAGAGCGCAGGGTCCTCGATTGGGCCGGAAGAGGCAACCCGAATAAATCCGCCACAGTGTTGCGGCTGTTTTCAGTTTATGGGCCGGGCATGAGGGACGACTTGGCCATATCCATCTTTCAAAAGGCATTGGAAGCAGGCCTTCCCATCACTTTGTTTGGCGACGGATCCGATTCGCGTGACTACACCTACATCGAGGATGTGCTGCATGGCATCGACTTGGCCATGCGCGAATTGATGAGCCGAAGAACTGGAGCCGAAACCATCAACATTGGAACGGGACAAGCCATTGCGACTTCAGAGCTTGTAAAGAACATCCAGGAGAGCATGGGTAAGGACACCCGTATACTTTTCGAAGCTCGGTCCGAGGAGGAAATGCTGTCTACAGAGGCAGACTTGACAAAGGCAAAGGAATTAATTGGTTACGAGCCCCAATGGAATTTGCAAAGGGGCCTTCGGGCCATGCTCACCCCTGCCATTCACTGATGGTGGTCTTCTTGAAATTTGTCCTTGTCGGGGCCATTGGGGTTGCATTGAATTTCCTCATCACGGCGATTTTCCGAGAGAAAATTCAAACGTCCCAATGGACAGCGAATCTGCTTGGCATCACCGCGGGGATGACCGCTAACTACATTCTAAATCGCACCTTCACCTTCATGAGCGATCAGCGCATCCCTGTTGAGGCGGGGAAGTTTGTTTTGGTGGCCATGTTGGCCATGCTCATCAACCACACATTGGTATGGCTGATGGTCACCCGATTTAACGTGAAATTCTACTTGGCAAAGGCCATCACAACCTGTGTCGTTTTCCTCTGGAATTTCGGTGCACACAGCACCTACACTTTTGGAAATTCGCCCCACCTCTTCTCCCTTTTTTCGTGGCTTGACCAGGGGTGAACGGTCGCCCATTGCTTCACCGTCCACCGTACATTCCCCCATGAACCAACGTCTTTTCTCTGTTCTTTTTTCGCTCGGCTTGTTCTTCAATGCCGCAGGCCAATGTGAAGGGACCGAAATCGCCTTCATTTCAACCACAGCCCAATGGGGAGAGGAAATGGGCTGGGAACTCTACCACCAGACTGAAGATGACACCACATTGATCTCGTCTTTCCAAGGAGAATTCAATGGGCAAACGACCATCGAAACCCTGTGTCTCGAAGATGGATGCTACACCCTACTTGCAACCGACACTTGGGGTGATGGCTGGAACGGAGGCTCACTTGCTGCCTCTCCCGTTGAAATCACTGATGTTCTGACCGGTTTCGATGGCCCATTTAACCTTAATGACGGCTCGTATGGGTACCACACCTTCACCGTGGGAGATTTTGCGTGCACCTTCGTCATTCCTGGCTGCACAGACCCTGGCACCCTGAACTATGTGATTGGGGCCACCGTCGATGACGGGTCTTGTATCGAAATCGAACAGTTTGGCGTCAGCGACAATGGCACCAGCGCCTTGCGACAATACATCTACTATGCGCCCCAAAATATGCAGCCAGGAGCCCCTTTGGTCTTTGTCCTCCACGGCTATTCGGGATCAGCTGCAGGCATATATGGGTTCAGCGGATTCAGGGAAGTCGCAGACGAAGAAGGCTTCGGCGTCGTCTTTCCGCAAGGCGCGCAAGATGGCGAAGGCACAAGCCATTGGAACGCCAACTTCGACTTCTCGAATGTAAATGACCATGCTTTTCTGACGCAATTGGCTGATCACTTGCAGTCTGAGTATGGACACGATCCGGACTGCACATACAGCTGCGGCTATTCCAATGGGGGCTACATGAGTTACTCCCTTGCCTGTGACAATGCAGACAGCTTCCGTGGCATTGGCTCCGTAGGTGGGAATATGGGAGGCAACGATTGGGGCTCATGCTCTCCTTCCCAACCGGTGCCGGTCGTGCACATCCACGGAACATTGGACAACTCGGTCCCCTACAATGGCAGCCCATTCGACGCCGGCAATTGGGGAGGCGTCCCAAGCGTGGAGACCGTGGTGGCAACCTGGGCCGGCTGGAACAATTGCACCGAAGTCAGCGAGACCGCACTTCCCAATCTCGACCCAACAGATGGCAGCACTGTCGACCTGATCACCCACTCTGGTGGCGACTACGGCTATGAGGCGCGCCTGTATCGCGTCAACAATGGAGGACACGACTGGTTTGGGTCTTGGGGCAACTTTGACATCACCAGTGCAGCAGAGATGTGGAGCTTCTGGAGCCAATTCTGTGGCGCTCCGATCTCCGTAGCACAACTGCGCCCTGAGATGGCAGACCTCGTGGATTGGAATGGCCGCGCGTTCACCGCAAAGCAACCTTGCCAGCTACAGGTGTTCGACACGCGGGGCAGAATGGTGCTGGATCGCCCCATGATGGGTGGCCAGTCTGTCCCCTATGGTGGTTGTGGTCAAGTCTATCTCTGGAACGCCCGCAGCGCAGGGGGCGACTTCCAACAGCAGAAAATCTGGGCGGACTGATTCTTGATTCAAGCCACGGACTTCACTGCAATACAAATCCTTGAGGCCGTCTTGGTCTTCTATTGATTTTGGGCATCTCCAAACCAAGGGTGATTGGGGTGGTCGGATCGGATGACCGGGGACCCTGTCTCCAACCAATGGGCAATGCCCGCCGTCACTGCGTCGAGATAGATCTGAAGCTGGGGCTTGACCCGAATTCGAAAAGCCACCCGCCGCAACCAATTGGGCCACCGCTTCAACAGGTCGGGATACACTGTGATGGACAGGGAGGACTGATGGGCATCAATTGAATTGATTCTCCACTCCACGAGGCTCCGGGATCTCCCATGGGGACGCCCAATGCGCAAATCGTAGCCCACACCCTCTTCCCACGCCGTGAATTGGCGATCGAAGGTCAAGCCGTTCAAGTATACAATCCGGTCTTTTGCTTCGAGCCCCATGGGCTCACTGTGGAGGTGTTGATCAACGTAAGGGTGGGCCAGCGCAAGGTGCCCCTCACGGGTAACCCCCTGCCACAACTTGGGCGCAGGTACTGCCATGACGCGCGTTGAATTGACCCTCACAACCTGTATCCAAAATCTGCGGAGAAGGGCTTTCCACTGGGCATAAAGGTTCCCCGCCCCGCAGCCAAAAGGTTGCCTTCCGCGTCTTTGATTTCGGCTTCAGCGACGAGAAGTCGGCGTCCAGTGTGGACCACCTTTCCACGGCACACAATCCGCCCCCCAGTAACGGGCCTCGTAAAATTGAGGTTCATCGAAACAGTCAGAAGGTATCCATCCGTTACATGGGCCTGCGCAGCGAAATAGGACGCGTCATCGATCAATTTGAAGTAGACACTTCCATGCGCGGCGCCCATCGCGTGAAACTGGGTCGGGTCCACCTGAAGTGAAATCGACGCTCCTTTAGCATCAAAGGACGCCTCGGTCGACGGATACATCGATCGATTGATTGGACAACCGAGATACATCTTCTCCAGCTTGGCGCAATGGTTCGATTCAGATGAAGACAATGACATGGGACACTGAATTTCATTCTGAATGGCCCGCCCGCAAAATGGACGCCTTATTCCGTTGCCAAACTTGACCACCTGGCCCCGGTAAAATACCGCATAGAAAACCCAACCGGTAGCGGGTCCAGTTGGAATTAGCGTACGACCTGCACCTGGACAGTCGAATGCCCAGTATCTGTTTTGAGGCTCAGTACATAGGTGCCATTGGGGACGTCGAGCTGAATGTCTTGGCCCCGGGTGACATTCATGATCATGCCGACCTGGCGACCGGAGATGTCAAAGACCCCCACGTCGGCAAGCGGGTCCTCTCCTGACCATTGCAAGCGGACCACACCATCTGACGATGGGTTGGGAAAGACCTCCAACGCCAAATCCTCAAGGACATCGACGCCATTCAAGTTGCCCGGATAGGCCTGAAGACAAAACGCGCCACTGGCCATCCACTCCAGACCAAAGAACTCCCAATGGAAACCATCAACCCTCAAATGGTAGGTCTCCCCCTGTTCGGTGTCCACACCGACGGGACCCCACCATTGAAAGAGCTCTTCGTTGAAGTCTTCGCCGCAGTCCACGGGAACCATTTCATCACACCCCCCTTTGTAGAGAACCGTTTGGGTATCCCAACCCCAGAGATAGGCGATGTTCTCGTCGTTGCAGAATGTATTGGCGATGCTGTATGAATTGCCATCGCCTTCAAATGTGAACCAAACCGACCCGTCTTCCGTGGGCCCATCGTTCCAGCACTCTACTCCGATACCCAGCGGGCCAGGCTCGACCCCACTGCCCCAGACGGTGTTGTCAAAGGGGCCGACGACCGACAACTCTCCACCATTCGGCTCAAAGATTTCGTCAATGGCCCGGGCGCCTTCACAGGACGTGTGTGGCCCCATGTCAATGACCTGATTGATGCTTAGACAGAACGTGCCTTGGGCCACGCCATCCCAAAAGTCATTTCCTTCCCACCGGTACCCGTCGACCATGATGAAATAGTCTTGCCCCTCCTCCAATTTGGCATTGACAAACGAATAGTGCCAGCCGTAGTTGATGTCCCAGAACACGTTGAGGTCGTCATTGGCCACAATCAAATCGAGGTCGTCGCAGCTCCCCCCATAAATGGCCATTTGGGTGTTGTTGCTGTAAAGCGCTGACCCCGGACAATTCCAAGTGATGAATTGGTAGACATTGCCGTCTCCGGTGAAGTGAAACCACACGGATTGGTCCACGCTGACCTCGGTTCCATCCGCACCCGTGTCGAACCATGACCCAGCAAGCCCCGCCTCCAATTCTGCCTCACCTGTAGCCCCAATGTTGGAAAAACTGCCGGCCGATTGGGCCGCCCCAATCGGCTGTCCCAGGTGTTCGGTCAGGTCGATTGCCTCGCTACAGAGGTCATTGACTGGTGCTTGGGCAAATGCTGTCGAAACGAACAGAAAGCCGACGAAAAGAAAGAATGCTTGCTTCATGGAATACTAGTAGATGGCGGCAATGTAAGACGTCTCCTACGCCGCGCGACTCCTGAATCTACTCATTATCAACCACAAGGGGGTGACTAACCTTTTGGACATCAACGGACAGCACCAAAACAGAACAGTACCTTGGCTGACATGCGCTTCTACCCTGCCTTTTTCGCCTGCCTTCTGCTGGCCTCTTGCACTCCCGGTGCCGATTCAGTCCCCACCGACTCCGATTTCTCCAACTGTGCCAACGGCTTTGCCCCCACCGGAAACACCGTCACCATGGGCAGCCAATCTTCTGTTGATTTGGTCAAATCAATCGATGCGGAATGGACCAAAATGGACCTTGAAGCCATGCGCAAGTTTTACGCCGACACCTGCGTATACGAGTGGTACGACGGCGATCAATTCCAAGGATTTGATGCCTTTGCATCCAGATTGGCAAAAGACACACTCGACTATTCATGGAAGATGATCTGGGCCTTCTGCGTTGACGATGATGCAGCGTCACCCGGAGAATGGGTCCATGCTGGATTCGATGAGGTGGGAACGCTGAATGGAGACACCATTGAGCAGGCGGTCATTGAGGAATGGTATCTCATCCTAGACCAAAAGGTCCAGCGCTACTCCAATTCTAAGCGCCTTCAGCCCTGAAAACGGGACACCAGAATGTTGGCTTCTGGGGCGCAGACTCTTCAATGATGACTGGAGGGTCCACTGGCGGGTAATCACCAGCGCTTCTTGTAGCCTCCTTTGCTTCCACCACTTGGGCCCTTCTTGTAGCGGCCCTTGCTTGGGCCACCCGGGCCTTTCTTGTAGCCCCCAGTGCTTCCGCCACCGGGTCCTTTTTTGTAACCGCTCTTTTTTGGCTTGAACTGCCCTTCTCCTGGACGGTCAACAAAACCATCATCGTCCCAACTGCGCTTCTTGTATCCACCGGGCTTGCTCTTTTTGTACCCTCCGCTCTTGAAGTCTTTTTTGAAGCCGCCTTTTTTGTGGCCGCCCTTGAAGTCTTTGCGGTAGCCTTCCTTTTTGAAGCCCCCCTTCCGCTCGCCATCCTTTCCCTTGTATCCTCCGCGGTCATTCAGGTCGGTCCGGTTTCCAAGGTTGAGGCGGGCCAATTCCCGCGCCACCAAACGCGCCACCATTTCCTCTTTCGTCAGCGGGCCCAAAAGCAGGTCAATCTGTTCGAGCAATTCTGCAGAAGGCGAAGCCGTGTTCTCCTGTGACGCCAGACCCATCGCCCAGCCGTGGAGTCGTGTTTCCACAATGTCGTCGGCACGCGGCACGTCCACAGCAGTGAACTCCACACCAAGGCCCTTTGCAAACGCATTCACCTTGTGCTTCTCTTTTCGGCTGATGAGTGCCAAGGAGATTCCTTTCTTTCCCGCGCGGGCCGTGCGACCTGAGCGGTGGGTGTAATACGCCTGGTCGTTGGGCAGGGCATAGTGAAACACGTGACTCAAATCGGTCACATCGATGCCCCGAGCAGCCACATCGGTTGCAATGAGCACCTGCAATTCCCGCCGCTTAAAACGCAACATGACCCGGTCTCGGGCGTGTTGAGAAAGGTCGCCATGGATGGCATCGGCACGGTGCCCCTGCTTGATCAATGATTCGGCAAGGTTCTGCGTGTCCCGTTTGGTCCGGCAGAACACCACACCATACAAGTCCGGATCGAGATCGAGAAAGCGGGTCAGCGCCTCGGTCTTGTCCTTGTAATGCACTATGGCGTACTGGTGGATGATGTTGGTGTTGACCGTTGTTTTGGGGTCGATGCGGACCTCAAATGGATCGGTCATGTAGTCCTTGACCATCCGCCGGATTTCCTTGGGCATGGTGGCCGAAAACAGCCACGTCTGCTTTTCTTCTGGGGTGAAACTCAGAATGGTGTCCAGCTCTTCCTTGAACCCCATGTTGAGCATCTCATCGGCCTCGTCCAAAATAACATGGCGGACGCGGTCCAAACGGATGGCCTTTCGATTCGCCAGATCAATGAGACGGCCGGGCGTGGCGATGACCACGTGGCGCGTCTTTTTGAGCGCTTTGATTTGCGTGACAATATTGGCACCCCCATAAACTGCCAGCGTGCGGATGCCGGGCATTTTTTTGGAGAACAGGGCCATCTGTTCGGCGATCTGTTGCCCGAGCTCCCGCGTGGGAGCCAAAATGATGGCTTGCACACAATCATCATCCGGTTTCAGAAGGTCCAACAAGGGAAGGCCAAATGCAGCTGTCTTGCCTGTGCCGGTCTGGGCCAAACCGATGAAGTCCGCATCTCCGCCAAGCAGGTGCGGAATGGCCTTCTCCTGAATTTCAGTGGGCTTCTCGAAGCCAAGATGAGCGATGGCGTCGAGGATGGGGGCCGAGAGGCCAAGGTCAGAAAAGGTGATCACCGCGGAGGGAATTGGCCGCGAAGGTCCGAAATCAAAAGGGAGCAGGAGAATCCTGTGCCGTTCTTATTTCAGAACCGACGGCCACAAGACATTCCGAAGTCCAATTCGAACAGGACAGTGTCACCATCTCCAGCCCGCAATAGCCCCCTTAGGCCTTGACGTCCGCAAGGAATCAGATGCCCGACGAAGGCGCCGTGTTGCGTCTGCAGATGCTCAAAAAGTCACGGTCCAAGAGGTCTCCCTCCAGGCAACCAAGGCCCTCATTCCATTCGAGGGTAACCGTTCCCATGGACAGGAAAAGGGTCACTGTGCGGCTCGTGGGATTGTATACGTATCGGATCGATTCGGACCCAATCATTTCCTGCAAAACGGGATTCTGAGCGTCAATACCGCCGGCCTCTGAAGCCGGCAAGTCAATCTGAACTCGCGTTCCATCAAGCCACACGGCCTGCCCACAATATGTGGCACTGTGGTCATCAGAATCCAGACAGGATTCAGCAGCTTCCATCCATCCGAAGCCAAGCTCCAGAACGGTTCCCGCCAGCGGATCAGAAAGCAACCCTTCCTTGGTGCAGCTGGTTAGAAGAATGGTTGTCAACAGAATAGAAAAGGAATGGGTAGAGCGCATGGCGCATCAAGTGATGTGGGGAATATCCCCGGGTTAAGCAGTCCCGTGATGTTTCCTGCGGGCATATTCAGGAGCCACCGAAGAGGCATTCTGGTGTACGCCTCATTTCCCATTGGGTTTCATTCTTTCCCATCAGATCTGTTGGCCTGACCAAACGCCCAACCTGAGATATACCTTGTGCCCATGCGCCACGCCATTCTTCTGATTGTTGCCTTTTCCTCAGCAAGCCTTGTTTGTGGACAGGCATTCGTCGTTCGTCCCTTTCTTCAAGATGCCGAACCCAACTCCATTCGCGTGGTCTGGGAAGCTGGAGGACTGACACCCTCCACTCTAGAATGGGGGGCCGACGAAACACTCGGCACCTCCATTACATCCGGGGGCACGGTCTCCCTGGGGGGCATGATGCACGAGGTGTTTCTCGATGGACTGCTGCCCAACACACCGTATTTCTATACCGTCACAGCTGGCATCGAAACAACCGAAGTCGCACGGTTCCGAACGCCCCCGCTTCCCGAAGCCGAATCAGACTTCTCTTTTGTGGCGATGAGCGACATGCAGCGCAGCAATTCCAACCCGGGAATTTTTGATGAAGTGGTCCACCAAGGCGTGCTCGACTACTTCGGTGGCGTCACCTCTGACGAGATTGCCTTGGTGCTCATTCCGGGTGATTTGGTGGACAACGGGAACAGCTATAGCGAGTGGGCTAACGACTTTTTTGCGCCTTCACATGATTTGTTCTCCCACGTCCCCGTCTACCCGGTGCTGGGTAACCATGAGGTCAACTCACCCTATTATTTCCAGTACTTCCACCTGCCTGAGAATGGCACAGCGGGGTATGAAGAACACTGGTGGTTCAAGGACTACGGCAACGTGCGTTTCATGGGCCTGAATTCAAATGGCCCTTACGACGGTCCCGAGCAGTTGGGATGGTTGGACGGTGTGCTCGATGCCACCTGTGGAGAAGACCACATCGACTTTGTCTTTGCTCAACTCCACCACCCCCACAAGTCTGAACTTTGGACCCCTGGCGAGAGCGACTTCACTGGCGAAGTCGTCGCCCGACTGGAATCCTTCACGGAGGATTGTGGAAAGCCGAGCGTCCATTTCTTCGGTCACACGCATGGGTATTCCCGGGGGCAATCGCTAGACCACAAGCACCTTTGGATCAATGTGGCCACCGCTGGCGGCGCCATCGACTACTGGGGAGAGTGGCCGCAATTCGACTACGACGAATTTGAAATCACCACGGACGATTGGGGCTTTGTGGCCGTCGACGTGGTCGCGGGTCTCGAGCCCCAGTTTACCGTGAAGCGACTGAGCCGAGGGGACAACAACGTGGACCTGGACAACGCCGTCACCGACAGCCTCGTCATCACGAAAGCGGACCTGATTGCCCAGACCCCTTCAGCAGTGGCCCCTGTCGGCAACACCCTCCCGCCGGAGTGCGTGGTGCTGGCGGCCACCCCTTTTGGCGGAGGAAATGCAAACGCCCAACACGGGGCCAGCCAATGGCAGGTGGCTGTCGACATCAATGGCTTTTCAGCGCCCCTCGCCGACGTTTGGGAGCGACATCGCAACGTGTACTTCGATGAAGACACCCAAGCCGGTGAGGTGCTCACCACGGAGGCCATGCCGACCCTCCCAGAAAACAGCGATTTGTGGTGGCGTGTCCGATACCGAGACCGGGAATTGAACTGGAGCGCTTGGACCGCCCCTGTCCCCTTCTCCACCTCGGCATCCCTATTCGGAGAAAACCTGCTCATCAACCCGGGAGCGGAAAACGGCCTTGAGGGCTGGACCGTGACCGAGGGGATCGCAGAATCTCTGACTGCCGGGGAATGTGAAGGTGTGAATCCATTCGAAGGCCAGCGCTATTTCACGGTCGGGGGACTATGCAACGAGAGTGACCTCGCCCGCATGCACCAAGACGTCGATGTATCGTCCTACGCCGACTCCATTGATGCCGGTGTTGCAGTGGCTGTTGGAAAGGGCCAACTGAGCGATTGGGGTGGATCAGACATTCCGGCGATGCGCCTTGCCTTCCTCGACGAGAATTCAACCTTGCTCGAACAGACGGGATGGTTCGAAATGCCGATCGCCTCCTGGATGGAGGTGGCCATTGCGTCACCCTTGCCCCCGCTGTGTCGGTTGGTTCGAATGGAGCTTCAAGGCACGCGGGTATCCGGGGTGGACAACGACAGCTATTTCGATGGACTGTCCTTGCAAATGGGATCTGAACTGGACTGTCCAGGACTGCCATTGTCATTCATCTCACCGCCTATCGAGCGCGAGGCAAATCCACTCGACATCTACCCGAATCCCGGACCGGGCCCCGTCATTGTGAGCTGGCCAGATGACTTCAACCCCACAGTGTTGCGCGTGGTCGACTCAGCGGGTAACAAGGTTGCCATCAACACTGAGCCTTGTGATCAAGGTTGGCGTCTGACATTGACCAACCCTGCGACCGGAACACTGTTCCTGATGGCATCGGACCCCTATCGGCGGGTGGCACGAGGACGCTGGGTCGTGAGCGAATGAACCAGAACCGAGCATGGCCAACATGAAATTTCACAGTGCCCTTTTTTGCCTGCTGATTGCGGCTGGCGTCCAAGCGCAAGACACCTTTAGCATCGTTGCTGTTGACGTGTCGACGGGGCAAGTTGGGAGTGCTGGCGCGACCTGTCTCGACGATGGAGACATCGCGGGGGGCGCTGTAATCATCAGCGATGTCATCCCGGACATTGGTGCTGTGCACACACAGAGCTACTGGACCCAGGCCAACCAGAATGCCGCGCATGCGCAGGTCACCGAGAATGGCCTTTCTCCAGAGGAACTGATGAACTGGCTGGAGCAAAACGATGCGGAAAACAATGCTGCCATTCGCCAGTACGGCATGGCGGACTTGGTTTCAGGAGCGGCCCGTGCCGCAGCTTTCACCGGGACCAATTGTTTTGACTGGAGAGGCCACATCGTCGGAGACCACTACGCCATCCAAGGCAACATCTTGCTTGGCGAGGACATCTTGAGCCAAATGGAAACGGGATTTCTGGAGACAGAAGGACCCCTTGCGGAGAAACTGATGGCCGCAATGCAGGGCGCCAATGTGCCCGGAGCCGACACCCGATGCCTAAACGAAGGCGTCAGCAGTCAAAGTGCATTTCTCCGCGTGGCCTACCCCGGAGACGACCCCGATGACTTGACGCTCGACATTGTGGTCTCCTCGACGTCCTTTGGCACAGAGCCCATCGATGTGCTGCAGTCAGAGTTTGATGCTTGGAACAGCACAAGCGCATTGGACAATCCAGAAGGGGGAAACCCTCTGCTCATCACCCGACAGGTCAATGGACAGGTTCTCCTCAAATGGGACGGACCGATTCCAGCGAACCTCATTGCTCATGACCAACGTGGCGCTGAGGTGGGTGGCATTGTTATCTCTGACACCTGGACCACATGGAACTTGCCGACCAATGGAACCCTCTTCCTTCGTTTGTCTGATGCCAATGGAACCCTGTTGACTGCGATGAAATACAGCGGTCAAAGTTCACTGCCCAACACACAGAGCCAAAAGCGAGAGTGATTTGAAGTGCGGCATGGTCCGGCCACACACCAACATGAACCCTTGACGAGACACCCCTCGACGTCGGTTTGAGGACTGAACCGGCACAATAAAGTTGAAGTGCATCAAGGTTCGAGGCGCATTAAAACGGCAGAACCCGAATCGGTCCCAGCTGAACAAAATAAGTCTTATACTGGCCCTGAATATATTTTCAGCTATCATTATACAACACCCGTGTTGGGATTGCACTTGGCCTTCAAACAAGTCTTATCTTCTCTGAAGCCTTGTACACCATGCCGAAGCACATCTTCCTCACTCTTTGCGTCCTGATTGGTCAATTCACAACGTTTGCCCAATCGTCTTCTCTGTCTGACTCAGACAACTCCACCGGATTGCCTCAGCGCAACTGTGGCTCCCATGAAAAATTCATTCAGATGATGGGCATGCCGCGTCACGCGGAAACCCAGCAGCGCATCGAAGACCATACAGCAATGTGGTCGCCCATCATTCAACAGCAGAGGGAAAGCGGACAAAGTGTGGTGATCACCATCCCCGTGGTGTTCCATGTCCTCTACGCCAACAGTACTCAGAATATATCTGACGCTCAGATTCAATCGCAGCTGGACATCCTCAACGCAGACTTCCGCCGCCAAAACAGCGACCAAGACGACATCTGGTCTCAGGCAGCAGATACGGAGATTGAATTCTGCCTGGCCTCATTCGATCCCGATGGAGCCGCAACCAATGGAATTCTCCGGGTTCCAACCACAGTGTCCAGCTTCGGGTCAAACGATGCAATGAAATTCACAAGTCAAGGAGGGTCAGATGCTTGGCCTGCCTCGGACTATCTCAATTACTGGGTTTGCAACCTTGGAGGGGGACTTCTTGGATACGCCCAATTCCCCGGTGGATCAGCCAGTACCGACGGTGTTGTATGTGGCTATCAATACACCGGTGACATTGGCACCGCCTCCGCTCCTTTTGACTTGGGACGCACGGGCACTCACGAGGTTGGACACTGGCTCAACCTTCGACACATTTGGGGTGATGGGCCTTGCGGCAACGACGACTTTGTGTCGGACACCCCCGAGTCAGACGGATCCAATTTCGGTTGTGCCCTGGGCCATGTAAGCTGTGGCACGACGGACATGGTCCAGAACTATATGGACTACTCAGACGATGCTTGCATGAACATTTTCACCGCAGGCCAGGCCAACCGAATGCAAGCCCTCTTTGCACCAGGTGGAGCGCGCGAAAGTATACTCAACTCAAACGGTTGCGCCCCCCCATGCGAGGTGTCCTGCGGATGCACGGATGACACCGCCTGCAATTTTGACGCCAACGCGCTCAACGATGATGGCACATGCGACTTCAGTTGTTACGGCTGCACCGACCCAACAGCCTGTAACTACGATGCTGATGCAACCATCGACGACAACAACTGCGTGCAACCCAACCCCACCTTCGGATGCGATTGTAGCCTAGATGGAACCCAATCTGCAACGCTAAGCGCCGGGGAGTCAAGCAGTGCTCTGGAGATCGATGCCGTGGGCAACCCAAGCCCATCCACGATGGACATCTCGCTTGTATTTGACAGCAATGAAAGCGGATCAAGTTGGGCTGCCGACTTGGCCATGACCATTACCGATCCAGATGGAAACTGTGCGTCTTTCGGAGGCTACAACAGTTTCCCCGACGGGTGCACGAGCATCGGAAATTACTCTGCCGTGTGGCCCAGTTCTTGGCAAACATCAAATGTTGGGACGTATTCGACATCGGTAGATTTAAGCAATGCCGGGCTTTCGGGATCAGGCAACTGGAGCTTCACCTTATACAATGGTTACACCAGCTCCGGCGCCGTGACATATGACGTCACT
>Ga0209503_10001071_pt1 | contig 14610 bp, 11 predicted proteins | sample SouAtlMetagenome_2_FD_187448 | JGI IMG/M metagenome (GOLD analysis project Ga0209503, IMG submission 187448) | Marine eukaryotic phytoplankton communities from Atlantic Ocean - South Atlantic ANT15 Metagenome (SPAdes) (version 2) | ecosystem: Environmental > Aquatic > Marine > Oceanic | place... | reverse complement strand
TATCTAGCTTTGACGTGTATCCGGGCCCGGGTGTGCCTGGAATTTTCGCCGCCCGTTGTTGGCAAACCAGACCGCATACCGACAGGACGAATTCCACGTTGATGCCTACATGGACAACGCGGTCTGGCGCGTGTTTCTTTTGTGGGCCTTTGTCGCCCTTCCCTGTTTCGCCGTGGCACAGTCCATTGAGGTGGAGATTTTGCATGCGCAAGAGGTCAGCAGAGACCCCTCCATTGTTGAGGCACAGCGGTTGATTGGGGATGTGGCGCTCATGGTGGGGGATGTGGAGGTGGTCTGCGACAGTGCGTGGCGGTTTCCAGCCGGTCGCTTTCGGCTCATGGGCGAGGTGGAGGCTGTAGATGGCCCGGCGGTTTTGACAGGAGATGTCCTTGAGCTGCTTCCAGACAGCGGCATTGGCCGCATGACGGGCCGCACTGTGCGTCTTGTGGACTCAACCGATTCATTGGAGCCGAGAACCTTGACGACCCAACGCGCCACGTATGATTTCCGTTCTGGGGTTGCCCGTTTCTCCCAAGATGGGGTGGTGACCACAACATCGGAACGAATTGAAAGCCGTTCCGGTTGGTATGATCGTGAAGCGGGCGCCATGGAGTTCGATGGCGGTGTGGTGATGACGCTCGACACGGTGCAGGTGAGCTCGGAGAAGGTCCGGTATTGGCCAGAGGGCCGTCGACTTGATTTGTTGTCTGCGGCAGAGGTGTCTCACCCTGAAGGGGGGATTCTTTGCTCCAGGGGCCAGTGGTCCATGGCGTCGGAAGCGGGATGGTTCATTGGAAGTGATACAGCCCAGGCCCGGTTTATTGATGGCGCCCATGTGGTCCTTGGGGACAGCCTTGCGATGGCAGACTCTCTGGGCTATGCCTATGGGCATGTGGCGCTCCGAGATACGGCCACAACGTATAGGCTCGAGGCGGATACGGTTCGCTTTGATCGCGCCAATGACGAGGACATTGACGGATCCAATGTGGCCTTGGATGGAAGGGCTGTGGCCCATTTGTACGAAGGGGGTGAGCCTCTGCGGGTGTCCGCGCCAACGATGGACATTGAGGACAATGTCGACGGTCGGTTTCTCCGGGCGCATTCAGGTGCGGCACTGCACTTTGGGGACGTCACGGCAGCAGCACAAGATTTGATTTGGTCAGAGGAGGCCGGGCGGGTGGACTTGGAGGGCGATCCGGTCTTGTGGAATGGACCCGATCAGTTGTCGGGAGATTCCGTGCGTCTGTTTTTGACTGGGGGCAATCCCGAACGCCTCGAAGTCAGGCGGCATGCTTTTGTCGCCAGTCCGGCTGGGCGGGGGTTCTACAATCAAATGGCTGGGCGGGATCTCGATGGCAATTTCCGCGACGGGCGTCTCGAGAACTTGGTCATGGTGGGCAATGGGAGAACGCTGTATTTCGCGGAGCCAGACACAGCGGCCGAGCGGCAGGCGATTGCAGACAGTTTGCCTGCGCCATTGCCTCAGGCTAACCGGGCCGCATGCACCGAAATCAGGATGGCTTTGGATACGGCGGGCTTGTCTTCCATTGCACTTTTCGCTTCGCCCTCCGGCCGGTTCTCGGATCTCGCATCTTTAGAAGATGCGCCATTGGACGGAGCACCTGACGCAGCCCACTTGCCGGGATTCAACCTGCGGAGCCGACCGGATTCGGCGATGGGGGGTGATCAGCTGATGTTTGCGGCGGTGCTGCCCATTGTGGAATGGACTGCGCCGCCGGACTCCCTTCGCCCTGAGGGCGAGGAGCCCATTGTTTATTCAGCGGCTGACAGCATCATTTTTTATGTGCGGGAGGAGCAGGTCGCTCTGCATGGAGAGGCGAAGGTGGAGACCGCAGGCATTGAATTGACGGCGGCCGAGGTCGACTACTTTGCTGGAGACCGAATCATCGAAGCCTCCGGTGTCGCGGACAGCACCGGGGCACTCATGGGAAAGCCGGTGTTCACCCAAGGGGGCAAATCCTTTACCCAAGTGGGGCTACGTTATGATTTGGACAGCCGGAAAGGCATGAGTCGACAAGCTGTCACCAAGGAAGGTGAGCTCACGTTTCATGCAGATCGGGCCAAGCGATACCCTGACGGGCGAATTTTCCTCCGCGGGGGGATGTTCAGTACCTGCGATGCCGAGCGCCCCCACTTTCACTTTCACCTGACCAAGGGTCTGCTCATTCCGGACGAGAAGGTGATCAGTGGCCCGATGTATGTCAAGGTGCGTAAGATTCCCTTGCCCATTGGTCTTCCGTTCTTTTGGTTTCCCCAGAAGCAGGAGCGCAGTCGCGGGTTGATTTTCCCCAGTTTTGGAAACGGCCGTGACTTGGGGTTTTTCATCAAGGACCTCGGATGGTATGAACCGCTCGGTGAACATTGGGATGCCAAAGTCCAGGGCGATTTGTACAGCAGGGGCACATGGCGCTTGGCGGGCACAGCCCAATACCGGTATCGCTATCGGTTCAATGGCAACCTGCAGGTGTCGCGTTCCAGTATTGTCTCTGGTGGTATAGCAGGCGATCCCGGCGCGACCCGACGGACCGAATTCTTTGTGCGTTGGAGTCACAATCAGGATTCTAAGGCGAGGCCCAATGGGCGATTCAACGCCAATGTCAACTTTGGATCCAGTGGCAATTTCCGTTCCCAGCTCAACAGTTCACAGGAGGACTTTCTCTCCAACTCATTTTCCTCGAGCATCAACTACAATGCCTCTATTCCGGGGAAACCGATCAGCATAACGGCAACTGCAAGACACAACCAGAACAGCAACACCAATCGGGTGGACTTGGTGGTTCCCTCGATCGGCATCAATGTGAGTCGTTTTGAATTGCCTTTGTCCAAGCTGATTAATACGGATGCGGTGTCCCGAAAGTGGTACGACCGAATCGGAGTGACCTATGCGTTGAAGTCAGAGCAGAAGATCAGTGGCCCGGACAGCACACTGTTCGATGAGGGAATCGGCGGGCTGATTGAGCGTGCCACCGCCGGTGTGCGGCATACGGCCACGGCATCGACACAGATCAAGGCGGGTTTTGTCAGTTTTACGCCCAACGTATCCTACAACGGATACTGGAACTTTGCAGCCTTGGACAAGACGGTCAGTCTGGATGTGCCAGACAGCGTGGTGACCGATACCCTCAGGGGGTTGTATGCGGACGGAGACTGGAGGTTGGGTGTCAGTGCAAACACCAAGTTCTATGGAACGCTGAACAACCGTGGCGATGGACGCCTTCGCGCCATCCGGCACGTCATCACCCCACAGGTGGGCTTCAGTTACAACCCCGCGTTTCAGCGAAGAGACACGGTTGTGGGCCTTGATGGCAGCATCTTGGAGGTCTATGACCCCTTAGAGCCCGGGCTATACACCCCCGGTGAAATTGGAGCACAAGGGTCGCTGAACTTCACCTTGAACAACAACCTCGAAGTGAAAATTCGAGACAGGCAAGGTGAGATTCAGAAAGTCAGAATCATCGACAACCTGTCGCTGCGCGCCAGCCACAACCTGCAAGCGGATTCCCTTCGGTGGAGTGACATCAGTGGGTCTGCCTTTACCACGCTGGCTGGGCGGTTTCCGGTCAACCTCGGTTTTTCCCACAGCATGTATGACCGGGATTCCACGGGTGCAAGGGTGAATCGGTTCTTGTGGGCTGAAGGGAAGCCCCCTTTGCGCCTCAAGCGAATGAATGCCTCGGTGAATGGAAGTTGGAGTGGAAAAGGGGAGGTGCCGTGGAGCATCCGGGCAGGATACACAATTCGTTTACAGCGGAATTGGAGGGACGACCTGCAGGCTGACACGACCATCTTGAGTCAAAACTTGACGTTCAGCGGCAATATCACGCTTTTTGAAGATTGGCGTGTGACTGTGGGGTCAGGCTATGATTTTACCGCTGGGGATTTCACCAACACGCAGGTGAACCTCCTGTGGGACCTGCATTGCTGGGAATTCTCTGCCCGTTGGGTTCCCTTTGGCATTCAGCAGAGCCTTCAGCTTCGCTTGGCCGTCAAGGCGTCCATGCTGCGGGACGTGAAGGTGGAAAAGCGCTTTCAGGGAAGTGGTTTGATTCGCTGATTTTCAGCGCATCAGGTTCTTGATGAGCAGGTAGGCCAAGCACAATATAAATACGGTGATCGAGACCTTGTTGATGCCGTGCATGACCCGGAGGTTGACGCCTTCGCCTTCGTTCTTTCGGAACAGATTCAGGGGGTTCGCGTAGTGCAGGATTTTGCGCAGGATTTCCATCGTGGTGACTTATGCTGTTATGACAATGAGAGGTCGGGTTGGGTTCAATCGATTGCGATGGCACTGATTTCAACGCGGGCCTGTTTTGGCAATCCGGCAACAAAGACAGCTTCTCGGGCTGGTAGCGGGTCTGAAAAGCGAGAGCGGTAGGCGGTGTCCATTTCTGCATAATCGCGCGGGTCGATCATGAAAACGGTGGTTTTGACCACCTTCTCGAGGCTGGAATTGGCCTCCTTCAACACATGGGCAAGGTTGTCAATGGCCTGGTTTACCTCGTCTTCGATGTTGCCTGAGACCAGGTCTCCGGTTTCGGCTTGGAGGGGAATCTGACCGCTGCAATAGACAGTGTCTCCTGCGCGGCGAAAAGGACTGTAGCTGGCAATGGGCTTGGACATGGTGCAAGTATCGGCCGCTTCTTTGAACCTTTGCAGTCATGCGCATTTTGCTCGTCGACAATCGCGATTCTTTTTCTTGGAACCTGGCCCATGACCTGGAGCGCGCCGGGGCGATGGTGATTGTGAAGCAAGCTGCCGATTGTCATGAGGGGGATGCAGAGGAGGTGGATGGCATCGTCCTTTCGCCAGGCCCTGGGTTGCCGTCGGAAAGCCAAGGGTTGATGTCCATGGTTGAGACTTGGGCCCCGCGCCACCCGATTCTCGGTGTGTGTCTGGGTTTGCAGGCGCTGGTGGAATGGAGCGGTGGCAGGCTTAAGCAGTTGGATGTGGTCCGGCATGGCATGGCCAGTCAGGCACGCAAGACGGATGCCGACCCCATTTTGTCTGGTGTTGAGGGTGACTTTGAAGTTGGCCATTACCACAGTTGGTGCGCCGATCGCGAGGCCTTGCCCTCTGTGTGGACGGTCACCGCTGAAACCGAAGCTGACCCGAGAATTGTCCTTGCGATTCGGCACAAGGCGTTGCCGCTTCATGCAGTGCAATTCCATCCGGAAAGTGTTTTAACGCCAATGGGCCGCTCCATGCTGGCCAATTGGCTGGACACCCTGACATAAAAAAGGCGCCCGAAGGCGCCCTTTTTTTCGTGTTCTCAGAAGAAGATTCAGTTTCCGAGCTTCTCCATTTCCTCCCTGAAGGTGTCCTTGAAGCGCTCATAGTTGTATTCGGCCATGATGCGCTCGTCCTCCGAGATCTTCTCGTTGTACTTGGAGGCAAACTTCTCGCCACTCAACTCGAGAGAGACATAGGAGACATAGATTCCATTTTCCCGCTGTGTCAGCTTTTCGCAGATGACGATGGCGCCTCGTAATTCTTGATCGACAACGGTTCGGGCCAGTTCGTTGAAGGTCTCCGTGGCTTCTTCGCGGTTGTTGAACTCCGTGCTGGCGACGTAGTTGTCCGTGACGGCCTGAATGGTCGCGCTGACCGTTCGTGCAATGCGACTTTCGGCAGTCGAGCGCGCTTTCTTTTTGGCGATTTCCCGGTCTTGGCTTTCGCCGGTTGCCGTGGAGCGGAAGTGCTTGCTGTCGCTGTTGTATTTGTCGCCGGTGCAGAATTCAATGATCTCGATTTCGCCTTTCGGCTTGACGACATCTTGTTTCTTGTTGCAGCTGGTCGTGATGACGGCCAGGCCGAGGACCAGGCCCGTCGTGGTGAGGAATGCAGTACGGGTCATCGTGGTGTGTTTTTGTGTTTGATGAGGATAAGGCCAATATCGTGCCAAAGTGTTCAACGGAAGGCACGAATCAGATTGTTTGCGTGTTTTTCTCGGATGCTTTCCGCCAGATTTGACAGGGCGAGGTTGAGGGCAGTTGCGGGGTCGAGTTGGACGCCCTTGACGCGGTCGAGCACAATTTGGTGCACGATGTCCCCTCCCGTTTTTCGCAGGACCAACCCGCCTTCTACGTAAGCGGTGTGGAAGTTGCCCAGTTCGCCGCTCGGGCGCCTGGTTTCTGAGCGGAGTTCGAGGATCAGGCTGAAGTCGCTGTCGGATCCATTGTCGAGGATTTTGTAGCCAGCGTCCAGAAGCACGGAGCGCAACACAGTGATGGTGCCGGAGTGGGCATCCACCCCGAGTTGGGAATTGGATGCAGGGCGGATTTGGACAGTGGGCATTTCCACTTCAATGGGCAGCGAGATCGAATGGACATGGATGTCACCCAGCAATTCTATCAAGACTGAATTCAGTCCTGCTGCCTTGTACAGGCGCTGCAGATCCAACGTGCAGTTCAGATTGACATCGGGCCGCTTTGGGTCGACACCTTGAATGTTGGCCACCACAGTGCCTTCCTCGTCAGTGAATTCGGTGGCCCGTTTCATGTAGGTGCCGTTGTGGTAGCGGTATTGCAGGGGAAGTCCAGTTGCGTTCACCCCTTCGTGTGTTGCATGGAGGCCGAGGGGGAACTTGAAGTCTCCTTCTGCTTTGAGCAGGACTGCATCCACTGCAGCGCGAAGGTTGATGTTGCGCACGGATTCTCTCATGGTCCGGAGAATGTGAGGTTCTAAACTGACTTCTTCACCTTCAATTGTGGCGCGGTTGACCTCATTCCAGAACTGTTCCAATCCGAGAATCGCAGTGCCCCAGTGGTCGAGTGCACCTTGAAGGTTGCCCTTGTCCATGTCCGTCTTTCCGGCCGTGTACTCCAGCAATGCCAGATCGATGGCGTCTTGTTTTCGGGCACTGCGTTCCGCGGCATAGCGCCCCTTGTCCAGTCGGTAGTAGACGAATGCACCTCGGGGCCCTTCCCAAACATCCACGACTTGAAATCCGGCGATGCGTTCTTCCGCTCGGCTCGAAATGGTGCTGGTGAAATCTTGTTGAACCTGTCCGTTTTTTTCCTCGCTCTCGAGGAGGGATGTGCTTTCCACCCGCAGGGCAATTTCGCCCGCCAGATCTGCCGCAGCGCGCTCTTTTGCCGTTCGAAGGGCCTCGCCTGGTATGGGGTTCGGTGTCGCACTGCCGATGCCGATGTAGTGCATGCTGGATACAGGGCGTTTCGATACCCACTCGGGTAGGAGCGTCTCTTCCATGCCCCTGCGTCCGTTACAACCGGAGGCGAGGATGGCCACCGTCAGAATCAATATGTTGCTGTAAATCCTCATTCGATGTGGCGTGAAAGGAACTGTTCGATGTCCCGTTGTCCTCGGGCAGTGGCTTCTTGAATCACCTGAGCCCGGAGTGAGGCCTCGGTGGCAAGTTGGCGTCGGGCGTTGAGCAGGGCGGTCATGCGGTATTTCCCGCTGCGGTCCACTTCGCCGCTGGATCGGGATGGATACAGGCTGCCTGCAGCCACTTGGCTCACGGCATATTCGACGGCGTCTTGTGCGTGGACTTGCTCGACTTCGGACAGCAAGACCTCTCCAGTTTCAGTACTGATCAGTTTGATCTCGAACTTGAGAAAAACACTGCGCCTTTGTGTGTGAATTGCGTAGCGGGCAGGGGCATAGGCAGCGACTTTTTTGATGTTGCCTTCTTCGTCTTTGACGTCTTTAAAGTATTTCCGGAACCCTTTTCTGGTCGAACTCAAAGGGCTTCCCGTTTCTGAAGAATAGGTCAGAATGGCACCAGAAAGGATGGCGCGTGCACCTGCCAGTTCTCCCACGGCGACACTTTCGTCTGAAATGCCTGAGAGTGACAACTCTTGCTCCGCAATGATGTCTTCTCGGAGGGTGCGATCAACCACACCCAAGAAGGGGTCCTTTGAATTAAGCAGTCCGCGTTGAACCCCACTTCTCAGTTCGAGGGCCACGTCGCGCTCCCTGTTGCGGGATTCGAAGTCGTTGACAGCAATGTTGAATCGGCCGGTTTCGAGGGCTTCGGTGTGAAGTTCACTGACGTCCTTGTATGCGTTGTCCAATGCGAGAACCAAGCCTAATGCCCGGTGAGCCTCTCTGAACAGGCCCTCTTCCAATGCAGCTTTTCCCTTTCTGTATTCAGGTTCGGCCTGGGCCACGGTGAGCAGTTCGGCGGCACCTTCATATTGGGGGTCGAGTCGCAGAATTTCTTTGAAGGTGGTTTCGGCCGCAGCGAATTGCTCTTCATCGAGTTGCAGGTGGCCGAGCTCGTCGAGTTCAATCAAGTGGTCGTCCACGAGATCGGCATGGTCGGATTCAACCGTGGCGGGCACATTGAGGGTGACGCCTACGGCGGCCACTGAGGCCTTAAATGCCGTCATCCGGTCGTATTCGGCAATGGCATCGGCGCGGCGACCGGCGAGCGCGGCCCGCTGGAATTCTCCGATGTGAACATCTAAAACGCCTTGCCCCGTCATTTTCAAGCCCACCATTGCTTCGACATATCCAGGCCGCTTTCGGAGTACCATGGTGTAGAGGTTGGCCGCTTGTTCATTGAATCCGGCAGCGTAGAGTTCGCCAGCGCGCTTGCTCATGGACTTCGGCCCATTGCAGGCGACGAGAATGAGAGCCAATCCAAACAGGGGGAGGAGGGGATGGAAGCGGACCATGCGAGATTGAGTTTGTTGTGAGCGTTGAAATTAGGCCAATGGCCATGTGGTGTGGACAAGTCCCGTGCCAAGTATTTCAGGGCGGGTTATTGTCTTCTGTCTGCGGCCTCCGAAATTCGTGCCATGTCCAAGCGCATTGCCATCCTCGGAGCGGGCCGTTCCAGTTCCTCGCTCATCCGCCATCTGCTGCAGAACGCCAGCGCTGAAGGGTTCACCGTTCGCATCGGTGATCTCGACTTGGCCTTGGCCGAAAAGAAGGCGGAGGGCCACCCATGTGCGTCCACTTTTGCTTTGGATGCCGGAAAACCGGAGGCGAGGCGCAAGGAGATTGAGGCTGCTGACATGGTCATCAGTATGCTGCCGGCCTTCCTTCACCCAGATGTTGCTCGGGATGCAATTGCAACACGGACGCCTTTGATTACGCCGAGTTACCTCTCTCCAGAGATTGCAGGGATGGATGCCGAGGCCAAGGCGGCCGGGATTCCCATCCTCAATGAGCTGGGTCTAGATCCAGGCATCGACCATTTGAGTGCCATGGAGGTCATTGATGGTTTGCGATCCAGTGGTTCGGCTTTGACTGGTTTTGAGAGTTACACCGGTGGACTTGTCGCTCCCGAGAGCGATGACAACCCATGGCATTACAAATTCACGTGGAATCCGCGCAATGTCGTGTTGGCTGGTCAAGGCGGATCGGCGACGTTTAAGAAGAACGGCCGGATTCGGGTCTTACCACCGCACCGTTTGTTTAAGGAGGTCACCCAGATTGACGTGCCCGGTGCAGGCCGATTTGAGGGGTATGCAAATCGAGATTCTTTGGCTTACGAGGAGATTTACGGGATTGAAGGGATTGACACACTCGTTCGGGGCACATTGCGGGGCGATGGATTTTGCGGAGGATGGGATGCCGTGTTCCAATTGGGAATGAACCGAGACGACGCGCAGGTGTCTTATCCGGAAGGAACCACCTGGCGAGACTTTACGGCCGGATTTTCAGGAGGGGCTCCTAAGGGAGCGGATGAGTCCGCTGTGCGGGCCGCTGTGGCGCAGGCAACAGGAGCCGATGAGCCTGCGTTGGATCTGTTGGACGCGATTGGACTGTTCGGGGACGAGCCGTTGGCCAAAAGGGCCGGAAGCCCTGCGGATATTCTTCAGGAACTGCTGGAGGACCGGTGGGCGCTGCAAGCTGGGGACCTCGATATGATTGTGATGTGGCACCGTTTTCACTACCGTGATGCCCAAGGTCAAGAGCGGGTTAAGACCAGCCACCTAATCCACATCGGTGAAGACGAAACGCACACAGCAATGTCTCTCACCGTTGGACTTCCACTGGCCCTTGCTGCGCGCATGTGGGTGCGCGGGGAGTGGAATGAATCAGGGGTTTTGCTTCCGACGACCCCCGACCTCTATGCCCCCTTGTTGAAGGGGTTGAAAAAGGAGGGGGTTGTGTTTACTGAAACCGAAATTCAGAATTGACCATGCGGGTTTTGCCCTTGCTTGTGGTTCTGTGTTGTGTTGGCGCTGGGTCACCGCTGGTTGGAGGTGCGATGGGGCCTTGGCCATGTGAAGAGCCGCCTTATGATCCCATGGTGGTTGTTCCTTCCCCTGAGGCGGCCTTGGGTATGGACCGATGGGCCGTTCGGGCTTTGCGCCGGGATTTGCATGGACGGACGTGTGCCGATCAGCAGGAGGTGGTGGACATCCTGCTCGTTCGTTGGCTCCAAGCCCATCCAGAAATTCGGATTGAGTTGAATGGTGCGGAGACGGAATGGTTAATGAACACGGAGGGGGCTTTTCTTCTCCGACTCAAGGCAGAGGCTTGGGCTGAATGCAAGGGACGAAGGGCTTTGTTTCCCCGCGCTTGGGGACGCCACCCTGAAGACCGGCCGAAAGGGAGCAAGCGAGATGCCTTTGTCCGCCGTGCTGGCGAAAAGTGGGGAGGCGGTAAAAAGTGAAGGGGCCACCCTTCGGTAGCCCCTTCTCACCACATTTACCTCACGGGTGCCGCACGCGGCACCTCCTTCAGGTGGCTTTAGCAGGGGTTGAACCCCACTGTATTTTACTGCTGTGAGCTCCGCCGCTTGACATCAGCAACGCTCTGCTGGTGGAGATACGGATTCACGTTGAATTAGGTTTCGTTTTCGATGAAACTATACCACAGAAAGTGGCGGAGCGAAGACCAATTCCTCTTTTGACCGCTCAGCAAGAAGTGGTTTTTTTGATTGTCGTTGGGCAGATTTAGCACAGAAGCGTTCAAACAGATGGGGGCAAGGAACATGAGGGTCCATGTGGTGTTGAATCTGTGGTGAAGCAATGGAAACACGGAACCTGATATGGACTTTTCGCATGTTGGGTTGCACAGGAGGAATCCGATTGCTTCGTAAGCACGCACGGCGCCCGTACTTTCGTTTCTCATGAGGACGTTTGACATCCCAGAATCCTATCGCTCTCCGGTGATCGGCAAGGTCAAGGCCCTTCGCAAGTTGGCTGACCCCAGAAAGCGGGATTTGACGCCAAGTGTTTTGGATTTTGGAACCGTCCGGTTTGTGTTGCCTCGGCATTTTGGTTTTTGCTTCGGTGTCGAAAACGCGATCGAAATCGCCTACAAAGCCGTTGCGGAGAACCCCGGGAAGCGACTGTGGTTGCTCAGCCAGATGATTCACAACCCCGAGGTCAATGCCGACCTCGAATCTCAGGGCATTGGATTCTTGATGGACACCGAGGGTGGAATCATCACTCCTTTTGAATCATTGCGCTCGGATGACGTGGTGATTGTGCCGGCTTTTGGGACCACACTGGAGTTGGAGGCCAAGCTGAAGGCCATCGGGGTGGACATCCAGCAGTACAACACGACTTGTCCTTTTGTAGAGAAGGTGTGGAAGCGCTCGGAGCAACTTGGAAGAAAGGACTACACCGTTATCATTCACGGCAAGCCCAAGCACGAGGAGACCAGGGCCACGTTTAGCCAAAGCAGCGCCTTTGCGAAGTCGCTGGTGGTGAAGAACATGGAGGAGGCCAAGGTCTTGGCGGATTTCATTCGAGGCGATCGGGATTGGTCTGGGTTCGATGACCATTTCGCTGGGCGAAGCAGTGCTGGATTTTCGGTTCCTCAGGATTTGGCGCGGTTTGGTGTCGTCAACCAGACGACCATGTTGGCCAGCGACACACAAGCCATTGCCGATCATCTCAAACAGGCGCTTCGTGAACGTGATGCCGGCTCAGACGAGCGGTTTGCCAGCACCAGGGATACATTGTGCTACGCCACTTTGGACAACCAGACGGCCACCACAGGCGCGCTGGAAGCTATGGGAAGTGAATCGGACTTGGCTGTGGTAGTCGGGGGGTACAACTCGAGCAACACGAGTCACTTGGTGGAACTCTGCGAAGAGCGCATGCCCACTTGGTATGTGTCTGGCGCTGATGAGTTTGCGGAAGACGGCTCGCTGGGGCATTTCGACATGCACAATGCCCAAAGAAAGGAGACAAAGGGCTGGTGGCCCGGGCCTTCCGGGTCTGGTGATGCGCTTACCGTTCTGTTGACATCCGGCGCTTCTTGCCCTGATAGTGCAGTGGACCGGGTGTTGCAGAAAATTCTTGAACGGGCCGGTGGTGGACGGGATGTGGATGATGTGTTGCAGCAATTTGAGCAAGAGCAGTCAAATTTGGGGTCTGTATGAAGCCCCCACATTTGCCAAGTCCATTTCGGAACGTTCGTTCCGCGCCGAAGCGATTTTCGTTTCGCTCAGCGCATGTGGATGCGCGGGCGATGAAATGGAAGGAGCGCCGGGAGGCGATCGAGGCTGAAGTGCATGGCCATGGGGATGGCGGTCCCCGAAAGCTGCGTTTTCGCAGTGAGGGCAGCACCCGAACCCAAAGGGAGGGCCGATTGGCTTCCTTGCGGCGTTCCCGTCGTCAAGCCATGCTCAGGAGCGCAGCCATTCTTTTGGTTCTCTTGTATGCGGCATGGGAGGGCCTTCAATGGGTGGAGACCACAGATTTTGCACGTGAACTTTTGATTCCGGCTGAGTAATGGGGACGATGACCGACACGAGAATTCAGCGCTTGCCTGAGCACGTGGCCAACCAGATTGCGGCGGGTGAGGTGGTCCAGCGGCCGGCTTCAGTGGTCAAGGAGTTGATGGAGAACGCCTTGGATGCGGGTGCCTCGCGAATCGTGGTCGAATTGAAGGACGCCGGTCGGAATCGGATTGTGGTAGAGGACAACGGCATGGGCATGGGCCCAGAGGATGCCGCGCTTTGCTTTGAGCGGCACGCCACATCCAAGTTGCGTTCCGCCGATGATTTGCTCGCGCTGGCGACAATGGGTTTCCGAGGAGAGGCCCTGGCCAGCATTGCGAGCATTGCCCGCGTGGAATTGCGAACCAGGCGCGCCGAGGACGAGTTGGGTGTGCGGTTGGTGGTGGAAGGTGGAGAGCACCAGCCTGTGGAGTCTACGCCTTGTTCTGTGGGCACGCGGATGACGGTCAAACACCTGTTCTTCAATGTACCTGCCCGCCGGAATTTTTTGAAAAGTGACCCGGTTGAATTGCGACACGCCATCGATGAGTTCCAGCGGATTGCCTTGGCCCATCCCGAATGTGCATTTCGTCTCAGTCACAATGACGGGGAACTTTTTGACTTGCCTGTCGGCACCCTGAGGCAGAGACTGGTCCGGGTGTTTGGCGCCAAGTACGACGAGCGCCTTGTGCCGGTGGAGGAGCGGACAGATGTGGTCTCATTGGCCGGTTTTGTCGGCAAGCCCGAATTCGCGCGCCGAACCCGGGGCGAGCAATTCCTGTTTGTCAACGGCCGGTTCATCAAACACCCCGCTTTTCACGGGGCCATCATGCGGGCGATGGACGGATTGCTCACGCCCGGACAGTTCCCATTGTATGCACTGTTTCTAGAGGTGGATGCCGCTCGGGTCGATGTCAACATTCACCCCACCAAGGTGGAGGCCAAATTCCAGGAGCAGCGGCCCATTGTCGCCATTCTTCAGGCGGCGGTGAAGCGGGCGCTTGGCCGGTTTCACGTGGCGCCTTCGCTTGATTTTGATACCGAGACAGCATTCGACATTGCTCCCCCCAAGCCCGGTCAGGAGGTGGAGGAGCCGAAGATTCAATTGAATCCGGATTACAATCCGTTCAACGCAGAAAAGGAAGGGGGAAAAGGGCGGTCGAGTGGCGGAAGTTCATTTGGCGCCCGGGGTGCGAAAGACCCCTTCAGCGCGTCTCGTATAGACGCAACCCGTCGGTTTTTTGAATCCTCGGACCAGAGCGAACCCCCGGCAGGGGAGGCCGGTCCGGCACGGCTCGTTTTTTCTGAGTCGAAGGCCACACAACCGGTTGATGAGGTGCCCCTAGAGTTCGATCAACAGCGGCCTTTATTTCAGTTGTTTGGCGGGTGGATTGTGACGGCCACAAGGAGCGGATTGGTTCTCGTTGACCAACACCGCGCGCACACGAGAATTCTCTACGAGCGCTTGTCGTCTGAATTGTCGACGTCATCAGGATCTCAGCAGCTTCTCTTTCCGGCGGATTTGACGGTGGGCCCAGCGGACGTTGCTGTTCTGAAAGGGGCAAAGGCGTCTTTGGTTGGGCTTGGCTTTGACTTGACTTTCCCAGAAGAGGGGGTGGTTCGGGTGTCTGGCTTGCCGCAGGAAGCAGCAGAGGGAGAGCCAGTTGCGCTCTTGGATGCGGTCCTTGAGGAGCTGCGGGATGCAGGCGAAGTCGATGTGGACCTCAGACAGAGCAGAGCCATTGCTGGGGTTGCTCGCGGAGCAGCCATCCCTTCAGGACGGACCTTGACCCGCACGGAGATGTTGGACTTGGTGGATGGACTTTTTGCCTGCCAGGAGCCTGATCGGGACCCATGGGGACGCTCGACCCTCGCTACCTTTGACAAGGAAGCTGTAGAAGCCCGTTTCCGCTGATTTTGCACACTGAATGTTC
>Ga0209503_10001066_pt1 | contig 14674 bp, 8 predicted proteins | sample SouAtlMetagenome_2_FD_187448 | JGI IMG/M metagenome (GOLD analysis project Ga0209503, IMG submission 187448) | Marine eukaryotic phytoplankton communities from Atlantic Ocean - South Atlantic ANT15 Metagenome (SPAdes) (version 2) | ecosystem: Environmental > Aquatic > Marine > Oceanic | place... | reverse complement strand
AGAATCAAGTATTATATCACCTGTTGAAGTTGCTAATGTAGAAGCAGCGTCTCCTGACCCAATGTCATCTAAGGCTAAGCCTCCTGCAATAGTTGAAATTAAACATTTCTTTAAACTATTATCAGAAGCATCAAAAATAAGAACATGGTCTGCGCTTGCAGCAGTTACTTGAGTTTGGTCTGATATTATTCCTGCTGCTAAAAATTCTGCTTGTACTTTTGTTGTCATATTATCCCTCTTTTAGTGGTTCTACTATTACTTTACCTTGTGAGTCTGTCCACTCTGTATCAATCATATGCTGGTCTTTTCGTTCTCCTACTACTAACCATGATACTGTTGCTGTAGAAGAAGAATCTTGACAAGTTATTGTTAATATATTTCCTGATACACTTCCTTTTACAGCGTCCCAATCTGATTCATTTGTTGTAAAACATTGTACTTCTCCATTTAAAAGTATAAAAGTTCCCTCTGTCATTCCAGCTGCAGTATCTAAATTAACTGAAGCTGTTCCATTTTCTAAAATTGCTGTTCCTCTATATATTAAATCTGCTTGTGGTCCTTCTATAAAAGAGTGAACTAAATGATGTGTATCTTTTTTAGATTCTAATGGGTGGTCTATTTTGAAAGAGCCACTACCTTTTGAAAATGACCCAGAAACACTAACAGCTCCTCCAGAAGCAATACTTAATCTATCATTTTGTGTTAATGCTGCATCAGCAGAACCACCACTACCATCAAAAGTATAAACATGAAATTGTCCTTGAGTCATACGAATACCACTACAAGCGCCACCACTATCCATTCGCATATTATTTCCTGTGCCTACATAATTATTATTTGTTATAAATGTAGCACTTCCTGTTCCACCACCACTATCTGCAAATATTGCTCCACCTACTTTAAATTGTCTATAAGATGAATTAGTCATATCTGAAGGAAAATCAGTTGTTAATCCAACATGACCACTAGCAGTAATCCTCATTCTTTCTGTTGCATTATTATTTCTAAACGTAATTGGTGTGGTTGTATCATTAGTATGTGGGCCAATAGCAAAGAAAATTCCAGGAGCATAATTTATACCAGATTCCGCACTACCACATCGGTAAGTTGTATTAGCATATCCACCAGAATTCGCATTATCAATCAAGTGGGTTACATAAGCACCAGAACTATCCTTTTTCTGATGTAAAAGAGTAGAAGGAGTCGTAACTCCTATGCCTACGTTTCCAGAAGAATCAATAATTAATCTATCAGCACTATTAGTACCAAATACCATTGAATTATTACTATGGTTGTATTGCATTTTTCCTGCGTAAGTACCTGCTGCTGTTCCAGTAGCATCAGAAAAATAAAAAGTACCATAGCTTGATGTACCACTCCTTATGGTCATTCCAGCATTACCACCACCACCATCAACATCAGCAACAGTTAAGCTGTCACCATAATCAGGATAACCTGCATCGGTTGTGCCAATCATTACTCGTTCACTACTATCAATAGTAATAGCTGTAGCATCAGAACTGTCTGAAACTCCTGTGCTTAATAATCCTCTTGATATTTTTGTTAATGCCATATTATTCCTCGAGTGTTTCTATTCTTGACTTTAAGTCGTCTATTATAACTTGTTGTTCTTGGATTGCTTTCATTAGATAAACAGTCATACCACCTGGATTAAACCAATGCTTCCCATCATTAGGATTTATTGAATATGCTTCTGGAAACTTATCAAACTCATTTTGTGCTATATAACCTTTTATTTCTTTTTTAGTTTCATCACTTTTATATGTAAAAGTAGAAGGTTTTATATTTTTAAAACTTTCTAAAACATTTTCATTCCAATCTTTTACATTTTCTTTGAAGGCTATATCTGAACCACTTGTAGAAAAAGTTGTACCACTTGAATTACTTAATATGTAGCCATTTCCATTTCCAGAGCTGTTATATATATACAATGGAAAGTAATTATTATTTGAATCTGGTATTGTAACAAGTCCTGAATAACCATTACCGATATTTCCTATGTGTAAACCATGATTAGCATTTGAATCTATTGAAACTTTATAACCTGAATTTGGACTTGTAGTTCCAATACCAACTTTTCCACCATTAATATATGAATCACCATTACTATCAAATCTTATATCTTCATTTTGCGAAGAATCGTGAATACTTAATCTGCCATGACCTGATATTTCAGTCACTGAAAATAAGTTGTTCTGTGTAGAATCATCGCTTCCGCTTTTAAGAACTCTTAATGCTGTAGATGTAGCGCCTGTAGAAAGAATCTCACAAGGCACTACAGGACTTATACCCATACCTATTTTTGTTGTCTTTATATTACCATTTACCTCTAATTTTTCTGCTGGACTTGAAGCGCCAATACCAACATTACCATTAGCCAACATATGTGCAGTGGCATTACCATTATTGGTAAAAACCTGTAAAAATCCTGACGTTGAAGAATTTCCTATATAAGCATTTTCTCCAGCCATTTCTAAATGTAAATCTGCATTAGAATTTTTTATATTCAGTACAGGATTAGTAGCAAAAACTGTTACATTTCTATTTGGACTTGTAGTACCAATACCAACTTTACCATCAGTAGCTATAAATAAATCATTTTCTCTCAAAGCACCACCAAGTCCCATACCACCAGATGAAACTGCAACAGTACCTTTAACAGTACCACCATTAGCATACTCAACACACGTTCCTTCACTTCCTGTTCTGTCAAACCTTGATTTAAAAGCATTACCTGAAACTGTAAAATTTTGTGCTGGTGAGGCTGTACCAATACCGACCTTTCCTGCATCATTAATAATCATACGTTCAGTTCCACCAGTATCAAATCTTATTTTATCTTCATCAGCAGACTCTTCCATTTGAATCTTAGTATCACCATCAGAGTCTTGGAAAGTTGCAACTGTTGTATTTGTAAGCGTTATAGCTTCGACTGCCGTTCCATTTGGTGGAGCAGTACTAAAAGTTAAAGTGCTTCCTGAAACTGAATAAGTTGATTTGTGTTGCATTACACCATCAATAGTTACGAAACATTGATTTTCTGAGCTTGGTGTTGTTCCGAGTGCTAAAGTAGTATCAGAACCATCTCCTGTCATTGTTGCAAGAATAGGAGCAGTTCCAACTATACCACCTTCCATTTGAAAAACTTCTATAAGTCTGCCATTTACAGGTGCTGTTGCAAAAGTTAAAGTTGTTCCTGATACGCTATAAACATTATCTGCTTGATATACACCGTCTATAAATACTATTAAACCATCTTCGTTACTCATACTTGTAGTAAGAGTAAAAGTAGTATCTGAGCCATCTCCTGTAAAAGTATTTTTAGCAAAAGAGGAACTACTTCCTCCACTTCCACTTGATGCAAAAGTAATAGTATCATTACTTGCATTAGTAGTGATTGTCATATTTGAACCAGCTGCAAAAGTTAAAGTATCAGTAGCTGAGTCTGCTACTACATCATCTTGCCCTGAGACTGATAAAGTTTTGAAAGCTTCAGAAACACTTCCACTTGCTGTCGCAAAAGATAAAGTTCCGCTTCCGTTTGTGGTTAATACTTGTCCATTACTTCCATCTGATACATTTAATTCTGATATTCCTACTGAGTTTGCAACTATCTCACTTGCTCCCACAGCATCAGTTGCTATCTTTGCTGCTGTTACTGAGTTATTTGCTAGTTTTGCTGAAGTTACATTTAAATCTGCTATTTTTGAAGTTGTTACTGCATCATCTGCTATTCCTGAAGCGCTTGATACAAAAGTAATAGTATCACTACTTGCATTTGTGGTAATTGTCATTCCACTTCCTGCTGCAAGTGTTAAAGTATCTGTTGCTCCATCAGCTACTACATCATCTTGTCCTGAGACTGATAAAGTTTTAAATGTTTCTGTTACTGTTCCTGATGAAGGGTTTGCAAAAGATAGTGTACCACTTCCATTAGTTGTTAAAACTTGGTTAGCACTTCCATCAGTTACATTTAGTTCTGAGATACCTACTGTATTCTGTGATATCATTGCTGCTGTAATACTATTATTTCCTAAATTATCTTGTTTTGCGGCAAGTACAGCAGCACTTATTTGTGTGGCTCCTATACTATTATCTGGAATCTCAGAAGATGTTATTGAGTTTTGTGCTATCTGTGAAGTACCGACTGCATTCGCTGCTATTGCATCTGAAGCGACATAAGCTGCAGACCCCATAAGACTATGAGCACTACATTGATAGTATAAAACTTGGGGAGTAGAGGTAGTAACTGCTATTTGAACATATGCTCCGCTATTTCCTGCAGAGCCACTTGTTGTTACACCAGTTGTGTATGCAGTTGCCTTTGCGGCATCTAAATAAAATCTAAAAGGGTGTCCCGAGTTTGTTGAATCTGATACATCAAACTTATAGGTATTTCCTGGGATTAATGCGAGAAACGGCCCCTCGAGACCTTGAACGGTATATCCGCTACTAGAGCCGCTTCCGTGATTTGGGTGTGCTGTTGTTTTTGTTACAACTTTTACAGCTAATTCTTGAGTTCCAAAAGCATTTAAGCCTTGAGGCGCATAAGCATGTATTGCATCACCTGTGCTTCCATCTACATGCTTTCTTATAAAAAACTTTCCGTCTTTTGTGTTAATTGCTACTTCTCCTAATGCTAGATTAGAAGTAGTAGGTATAGTTCCAGCCGTATTCGACCTTTTTAGTTTTACTGTTTGTGCCATATTTATGGTGTCCTATCTTTATGCGTATATACGCAGGAATTAATTATTAACTAAATGTGCCTCCATCAATAGTATTACTCCAAGCAAGGTTATTTGAAGAACCAACTTGAAGAATTTGTCCTACTGAATTAGTAGAGTCATAGCTTCCGAGTGGTAATCTTGAATAACCACCATCTGCTCCATTTGCTCCGAATATTAAATCTCCATTTACAGTTTGAGATATACCTTTTAGTCTTAAAGCGTCTGAACTAACTTGAATTGTTTTATCATCAACACCTACATTTAAAGTGTTACCTGATTTAGTTAATGCAGTTCCAGCAGTTATTTGACCAGCTCCTGAGAACTGAGTAAATGTTAGTGCTGTACTACCAACTGTAATACTTCCTGTATTTGTTAAGATGTAACCATTTTGAGCATTACTTGTACCTTCTTCAACAAATACAAAAGCCAGAGACGACACATCGCCAGTTTGGAAGTCTGATGCTCTTACTGCTGCTCCACTCGCTTGGACGACATATATACCGTTCTCTGACCCTGTGCTTTGATTTTTAAGTAAGACTCTATCTCCAGTCGCTAAAGTTACTCCATCAATAGCGTCTCCATTTTCTAATGCACTAGCAATGACCGCATTAGCTGTTGAAGCTACTCTTACAGAGTCTTTTACATCTAAGCCTTGTTTAACTGCATCAACATATTCTTTTGTTGCTAATGAGTTAGTACCGAATCCTGCTCTATCTTTATATCCACCAGGCACAGTAACTGTTCCTGTTCCGTGTGGAGTTAAATCAATATTATTATTACTTCCTGTAGTAGATAAAGTAGAACCATCTAATTGTAAGTTATCAACAACTATTTGAGTTAAACCAGTAAAAGCACCACTATTTAAACTTGCAGTTCCATCACTAATTGTAGTAAATGTACCTGCTCCTGCACTTGCACCTCCAATAGTGACTCCATCAATAGTACCACCATTAATATCTGCAGTACTAATTGTTCCTAAGTTACTAATAGTTGCTCCATTGAAGTTAATTGTTCCTGAAGCTGTTAAATTAGTAAAAGTAGCTGCACCTGCTGCAGCTCCACCAATAGTAGTGCCATCAATGTTACCACCGTTAATATCAAAATTTGTACCTGTAACTTCTACAGACCCAGCATCAAACATTTGACCTATAGTAATCTTTTCTCCAGAGTTTGTAGTTACAAAACTCATGTAAGTATCATTTGTGCTTGATTTAATTACAAAAGCTGTTGAACTATTATCTAAAACTTTTAACTCAGTTGCTTGAGTTGATGTATCTATTGCACCTCCAGTTAAATCAAGGTCTAAGTTTTGTGCTGAAATAAGTGCGATATCTCCTGTTGCAGATGTAACAGCGTTACCATTTAATTGTAAGTTATCAACTAATAGATTATCTATTTTACTATTTGAATCTACTATGATTGCTGACCCTGCTGTTAATGTACCAGCTGTGTGGTCAAGCATAGCGACATATAAATTACCACCGATTATATCATTCGCACTACCACTACCGATAAATAATTTATCTGAGTCAAATGAATACGCTAATTCACCAGCACTTAAGGCTGACGATGGTGCGGCGGTACTCGAACTTCTTTTTATTTTTATTGTTTGTGCCATCTTTTTTCCTTATTGACTGCTAGAAGTTTCCACCGTCTAGCGTGTCCATTGTTCCTGTTGCTTGTGCAAGTGGAACGAATTCAAAATTATTTGTTGAAGTTTCTCTATAAACTTTTAATTGGTCATCATCAGTATCATACCATAAATCTCCTTCTGCTAAGTTTGAGCCTGAAGGAGTGTTTGGACCTCTAAAGAATTGGTCTGATAATACTTCTAGAGCATTTGCTAATGTTCCTTGTGGAATAGTATTATGTGCTTCTACAGTTACATTTTCTGCTGTTGTAGAAGGAGATATTAAGTCCAATGAAGTAGTGATTGTAGTGATTGTTTCATTTAAAACTACACCAGTCCCTGATACTTCTTGAATTTCTACTATTATCATCTAGTTACCTCTGGTGATACAGTTACCTGCCCTTGTAGTAATCTTGTTACTACTCCTGCTGAAGTTGTTATTTCTAGGTCATATACATAAATTCCTTCTTCTAAGCCTGCTGTCGATGTTGCAGTTGCACTTATACTTAAAATACCTTGTGTAGCATTTATAACTGCGGCAGTCATACTTAAAGCCACAGTTGATGAGTCATAGGTGCTTCTCAACTGCATCGCAGCTGTATAGCCTGTTAAATTAAGAGGCGAATTATTCTCCTTAACAGTCATCTGTCTACTGAATGTTGCGCCTTGATTTAATGTAAAATTGTATATTCCTGCTGACATTTATATTATTCTCCAATTATAGAATTATACTAAAATTTTGACCAAATGTCAAATGTTATTTTTGATAGGTATGACTTTTTAAGTCTGGGAATTGACTTTGGTCTTTTTATGATAAAAGTTTTTTGATTGATAGCAGTATTTTACTCATATAAATTAACTAGGTTTAGTCGGCCACACTACTGCTTCCCAAGTATCACTTTCTGAATATTGTGAAGGTAAATCACGTAGTGTCTGACGATAAGTAACCCATTCTGCTTTTTTTGAATCTGATAAAGGACTATCTGCTGCTTGAGTCCAATCAGATAATTGTAATGCTCTAATTCTTTTTTCTCTTATAAAGTTCCAAGCGCTTTGTACTTCATCAGGTAATTTTTCGAAAGATGAACCATTCCATTTATAATTCATGCCTTCAACAGCTTCTTCACGGTAAGAATGATGACTTTCTATTTGTGAAATAAGTGAATCTCTCTCCCCCTTACTCAAGTCGGTATGAACTGCGACAACTACACCGTCTTCCTTTTGATATATTGTTAAATCATACTTAGACATGTTGTTTAAATGCTCCTACATTTATAGTGCTTACATAGTGACCTGCACCTGTACCATGATTTGCAGAGGCAGCCCAACAATTTATATAATATTGTGTGCCACTTGAGCTTCCTGCAAGATAAGTAGGACCATTCACATTCATATTAAAACTACCTACTCCTAACTGACCTGAATCAACAAATGATTGCATACGATTACCGTGATTTGTATTAATACTCCCAACTGCTCCTGAACCATCAGTTTCATTTGCTACATAAGTTGAAGGAGTAGCTGCTGCATCACCTACAGCTAAAACTAAATAAAGATATTCATCTCCAGTAAAAGCACCGTACATTTGAGCGCTAAAAGTGAAATGATAAGTTCCGCTTTGTACTACTGTAAATGGAACACTTAAAACTCGTTTACAATGAATATTACGAGTAACTCCACCATGAGTTTTTGGATAAACCCAAAAAGGAGTAGAGGCTCCAAAAGTAGCACCAAAGCCAGAAGGGTAAATTACTGCACTATACCCGAATACTCCATTAATTCCTTGTCCTCCATTAGAAGCACGAATAGCTCCATCAGCATCAACATCAGATATACGCGCAAAGGTATTCGGATATGTTCCTCCAGTAACTTTTATTGTAGAATATGTATGTTCAGTTCCTTTTGCAACACCATTTATTGAGTTTGCTTCTATTCTTCCTACATCTAATAATCCTGCAGTAATATTGCCAGCATTTAGATTTGTTACTGTTATATTACCAGCATTTAAAGTACCACTAGTAATCTGATTAGCACTAATATTTGCTGATACAACTGCTCCTGCTGCAACTGTTCCCGAAAAATTTGCATCTCCACTTGAATCAATACTAAATTCTTTTGAGTCTATTTGTCCATTTGCTAAATTAAATCTTGAACCTGCTGTAACAGCAGACGTATTTGAATTTTGTGCAAAGTTTGTTGATTCCAAATTTATAGCCTTTATAGTACCAGTAGTAATATTATCTCCATTTATAGTTGTTGTACCTGATGTTGATAAATCTGTAAAGACTACAACATCTGTAAAATTAATAAATGTTGAAGGAGTTCCAAATGTTAAATTACTTCCACTTGATATGCCTGCTCCAGCTGAGTTTTCGACTGCTGTAAAATCAGCTAACCAATACTTTGGTGTTGTATCGCCAGGGTCTGCTTCAGGTGGGGTCTTTTGCCATGTGCCACTTGCTCCATAAGAAGTAGTTCCACTATCAAGTCCTGTAAATGCTCCTGTTCCAAAAGTAAAAACTGCATTATTATCTGCATCAACAGCACCTGGACTAGTAGCTGAATCAAGACTAAAATAGACTGCTCCTGTAGTTGTTCGTATACCAGCAGTACCTGCTATTCCTTGTTTTAGTATTCCTATTGTTGCTATTGCTGTGAAAGTTTCTCCGCCTTCAGTTAGAGTTGCTTTTACAATTTTAGGAGTATCTGTACTTACAAAAGTACTTGCATCTATAGTTGCACTATTTCCATTGATACTTACACTTGCATCAGTAAACGCACCATTTCCGCTTCTCGCTGTTCCATCTGCATCTAATAATTGAATTGTAGGAGTTCCTGATAGGTTTCTTTTTGCAACTGTAAAAGTTGTGTCTTGTGCTGTGCCACTTGGATTTAAACTGCCTCCGCCCTCAAAGTTTAAAGTAACATTTTGTCTATCAAATCCAAAAGAAGGGTCAAGTAATTTTGATACTCCTGCAACTCCACTTGTATTGTCTGGAGCATAAGCACTATGAAGAACTCGTCTACCATTTGTAACAGAAGTATGTATTCGTTTATGTCTTACCCAAAAGTTTCTATTACTAAATTCTCCGATTAAAAATTCTGCGGATGTTGCATTATCAACTGTTGATATTAGTACTGCATTGTTTAAAGTTGAAGTAGAAGCATAAATTTCTGTACTATCAGTTGTCTCTTTAAAGTTTGTAGCGTTTGTCCAAGATATTGCAAAAAATCCTGGTTTAGATGATGATACAGTTAAATTAGTTGGAGCTCCAGGAGCTTTTATTGTTGAATCCACTCCTGAATCTTGACTATAAATTGCACTTCTTCTTTGTTTACTAATAAGATAAGAAGAGTCGTCATATTCTACTGCTTTTATTGTTACCGTACAATCTGCTTGAAAGTTTAAATTAATTATTCTAAATAGTTTATTTGTAAAACCAAAAGGTTCATAAGTTAATCCAATAACTTGTCCTGGTTTCATTAGCAGTCCTTTTTGCCCTACTCTAAATGATATTTCTTTTTGATATCTCGTTTCTGTTAATGCTTTTTCTGCATTTATTCTTCCATTAAAATAGTTTGTTATACCACTAAATGCTAATGATTGAGTTTTCCTAATATTTTTATCAGCTTCTAGATATTTATCATTTAAAAATGTTACACTTCTACTTTCATAGCTTATAGCTGGGTCAGGTATTGATGCTTTTACAACATTTTTAGATTTTTTATTTGAATCATCATTAAGTTTTATATCTCCAATAATATCTGAGTTTTCAATAAAATAAGGATTTACATTTTCTTTATATGTAGTACCATTAAAAGTATTAGCAGATGCTGGAGCAGCTACTTGAGTTTCTACATCTAACACATATTGACCTTTTTCATAAGAAAGAAAACCGTTAAAATGCGATAACATTAAATTTACATTTGAAAATACAGATTTACTAGTATCTAATAAGAAATTAGTTTGGTGTCGTGTAACCCATCTTTGATGGTGATGCTCCCAGTTTAAATATCTCCAATATTTAATAAAATCTGCATCATATAAACTATAAGCTGGAGTTGTAGTTTTATCCATAGTTAAAGTAGTTGAGCCATCTGTTAAAGTTAGATTGGCACCTCCACTAAGAGGAGCTACTTGACTACTATTGTTAAACTCTATATTTTCAAAATCAGGAGTTGCGCTTGTAAATTGATAATATGCAGGACTGCCTGTATTTGCGTGTAATATTACTTCTCCTTTACTAAAAGTTCTATAATCATTTAATTCATAAAATAATTTACCCGTACATTCAGTAAAAGTTACTAAATTATTTGTTGAATCGAAACTTTTAACTTTACCTGAAAAAGTTGGGTTACATCCTGTAAGATTTCCAGGATTAAATACATACCTATTTCCAACAGTTGGAGTACCTCCTGTTAACTTTACTGTTACATCTGAACGCACATCACAAAGTCGTGCAGATGTAATAAAACTACTTAAATCAATATCTTCATTTAAGTTCAAATCTTTACCATATACTTTATTAGTCATATAGTCTAATAGTTGCATTGCAGGATTACTTCCTGCACGCAGGTCGCTTCCTTTTCCAGTTATAGTAAAAGTATGAGTCGGTAAAGGAGGAAACATAAAAGGAGACGATATAGTTATTTTATTTGTTGATGTGTTAAAGTCTGTTATTTCCCTTCTTTCTCCAGTTTCCTCTATTTTTAAAAACTCCCCTATTATTTCACTAGTATTTGTTATGTTGCTGACTGCAGAAATAGAACTAAAATCAAAAATTCGTGCTCTTTGAAGTGCTATGTTTTGTGGAGGAGTTGTTGTAAAGTTTCGTGTGCCTGTGAAGGTAAAAGTGTTTCCTGAACTACTAACTGTATAAGCTCCATGTTTTAAGCCTCTAAGTGTTCCTGAGGGTTCTTCTCCTGATGTTTGAGAAACTACTTGAACTTGAGTTGTTCCAGATAAGTTTCCTAATGCTCCTACAGTTACTGTTAGCTTACTATTTGAAGTTCCTACTGAAGTTGCATTTACTCTTTGGTCAGGAAAAGCTGTAGGAGTTCTAACAACTCCTGCATTCCAAGGTATCATTGTCCAAGTACCTGCTCCTCCTTTATTTATTCGTATTTTATCATAAGTAGGTTTGCCATTCGGAGCGAGTTGAGTACTTCCATCATTCCTAAAGAACGGGGCTACATCAAGTCTAAATTTATAAGAATCATTTCCAAGCCTATCAGTAACTTCGTATTTATCCATGATTCTAAATTGAGTACCACCAGAACTTGTTTTTGCACTTTCATAACTAGAGCCTCCATTATAACTAACTTCTACAGTTACAACATCATTTTCATATATGGCTACAGTGTCTCCATTTTGAGTAGTTGCTGGGTCAGGCATATAAGTATTATCATAATTATAATTTTCATACACTTTACCTCTTACTGTATGCTCGAACTCAGGTAGCTCAGTCATTTCTTCATTTATATTGTATTCAACCAATACATAAGCTGTATCTAATAATCTATGTTGTGTACTCCAATATGGGAGTGTTCCATCATAAAAATCATTTTGTCTTTTAAAGCTATTAGTTTTTGCCAAAGCTACGAGTTTATCCATAGCTTGTTGGTCTTCCGTTCCACGCATAAAAGAAACTGCCATATCAAAGTCATCACCAAAAAGATTTTTTAAATTAAGATTTTGATTATTTTGTAGTCCTTTTGAGCCTCCAAGAGTGGTAGGAGTTAAGTCAAAAGTTGCAGCTTCTATAGTATTAACTGTTGGGCTACTTGCACTTCCTCCAGCGTATCCAAAAGTATTAGGGAATACTGGAATAAGAAGATTAAAAAGATTCATAGGATTTCCACCATGTATCTGATTCATAATTGCACCAATTGCTTCAGCTAAAGATACTTCACTATACTCTGGTATAACTATCTCTGCTGTATTTGTATTTGCTACTGATATGTTTTTCCCACCTAAAGTATCTCCTCTACTCATTCTTCCGAAACAAACCATTTTTGTTTCATCTTTATTTGTTCCATTAGTAGCGTTTCGTGTAGTAAAGTCACTTTCATCAACACAAACTACACTCGTGTCATCAATATGTGAGTTATAAACTCCATGTATTTCTCCTTCTGCTAATGCATAAACAACATAAACTTTTCTGGGGTCAGTATTAAGTGTATCTGCAAAAACAGGTATTCCTTCTATTTTTCTTACGCCATATACAAGAGGAATATTTGCTGCTTTCATTCCTATATCTAAATCAACTTTTTCATTATGTACTATTTCTTCTTCGTATTCTTCTATTCCGAAGTTTTTTCCTCCAAATAGTCCTCGCAGTCCTCCTGCTCTACTAGATACACTTCTAAAGCTTCTTCGTTTCTCTATTCTTTGGTATTCTGCTAAAGCTTCAATTGATGTTTCTGCATGAAGAAATCCTAAGTCAGCTGCATGACCTGGTCTTAAAGATTGTAGAGGATTTGGAATTTCTTCTGCATTTAGTCCTCTTTGTGCTGAGTCTGAAGTTATTCTTCCTCTTACTTCATTAAAATCTCCCCAATGACTTGTTAAAGACCAATTTACAGTTGTCCCCTCAGGTTTTTCATTTAAGGCACACTTACTTATAATTCCTTTAAAGGTTAATATTCCATTTATAGAATTTGTATCATTTGTTCCCAAAACATCTCCAGTTTCTGGGTCAATAAAAATTTTATAAATAAATACTTCTCTATTAAAAAAGGTAGGAGAAGCTAAGTCATTACTTTCAATAGCTAAAACTCCTCTGAGTTCTTCTGACTCTAAAGTAATTGTAAACGCTTCTGTTAGATTAGTAGAAGGAAAACCAATATCAAAAAAGCCACTTGTATTATCATTTCCAGTTCTTGCTAGTGTTAAAGTTTGGTTTGAGTTTGAAAACCCAGTAATAATATATTTTGCTGCAGTAGTAGTATTAGTACCGTCTGTTATTACTGTACCACTATTTCTTGATATAGATACTAAATCTCCTTCACGAAATCCTTGCTCTACAAAATCAAAAACTTCTGTAGTAAACCCTGATTGATAAGCAAAACTTCCATTAGTAGAAAATTGGGCTGTAATACTTACTGATGTATTTAAATGTTCTGCTCCAAGAACTAAACTTAAACTTGTTGATTTTGCTTGTATTGTTTCTGAATAAGAACCTACGGATTTTACTCTATTTGCTCTATAAAGTTGAGCTCCATTTGCATTTCCGTCTTGGTCTGTACTTGCATCATCAAAACTTATATCTCTTGAAGCATCAGTGAGATATGCATATCTATTTGCATTAGTTCTAAATCCTATACTATCTGGAGCATTAGGTCTTTCAAATTTAATAAGATGAGCATACTCAAATGGAGCATTTGAGACTAATAAAGTTTCTATATCGGTATTTATATCTTTTTTAACAGACATTAGGGTTGAGCCTCCTCAAGACTAAGTGAAAATTGGTATAAGTTATTAGTTCCTAGACTATATTCTAGAACATCTTTCGTATTTATTACTCGAATAAGTGGATTTGTATAAACTACTGTGCTTCCTGAAGTTACACTTTTTTCAAAAGGAGGAGAAACATAGTATCTTCTCTCACTTGCAGTATTTAACGCAGAGTCAGAAGATAGTTTATTACTTGAGTCATGCACTCGTATTATTTTATATGCTTTTAAATGATTCGAGTCTGCACTATCATTTATCGTAATCATATCGCCTCTTCCTAAGTTCATTCCTGAAGCCGAAGTTCCTGATACTAAAAAATTTGTATCTCCCGAAGCAATCGCTCCACTAACGGATATTGTTCCGCTACTTGCAGTTTGCGGCGAAGCGTACTGTGGAAGTACGACAAAGAAAGGCTTTAATCTGCCTCTTCTTTCTTCTAAAAAATTATATATTGGTTCAAATTCTGCCCTTGTCATAGGGTGATATGAAATTTCGATTTTCCAATGATGACCCACAATTGCACGAGTTATAACTCTTCCACTATTAGTACGAGTCATAGACACAGGCTGTTCAGAGGTAAATTTAACGGACGCGAAACCCGGTCCGAAGTCCCCTGCTCCTGCATTGGTAGTAGACCCATCTGGCGCTACGTTAAACGCTGGGTCAGGTAATCTATTTGCAAAGGTTCCAAAAGTTGCCATTAGTAAGACCCTCCAGTTGTATCAAGTGTATCAACATCTACTTGCTCTAGGAAGTTTTCTCCATATCCATTTGCTGCTTCTCTTATCATTCCTATTATGTTTCCTCTTTGTGATTGAATTGTTTGTTCTAATCCTGCTG
>Ga0209503_10001064_pt1 | contig 14691 bp, 2 predicted proteins | sample SouAtlMetagenome_2_FD_187448 | JGI IMG/M metagenome (GOLD analysis project Ga0209503, IMG submission 187448) | Marine eukaryotic phytoplankton communities from Atlantic Ocean - South Atlantic ANT15 Metagenome (SPAdes) (version 2) | ecosystem: Environmental > Aquatic > Marine > Oceanic | place... | reverse complement strand
GCCAAAAGGTAAGCCGACCGGCCATTTTCTCGACCCTGCCGAATCAAATCTGACCCAGCACACTGTGCATCAATGCCAACGAATCAACGCCGACCCGGGTAGGCCTCTAATCCAGCGGCGAGGATGGCCACAGCCCTCCGAATGGCTTCCGTTTCGAGCACATAGGCAATCCGCACTTCGTCCTGGCCGGCGCCCTTTGTGGCGTAAAACCCAGTGGCCGGGGCCATCATGACCGTCTCTCCATGGAGGTGAAACTCACTGAGCATCCACTCACAGAACGCGTCACTCGAATCAATGGGCAAGCGCACAACCGCATAGAATGCGCCGCCCGGGGTGGGCACTGTCACTCCGGGAATGGCACGGAGCCCTTCGACCAAGGCGTCCCTTCGGTCCACATATTCTGATTTGACCTCATCGAAATACGACTTCGGCGTCTGCAAGGCTGCTTCACCGGCAATCTGGGCCAATGTCGGCGGCGACAAACGCGCCATGGCAAAGCGCATACACGCTTGGTGCACCTCCGCATTGCGGGTCACCAATGCCCCGATCCTTGCCCCACACATGCTGTAGCGTTTTGAAACGCTGTCCATGAGGACCACGTGGTCATCGAGATCGGGCAATGACAGCACGCTCGTTGGTGCCTCATCGCCGTAGCAAAACTCACGATACACCTCGTCGGCAAAGAGGTAGAGATCGTGTTCGAGGACAAGACTGCGGATGGCTTCGAGTTCTGCCTCGGTGTAGACATACCCCGTCGGATTGCCTGGGTTGCAAATCAAGATGGCGCGTGTGCGGTCCGTCACCTTGGCTGCCAGCTCCGCAATCGGGGGCAGCGCAAAGCCGTCATCAATGTGCGAGGTCACGGGGATGACCTTGACCCCAGCCATCGTGGCGAAGCCGTTGTAGTTTGCATAAAACGGCTCGGGAATGATGACTTCATCTCCGGGCTCGAGACACGCCTGAAAAGCAAAAACGAGCGCCTCACTCCCCCCCGTGGTCACAATGATTTGGTCTGACGTCACGTCCACACCGACAGATTGGTAATATCCAGCCAAGCCCTCCCGGTAAGTGGCAAAACCGTCGCTGGGGCTGTACTCAATCACGGTTCGGTCCATGCCCTTGACAGCATCCAACGCAACTTGTGGTGTCGAGATGTCGGGCTGACCGATGTTGAGATGCAGCACTTTGCGGCCCGCAGCCTTTGCGGCTAACGAAAAGGGAGCGAGTTTCCTGATGGGGCTGTCGGGCATGGCCTGCCCCTTAGTCGAGATGCGCGGCATAATAGAATCGTGTGGTTTCTCTGCGATAACGGACCGCGAAGATAACCGTCCAAAAAGCAGGAAGCCGCCCCATAAGGAGGCGGCTTCCGCATGTTCAATTCAGGGAGAGAATCACTGCGTAACGAGCAGCTTTCGAACCTCGCTGTGCAGACCCCCAGAAATTCTCAGTTGGTAAAGCCCTGAGGACAAGCTGCCCGCTTCAACATCCACTTGATAAATCGCACCTGGTTCAACCGTTCCATCGAAGATGTCGTCCAAGAATGCGCCACCCATTGTGTGGAGCCGGATGGTCAACCTTTGGGCTTCGGACACCTCGAACTGGAGCTGGGCTAGATCCGAAGTCGGGTTTGGCATAAACCCCAAAATGCTAAAGGGCTGCCTATCCGCTGAACCGCCTCCTATAATAGCTGGACCACCCTGTTGCTGCAATCCACCAGACAACTCGGCTCCGCCGTCTTCCTCATCTCCGGTGTTTGAAATGGTGTATTGGAAAGTGATGCCATTTCCACAATCATCCTCGGCCACGTAGTTGTGTTCTGCTTCCCAAGGCAGGCAGCAATCAAGGTCAACGAAAATGTCGCCACTTGATGCCATGCTTCCCTGTGGGATACCATCGACCACGAGCTCTCCGTCCCAGAAGAACCAACCGCTGGCGCCATAAGACCCGTTCTTGTTGTTAGCCCCCAAGCCCACTTGAAAACCGAAATAGGCATTTGCCGGTTGATGCGTCAAGATGAAGTTGGAGCCTTCATAAATTCCTGACCCAATCAAAGTGCCACTGGTCATGACGAAATAATGCCAATGAAGCCAAGCCGGATTGCCTGGAAACACCTCTGCACAGTCTTTCTTGTAAGTGCCCTCTACTGAAGGAGCTTGGGGGTGACCAGAGCCGCTCCATGTGTCCCAGTCCCAACCGCCTTCATAATTGGCCTCTAGCAGAAATTGCCCCCCCTCCCCATCGGTAAGGTGAAGAAGAACCGCGATACTGCTATCGCAACCGACAATGAACCGGGAGACCTCTGCTGAATCGATTATGAATGACACGTCCCCTGCGTCGTTTAAATTGAAGAGACGCATCGTCTCAGGCTCCTCACCATCGCATGTAAGGCCACCCACAAAAGGCTCTGGATCTGAAGGTGCACAGATATTGCAGAAGTCATCCGTGGGAGCGTCGCTGTCCACATTGTCAAATCGGGTAACGTCAACCTCTGTATCGCATTGTCCTGATGCCTCTGCCATACAAGGAGCTGGAAGTGGGTCAAAATCCAGCACCCCTTGTCCGGCGCACGGCAAGGTCACCACCTCACCATTAGCCAGACCACAAGTGCTGGTCCATTGAGGAGGAGTAAGGTCATCGACTTGAATATCTTGAATGACTTGAATGACCTCGCCCACATTCCCTGAACAGTCCGTAGCGCGGATATGACGTTCTACGGTGAACACGTTGAGACAGGCCTGTGCCACAGTATCGTCCTCGTAACTGATTATCGGATCAGCATCACAATCATCCACGGCCACAACCCCCATAGGGTCAAATGGCGGAAGACCGCAGGAGCCAATTAAGTCATCTGGATAATTCATAATTGCAGGAGGCTGGGCGTCCACAAATTGAAAAAACTGAGTGTGTTGGATAGAGTTGCCGCATGCGTCTGTGGCAGTGAGCGTTCTCTGCCATAGCGCAGCTCCGGTGCACCCCTGCTCGTCAATGAGCTCATCAAATACAGAAATCTCAACACTTCCACACGCATCTTCCGCTTGGGCTTCACTGCCCTCGAATGGAGGTGGAACAAAATCGCATGCAAGTGTCCCATCTTCGGGAACAGATATAAACACAGGCGGAACATCATCGTACAATTCGATAATCTGAGTTGCTGAAGCGCTGTTTCCGCAAGCGTCAACCGCAGTGTACATAATCTCAAATGTTCCGGCGCAACTTCCACTCAACTGCCCAACCAATTCAACGGCGACACTGTCGAACAAACAATTATCAGAGACGGTCAGCAAGCCGGCGTCCAATGCTTCAACACCGTTTAGCCCATCCAACCAATTGGCGCAGGGATATTCTATCACAGGAGGAAGAGACAATTGAGGAGCAATATTGTCTTGAACCTCAATGGTCTGGGACGAAGTCACAGTCGACACATTACCTGTGCAGTCGGTTGCTGTTGCCGTCCACGTCCGCTGCAACACAATGCCTCCCCCTTCGTTCCCCTCCCCATCAGTGCACAATTCCAAAACAGTCTCAACCATTGAGGAGGTTAGGGTCACCTCTCCACAATCATCTGTGGCGAAGGCCGTCGCATCCCCGAGAACATCCAAGCCGAGTTCCATGTCGCTGAAGCAACCTTCTAGAATCACCGACTCAGGCACGTCAAGAACAAGCAACGGCGCTTCAGTATCTACGACATAGACATATTGGGTGTCCCGAGCATGGTTGTACCCGCAATCCACCGCAATGAAAATGCGTTCAACGATGAATGTCTCCTCGCATCCATCGCCGTCATCCAAGATGCTTTGCTCAAAACTGATTTCAACTTCCGGATCACAATTATCGATGGCCGTCGGCATGGAATCGAGTAAGCCAAAATCTGATGCACATGATACAGCAGTATCTGCCGGCATGCCCACAAATACTGGGTCCGTCGTGTCATGAATGACCACAATCTGATAAAAGCTATCGCCCACGTTACCGCAGTAATCAATGGGGGTGTAAGTCAGAATATGATCATAATAGCACCCTCCAGACATGACACCATAATCAATGAGGACGGTATCCATTAGACAGTTCTCGTCCACCTGTACGATGCCTGCCTCGGTGAGTGCCGCCAGTGGCGGTTCAAGGCCACCAGGCCATTGGTCGCATTCCAACTCGACGATTTCTTCCCCCACCATTTGAGGAGCAACATCATCGGTCGTATGAATGAACCTGACTTCCTGAGAAGCATTACCACAGGCATCCTCCGACGTCCAACGCTGTTGAAATGTGCGACAGTATCCGTCATGGGGGTCCACTTCGACTGTACCATGAAAAACAAGGGTTGGGTATCCAGATGCCGCACAGCCGTCGGTGGCCGTCACATCTTCTGGCACCCAAATTGGGTCACTACAATCCTGAATTGTATCTGCCGGCACACCGCTGATAAGCGGAGCTATTTGATCGTTGACCGTAATAATCTGGTCACAGGTGAGCGTATTAGTATTGCCGCAATCGTCCTGACCTGTGATCGAAAAGGTCCGCGTAATCACCATGCTGCCCTGGCAAGGAGAGCTTATCGCGTCCTCGTGTGTTACCGTTATCTCCACGTTCAACTGACAATTGTCAGCAACGTTCGCGAATGCTGCTGTACCATGTGTCTCCACACTCGTGTCTGCGTTGCAAGCAATATCCAAACTAAGTATTGTATCTGCCGGGCAGGTTATCGTGAACTCAGGGGCCACATTATCAATCAAAGTGATGATTTGGATGAACTGTACGCTGTTGCCACAAGAATCGGAAGCGGTGTAGGTTCGCTGATAAGAACCGGCACATGGACCGCTAAAAAACAGATCCTCAATAGAAGTGGTCACACCACTGCAACCATTCGCGACTGCATAGTCTCCATATGGAGTCTCCATGTCATAGACATCACACGCGACTTCCACTTCGGTCGCTGCGGAAATTTCTAAAAGCGTGATGTCCGACATTGTGAACGGGGCGCAAGCACTGACACCATCAACTCTGGCATACAACGGATGGGATGAGGGCACCATCGTCACCATGGTGGCAAGGATTATGGTTGCAATGAAGGGCAAGCGCGGAGGGTTCATCGTCACGTGATTTAGTTAATTGTAATTTCTGCAAATGAATTTAGTCTAACATTATATTTCGTCTAATGGTTAATATAATTTGTTGCCGTTTACGATTTTGATTACCAGTCACATACCTACATACGAATACGAACTCGGTCTGAATTCGTCGAAATCGCGATTTAATTGAGACCACAAATCGCTTTACTGATTCAATAAGTATTCACGAGATATCAGGGGCAAAAAAGAAGCGGGCCACCCAATGGGCAGCCCGCTTCCAATTCAATCAGATAGAATTCCTCAGTTCGCGACGAGCAACTTCTTCACCGCGAGGTAAGAATTGCTGCTGATGCGAACCTGGTACATGCCATCGGACAGAGCGTCTGCATCGATGTTCATCACGTACTGGACTCCTGTCACAGCGTTTCCTTCATACATCTCTTGGACAAGGGTTCCACCCATTGTATAGAGGTCCACTCGCAAGCGCATGTTCTCACTCACCACGAAGGAGAGCTGGCTCATGTCGTTGGTTGGGTTAGGAGCAAGTCCCGTGATGCGAATCGGCTCTTTGATACCTCCGACACTCGTGATGTCGATGGGACCACCAGTGTGACCACCAGAAACCGCAGCATCGCCGTCTTCGAGATCGCTGCCCATTGCTTCGCTGTATGAGAACCCAGTTGGGTTTCCACAGTCGTCAAGCGCAGTGTAGTAGTAGTCCACTTGCCATGGGAGGCAGCAGTCAAGGTCCATGTAGACATCACCGGAACTGGCCATTGGGCCCATGTCCACTCCGTCCACCATCAGGTTACCCTGCCAGAAGAACCAAGCGCTACCACCATAGTTGGTGTTCTTATTGTTGGCGCCAAGACCCATCTGCATACCATAGTATCCGTTGGCTGGCTGGTGGCTCAATGTGAAGCTGGATCCTGCATACATGCCTGTTCCCTCGAGGGTACCGGCTGTCATCAAGAAGTACACCCAGTCTTCCCAGATTGACTGACCTGGGTAAATCTCAGCGCAGTCCTTCTTGTAGTTGCTTCCACCGGCAGACCATGCGGCCCAATCCTGACCCGCACCGTAGTCAGCCGTGAAGACAAATCCTCCGGAACCGTCCGCGTTCTCAACCTCGATCTCAATGTGCATTCCGCCGTCGGACATCACCTGAACCAGGTTCTCTCCGTCCGCCATGACAAAGCTGTCATCAGCACCTGGGAAGTTGAACAACCGAATCACCTCAGGCGCACGGTCATCGCACGTCTGTGCACCATCCTGTGCCTCTGGCGTAACCGGAGCACAGTAGTTGCGGATCTCATCCGTAGGGATGTAGCCCTCAGTTTCAGTGAACAGTGTCACATTGACTTCGGAGTCACAGTTGTCAATTGCAGTGACATCGCAAGCAACCGGTACTGGATCGAAGTCCAGCACACCGATGCCTGGGCAATCGTGCGAGACAGTCTCACCGTTGTTCAAGTCGCATGTATTGGTCAGTTGAGGAGCCTCCGTATCCAGCACCTGGATGTGCTGGTAGGTCACAGCCGTGCTTGAATTGTCGGCATCGTCGGTGACCACGCTCTCCCAACGGCGGGTGAACGCGTAGCTTCCCTCAGGCGTGTCGTCGTCTTCAGCACAATCACCGAACGTGAAGCTCAAGCGCATCTCCTCTGATCCGAGGCCCTGCGGGAAGACCTGAACGAATACCTGACCACTCATCTGGCCATCGGTCGTGAACTGACCGAGGAGGACGCGATGGTCTCCACCAGCAACAGCAGCAGCATTCGGGTTGGTCGTGAACCAGCTTCCTCCGAAGAAGTCACTGATCAAGATGTTACCGCCTGCTTCAAATTCAGTCGTCCAGTCACCAACAACCGTGGTCTCAACCTCATCGGCCATACCGTTAGCTTGCTGATCGATACCAATGGTAACCCAACTGTCGTAGGCCACCAGCGGATCGACCGTGGTCAAGAAATCAGTGTAACCGTTAGCCGAATATCCGCCGAGGGCGTTCTGATAGAAGCTCGTCGTCGTACGTATGCCCGTTGGATTCACAACATCACCTGCCACAGCACTGATGAAGTCATCCTCGTTTTCGGTCTCGATGTACATGCGAACCGTGGTCATGCCCAACACGCCATCTTCTGGACCACTGATGGTATCCAAGATGAGGTTGTAGTTACCAAACAGCTCGTTGAAGACCAGGTCATCCGTAGCATAGGTCAAGTCGATGTCAACCTGACTGTCGCATCCGTCTTCGGCACTCACCACCGGTGTTCCCGTCACAGAAGGATCGAGGTCAACCTCTCCATAACAACCCTCCACAGAGTATGTGGGCAAGGTCTCGAGCTCCTGTGTCGGAGCGATCACGTCGTTGGCCGTGATCAATTGACCATGGGTCTCAGTTGTGCTGTTTCCACAATCATCCGTCGCTGTCACTGTCCACGTCCGCGTGAAGTGGTAACCACCTTCGGCCGCATCGTCCGCATTGATGGCCATGTAGGTGATGGCACCATCCTCAGAGGTGATGTCAATGCTTACATCGCTGTCGCATGCGTCATCAGCAGTCGCAGTGGCCGCTCCAGCTGCGCCAACCGAGAGGTCTGCGTTGCAAGAAGCATCCAGGTCTGCGGTGTAATCAGAAGGCCAGGTGGACATCAAGCTCGGTGCGGCGTCATCAGTTACAACAACCGTTTGGGTCGTTTGCTGAGATGTGCTGTTACCGCAGTCATCCGTTGCCGTGATTGTCCAAGTCCGCGTGAATGTGTAGCTGCCGTCAGCGGAACCGTCTGCACCATCGCAGGTGTAGGTCAATTCACCGTCGCTGTGACCAAAGCTGATGGACACGTCCGAATCACAAGCGTCAATGGCAGTGGCCACCGGATTCGCCGCTGGTGTGACATCGGCCATGCAGGCTGCATCCAACGTGTAGTTGGCCGTGGCCATCGGTGCAATCGCCGTGATGGTTGGGTCCGTCACATCGAGCACAGTGATTGTCTGCGAAACCATTTCCACAGTCTCGTTTCCGCAATCGTCTGTAGCCGTGATGGTGAACGTCCGCTGGAAGGTGTAGCTGCCCTCGTCTGTTCCATCATCTCCAGCACAGGTGTAGACGTTTTCGCTGTCCGTGTGCGTGATGGTGATGTCAACATCACTGTCACAGTTGTCTGCAACATCCGTCACGTCAGGCATGCCCGCAATCGTTGTGCTCGTGTTGGCGGAGCAGAACGCGTCGAGGTTGACCGTCTTGTCAGCCGGAGCTTCCACCGTGTAGGTCGGATCGATGTCATCCACCACTGTCACATTGTGGCTCACCTGGACAACGTGGGTGTTGCCACAGTTGTCCTCTGCCGTGAAGGTGTATGTCCGCAACACCGTAAATGCACCTGTTCCTGGCAAGCAGCTATACTGCTTCGTTCCATCAAAGTGAGTCGACGTGATTGCCACGTCTGCATCACAGTTGTCCGTGGCACTTGCCACTGGGTATGGCACACCATCGATGTAATCTGGGTCGCAATCTGCGCCCGCTGACATCGTTACGTCTTCAGGCTGATCCACAGAGAGAACGGGATCAACTGTATCCTCCAGCACAATGCGCTGAGAAGCCGTTGATGTGTTGCCACAACTGTCGGTCGCTGTGTAGACGATGTCATAAGCACCTTCACATGGCTCACCATCAAGGGTAATAGCAGCCTCCATGGAAGCCAACTCGCAGTTGTCCACGAAGCTCACGTAGCCGCTCGCCATCAGCACTTCCAACGAAGTGGCGGTGCCACCGCAGCTTCCAGTGAACTCGTGCGTACCGTATCCCTCGAAACCGTTAAGCATGGCATAGTCCTTCTCGAGGACGATCCACTCGCTGTTCGCGGCATCCGTACCTGCGGAGGTGGTCCAATCGCCACCATTGCCTTGGGTCACGTCAGACTTCCGGCGAAGGGTGTGATCCTTGGTGGCCGCACTTTCGCCAGCCACGTCCCAACCGGACCCAGGGTCTCCATTCCAATCGCCAATGGCATCGACTTGGACGTAATCATCTTCGGAACCCTCTACGAGCATGAAGCCATCGTCTCCGTTGGAGAGGAAGTTGAACGTATGGTCAGCTTCCGCCACGATACCGGCATCAGCACTCGGGTGGGCGATGATGTAGGTACCTCCGGCTGCAATCGATGCGCCTTCTGGGAATTCATTCCAGTATTCGTATTCACCCGGGGTGCTCGGGGCGTTCGACACGTTCGGGAAGGCATACCCTGTGAGGTCGATGTCCGAAGAAGTCGGGTTGTAAATCTCGAGGTACTTATTGTTGCTGCTGCCTTCGGCGTATTCGCTGAAGAACAAGCTGCATCCAAAGTCCCCGTCTCCGGATGCTCCGGAACCCTCGCTAAGATCGAAACCAAAGAGATCACATGAGGCGGTGGTATTGCTCTCCGCTGTGATAACCGGCGCATCAGTATCGGATACTGAGATGGTCTGAACAGCGCTGGCCGTTGTTGCGTTGCCATTGTTGTCAGTCACCGTGGCGGTCCACGTGCGCTCTATGGTGTAGCAACTGCTGGCTGTGTATGCCGTCACTTCATCACTGTAGGTGATGGAAGTGCTGTTAACATCGGTCGCAACCGGGGCCTCACCGCAGGTTCCTGTGAACTCATGGGTGCCATACCCTTCGTAGCCGTTCAGCAATGCATAGTCCTTCTCTAGGACAATCCATTCGCTGTTTTCGGCATCAGTGCCAGCTGAGGTGATCCAGTCACCACCATTGCCTTGGGTCACGTCAGACTTCCGGCGCAGGGTGTGGTCCTTGGTGGCCGCACTTTCGCCAGCCACGTCCCAACCAGATCCGGGATCGCCATTCCAATCGCCAATGGCATCGACTTGGACGTAATCATCTTCGGTACCCTCTACGAGCATGTAGCCATCATCTCCGTTGGAGAGGAAGAAGTGTGTGTGGTCAGCTTCCGCCACGATACCGGCATCAGCACTCGGATGGGCGATGATGTAAGTGCCTCCGGCTGCAATCGAAGAACCTTCCGGGAATTCATTCCAGAATTCGTATTCACCCGGGGTGCTCGGGGCATTCGACACGCTCGGGAAGGCATACCCTGTGAGGTCGATGTCCTCATCCGTCGGATTGTAGATCTCGAGGTACTTGTTATTGCCACTTCCCTCAGCATACTCGCTGAAGAACAGGCTACAAGCCGCAGCGGCACCCGGATCAGCTGTGGCCGGTCCGCTGCCACTGCATCCGTCGCTGTAGACAATGGACGCCATGCCTGTGCTGGCAGGAGTCTCGTCCCATGCGCAACCCGCATCGGAGAACAACGCCATGTCATTCGGTATGGTCAAAGTCAACTCCGGGCTAATCGTATCCAGCACCTGAATGGTGTGGCTGATCGTCTCGGTGTGGCTGTTACCGCAGTCGTCCGTGGCCGTTACCGAATAGGTGCGCAGGATGTCAAAGCTGCCGAATCCGTCGACCACACCTGTGTATGTGGTGTCGTCTTCATGGGCCACCGTGTAGACCACGTCGGTGTCACAATCGTCTTCAGTTACCACGAGGAACCCGGTAGCGTCGCCGGATACCGCTTGGGCGACCGGAGCCGCGTCACAAGAGGCATCCAGATACACCGTCACATCGGCCGGAGCTGTGAGGCTCACGGTCGGTGCCGAGTTATCCGTGATGGTGATGATTTGATCCACGCTCATCTCAGTGCTGTTTCCAGCGCAGTCGATTGCAGTCACCGTGAACGTTCTTGTCACGATGTGACTGCCTTCCTCCACCGGACCACCGCCTGTAGATTCGACAGTGAACTCGAGGGAAGTAATATCTCCGTCGATGAAATCAAGCGAGCCAGATGCTCCACCAGAAATAACCAGAACATCAATACCACCAGTCGCTCCCCAGCTCCATCCATCGCCCCAACTGTCCGTCAGCGTCATGGTGTAATTGCCCGGAGCCAGGTTCAACTCGTATGCATCAGGTGAATTGGACGGGAACCCTCCAAAGGTGGAAATGGAAGCACCATTTTCATCGGTGAGCGTCGCAGCCCCTTCATAAGCATAGTTGTCAGCTGTAAATGTGAAGGTGACAGCAACCGGATTCGGCTCGTTTGAGGGGTCGTTAGCAGTGCATGAGTATGCATAAGCATCTGATGTGGTGTAGCTCACACTGATATCTCCACAGTCATCCGTGGTGGTCCATGTAACGCTTCCCATGACCTCCTCGCTGAGGTCAGCTGAAGAGAGGCATCCATTGATGGCCTGATCTGCAGGAGCAGTCAAGACAAGGCCGGGAGCAGCCGTATCAGCAACGGAAATGATTTGAGTGACGCTGGCAATGTTATATCCACAATCCTCCGCATAGAACGTACGGTGAATCTCGTATACCTCAGGACAGCCACCTTGCACAGAGAATTCCATGCTCACCTCATCGCCATCAGTGAAGTCGAGTGACCCTGATGCTCCTCCTGAAATGACCAACGCGTTCTCACCTGACACTGACGCCCAGTTCCAACCGTCACCCCAGCTATCGGTCAACGTAATCGTGTACTCGCCTGGGTCAAGGGTCAATACATCCTCAACAATGGCCAACCCGGGCAAAGATCCAGCGGGATAGTTCACTACTTCCGCACCTTCACTATTTGTGATGATGATTGCCCCTTCTTGAGACGCATACTGATCGGTGGTGTAGGTGAAGGTAACTTCAGCTGGTCCGGAGGATGGCACAATCTCATCCTCGAAAGTCATGTTCACGCTTGGGTCACAAGCGTCTTGAGCTGTGGCCATTTCAAAGTATACCGTCACGTCCTCTGTACAGGCGATCATGGTGTCAGCCGGCACATTCAAGAACACTGGTTCGGTGAAATCATCAACTTGAATGACTTGGTAGAGGCTATCGCCCTCATTTCCACAATCGTCTACAGGGAAATAGATGAGCTGGTGGTCATAGCTGCAGCCTCCTGACATCACACTAAAGTCGATCGGGAAGTTGGTATAACCACATGCCTCGTCAAGTGTGATCATGGGGTTGCCCGCCGTGTCGACCACTGTAAGAAGCTCGTCGATGGTGGGCTGATACAGCGGATCCCATGGCCATGCAGAGCAATCAATAATGACCACCTCGTCGCCGGTCAAGACAGGTGCTGTCGTGTCCTCAATGGTGAAGGTGGCGGTCGTTGATGTGCTGTGGCCGCAGTCGTCGGTGGCGGTGAAGGTCACCGTCGCAGCACCTGTAGCGCCGCAGAGATCAATCAACGCTGTGAAGTCATTGCTCCACGTCACACCGCTACACTCATCCGAGGCGGAAGCGCCACCGTTGGAATCCAACCAGCTGTTGAGTTCGGTTGGGTTTCCAGCACCGTCACACTCAACGGTCATGTCAGAGGATTCAACGTCCATGCTCGGGGCCAAAGTGTCTTCGATGGTGAAGGTGGCCGTCGTGGAACTGGTGTTTCCGCAGGCATCCGTGGCGGTGAAGGTCACCGTCGCAGCTCCCGTAGCACCGCAGAGATCACTGAGGCCTTCGAAGTCATTGGACCACGTCACACCTCCCGAAACCTGCTCAGCGCCATTCAAGACAAGTGAGTCGAACTCAATGTCGCCGCTGGACATCTGGATCTTGACGGAACGCTGGAAGGCCACTCCGCTCACCGTGATGGTGTTGCTTCCGAGGGACAAGGCCTGCGCATTGCCGAAGAACCAATTGCCATTGGCCACGGTCTTGGCCACGCGATAGTTGGCACCGCCTGAAGGCAAGGCCGTTACATTGATCTCTACAGTCTGCTGGTCACCGCTGCTCGGGTCGGCAGCCGTGGTGGCCGTGAACACATGGGTCCAGTTGGCATTCGGTCCCGGCGCGAACAGGTCGCTGGTTCCTGCGGACAGGGTCGCAGACATCTGTGCCTCACCATTGATGGCCAAGGCGTCGAACTCGACGTCTCCATCAGAGAACTGGACCTTCACACTTCGCTGGAAGGCCACGCCATTCACCGTGATCGTGTTCATGCCCAACGAGAGCGGCTGGGGATTAGCTTGGAACCAGTTGCCGTTGAGTACCGTCTTCACAACGCGGTAGTTCGCACCACCAACCGGGAGGGAGGTGACGTTGATCTGCAGCGTCTGCTGGCTGCCACTGGTCGGGTCGGCACTGGTGGTGAGTGTCACCACGTGTGGCCAATTTCCGTTCGGGCCGGCATCAATTAAGTTGCTGGCACTCAGGGACACCGGAGCCACAACTGGATCGCTACAAACGTCCGTGGCCTCACCAGCATTTCCATTGGCGGAGAGCCAAGCATTCAACTCGGCCGTGTTCCCACTGCCATCGCACTCCACCGTCATATCCAAGGCCTCGCTGGCGATGCTTGGATCTGTGGTGTCCTCAATGGTAAAGGTCGCTGTCGTGCTCGTCTCGTTTCCGCAGTCATCAGATGCAGTAAAGATGACGGTAGCAGATCCCGTTGCACCGCAGAGGTCACTGAGCTCTGTGAAGTCGTTACTCCAGGTGACACCGCTGCAAACATCGCTGGCTTCACCAGCACCACCGTTTGAGGCGAGCCATGTATTCAGAGCAGCTGTATTTCCACCACCGTCGCACTCGACCGTCATGTCGATGGCTTCGCTGGCAATTGCCGGAGCAACCGTATCCTCAATGGTGAACGTGGCAGATGTGTGTGACTCATTTCCACACTCATCCGTCGCAGTGAAGGTGACCGTGCGGCTTCCCGTGGCACCACAATCGTCGGATAAACCTTCGAAATCATGGCTCCAAGTGAAGTCTCCACAGACGTCCTCGGCAGTGGCACCAGCATAGGTGTCGAGCCAATTCTGAAGTGCCGCTGTGTTACCTGCACCGTCGCATTCCACGGTCAAATCTTCAGCCGTAGTCAGGAAGACAGGCCCTTGCGTGTCCTCAATGGTAAAGGTGAGGGTGGTGTCTGTCGTATTTCCACAATCGTCAGTGACCAAGAAGCTGACATTGGCTTTGCCTGTGGCTGCGCAATCGTCGGTGAGCAAGGTGGTGGTCTTCTCCAGTGTAATTGGACCACATGCGTCGCTCGCCGTTGAGCTGTTCACAAGAGCCAACCACGCATCGATTTCTTCAACATTGCCATTTCCATCACATTCAACAGTCTGAGAACCACCGTATGGCTCAAACGCCGGCGGTGTCGTGTCCTCAATGGTGAAGGTGGCGGATGTGGTAACACTGTGACCGCAGTCGTCAGTCGCCGTGAATATCACTGTTGCAGCACCTGTGGCACCGCAGAGGTCACTCAAACCACTATAGTCGTTGGTCCAAGTCACGCCGCTGCAATCATCAGATGCAGAAGCGCCACCCTTGGAAATCAACCAGCCTTCAAGGTCTACCTGGTTTCCAGAACCATCGCACTCAACAGTGAGGTCAGAAGCTTCGGTGTCCATCGTTGGGTTGGTCGTGTCCACAATTGTGAACGTCGAAGTCGTTGAGGTCGCGTTGTCGCAGTCGTCGGTCGCGGTGAACGTCACCGTCGCGCTGCCTGTGGCGCCGCAATCGTCGCTCAAAGCCGTGAAGTTGTTGCTCCAGGTTACGCCACCACACACGTCGCTGGCGGATGCACCACCGTTGGAGGCCAACCATGCGTTCAAGGCTGCCGTGTTGCCG
>Ga0209503_10001063_pt1 | contig 14694 bp, 6 predicted proteins | sample SouAtlMetagenome_2_FD_187448 | JGI IMG/M metagenome (GOLD analysis project Ga0209503, IMG submission 187448) | Marine eukaryotic phytoplankton communities from Atlantic Ocean - South Atlantic ANT15 Metagenome (SPAdes) (version 2) | ecosystem: Environmental > Aquatic > Marine > Oceanic | place... | reverse complement strand
TACCCATCGTATCACTCGCTTTCCTTTTCTTTGTCGGATTGGGCATGGGAGCCAGCACGACTCTGGATGATTTTCGAAAGGCCTTTCGAACCCCCAAAGCCGTAGCTATTGGCTTTGCTTCACAGTACCTCTTCATGCCCGTAATGGCATACCTCTTGGCGTTGGCCTTTCGGGTTCGAAACGAAATTGCCGTTGGTGCCGTCCTCATTGGATGCTCTCCCGGTGGAACCACATCGAATCTATTTACGTACTGGTCCAATGGAGACGTTGCCCTCTCGGTGACCATGTCCTTCTTATCGACCGTGGCAGCCTTTGCGCTCATGCCCTTTTGGATATGGGTGTTGGTGAGCAAAGCCATGGGCAGCGGAGCGCAGGTTGACTGGGTAACCCTCGTCATCAGTCTGCTCTTGCTCATATTGCCGACCTGTGCGGGATTGGCCATCCGAAAGTACAACACGGAATTCAAATTCAGTGACAAGTTTCTTTGGAAGTGGGTAGAAATCTTGTCGTCGATCTGTGGGGCGATATTTTTGGTGGTGACCCTGGTCCTTTCCTTTATAGCCTACGGGAACTACTTTGCCGATGCCGGGTGGAAGGTTTGGGTCATGTGCGTCCTGCTTCAACCGCTGGGGTGTGCCTTTGGATACGGTGTGGCCAAACTCTTGGGAATGTCCCAGAAACACCAACGAACGATCTCGTTGGAGACGGGGATTCAGAACTTTGGTCTGACCGTATCCATCATTCAACTGAGTTTCCGATCCGATGTCGATACGATGGAATACGCGTTGATGTTTCCCTTCTGTTACGGAATATTGTATCTGGTGTGGTCGCCCATCCTAGTTCTCTTGTTTCGGCACCAGTCGTCAAGAAACCCCCCAGAAGAAGAAGACGACGACGACGAGAAAGACGAACCAAAATCTAAAGAGCGCAAAGAAATGGTTATAGAACAGATACAGCGTTCTCCTCCTGGTCCTGAACCACACAATGGTTATCCCTCGAGTGCATTTGTCTCGACTTCATTTGCTTCTGCTCAAATTTCGGGAGAGGACGAGAAAGTGAAGGAATCCAGCGATGTTTGAAAAGGAATGATTAAATTGGAGGGAAGGAATTTCGTATCTACATTTAGAGACACATTTGTGGTGGGCACCAATTTTTTAATTTTTTACAAAACTACTACAGTAAACTGGGGTTTCCGAAATATCCATCTGTACGTTCCTTAGTTTTCGTTTCGTATCTTGCGAGTTGCTTCGAGTATCGTTTTCCGCTGTACAAAATAAAATGGTTTACAACGCAGCGGTAAGATCGTTGTTATTTTTGCTGTCGTTATTGGATGGATTTCCGTTGTCGTTGGGTGGCGAACCCTTCTTTTTCTTTGCAATGGGTTGATTCTTGTGCTTTGCCGTTCGTGGCTTTCTCTTTTTGATGGTCTTAGTGGTGGTAGCTTCTCCACGCCCGTTGCTGATGCTTCCGGCATTGCCCACAAGTGCGGCACTAGCATTAGCACTAGTAATAGCACTAGTAGTAATAGCATTAGCACTAGTAGTGTTACTTCCGATGTAGTTGCCGATGCTGTTGTTTCCGATAGAGTTCAAAGCAACAGCGGCAGCATCCATGTCGTGCAAGCCAACCTGATGGAAAAAACGTGCTTCCTCTAGTGCAAATATCTGCAGCGCTTGCAACAAGTTCCGTTCGACGTGCAGTCCCTGTGGACTGGTACCATATTGTGCCTGTAACCAGGAATTGGAAAGTCGAATGTGGTGCTGGACAAACTCTAGTGTTTGTGCAATGGTTGGAGCATGTGCAATGCTGTTGTTGTTCAAGCCCATTCGTAGAACCATGGCACGGGTAGCTTCGACGATATGTGGGTTCACCAGGATACGTGGTCGTTGATAGAGGCGGGTGATGGCATCATTCACAAAGATGTTGATTCTAGGTCGACGCATGTACATGATTCGCTCGTGGGCAGTGCCGAATTCACGAAGGTATTCGATTGTCGCGAGGTATTCGATTCTCGCGATGCTGTTGTTGTCATGAATACCCACTCCCGTGGCATTCAAAAATTCAGTCGCACGCGATCCGTCACGATCCGCAGTAGTGTTGGTGGCTTGTTGCATTCGATAACTAGCACTCACGACGTCATTGGCATTATCTTGCATTGTTATAGTACGGTTCACGGTAGAATTGTTGGCAACGCCCGACAATGCGCTGTTCGAGCTCGTCGCAAAGGCATTGGTAGCCCAAGAATTCAACGAAGAAGTACTACTGGTGATGTTCGCATTGGCGTAGGCACTGGAAAGTTCTCCCAGCTGTGGGCGAGCTTCCAAGGGACTGAGCCGTCGTTGGTCCGTTGTTTGTAACACGGTAGATTCGATTGGCATAGGAGTAGCGGAATAGGGGACACAGACTACTACTCGTTGAGACGCAGCATCCGTTTCGGCGCTTGGCAAAAAAACCGTTGCTGCTGCTTCTGGCGTCGAAGCATTGTCTTCAAAAGTTGCGTTAGTTGCGCTCGTAGAGAAAGCAGCCAGATTTTCGTTCGGGCTGTTACTAGTGTTCGTTCCAGGCACTGGTTCCTGTCGAGAAGCGATAGTAATAGCGCTTGACAAAGTCTCTTCTTCTGGAGGAGTCGGGCTCGATTCTTTTGAGACCATCGCTGGAGCTGGGGTATCATTACTGTCTTCTTTTTCTTCGCTGATGATCCGCTGGCGCAATGGGTTCGGTACCTCGAATAAATGAGGATCTACCACATCTTCGCCAACACTATTGCTTCGATACCATTCTTTCGAAACGGCTGGGGGATTTTCCTCAGTCTTCTTTTTGTTGTTCATGATTTTGTCGTCGCTAGACATGGCAGCAGTAGCAGTAGTTGAAATGATATCGGTAAAGTGGTGGAAGGGATAGAAGTATCACTGAGTGAAAACGAATGAATCGATTTGTTATGTGATCGATTGTAAGTTTGTGTGTGTATTTTTGTTGCTTCTTCTTTCTCTCGTGGACGAGTTTTTGAATTCGAGAAATAGATTTTGAGACGAATTTGACGCCGATTTTGAAAACTTCGTTGAAACGCATCTCAGTATTATTTTGTAAAGAGGGGAGAGAGGAGATTTCCTCCTTTTGACGTGTACGAACAGGGGAGGAAAAATCAACGAAAAAAATGGCGCGTAAAACTTCTTGGTCATAGCATTTTTCTTTTCGCATTCCCCATTTTAGAAATCATTATCATCATCCTGCTTCGAATCTGACTCGTAAACACCACTGTATGCTACCATGATCAACCAGAACGCGGCAAGAACCACAAAACGAGGCGCCTTTATCGTCTTGGAGGGCGTAGATCGTTGCGGAAAAACCACACAGGTGGGCCTGTTGGTCAAGCATTTGATCTCCATCGGTTTGGCCACCGTCGCCATGCGCTTTCCGGACCGAACCACCCTGGTAGGAGACCTCATCAACCAGTATCTGCAATCGAAATCGGATCTTGACGACCGGGCCGTTCATTTGTTGTTTAGTGCCAACCGCTGGGAGGCTGCACCCAACCTTCAAAAGACTCTATTGGAAGAAAAGAAAACGATTGTCTGCGACAGGTATGCCCACAGCGGTGTCGCCTTTTCGTCGGCCAAGCCGAGCCTGGAGGAGGAACTGGACTGGTGCAAGTCCTGTGACGTTGGATTGCCAGCCCCAGACGCCGTCATTTTTCTCGATTTGTCTCAGGAGGAAGCCGAGCAACGGGGAGGCTTTGGGGGAGAACGCTACGAAAAAACCGAAATGCAACTCCGAGTGCGGGAACGCTTTCGAGAGCTCCAGGGCACCGACGATGCAAGCGGACAGATTCCCTGGCATATTGTCAATGCTGCACAAACTATAGAAGAAGTTCAAAAAGAAATCAATGGCATTGTCGAAAAGACGATCCAAGATGTGCAAGAAAACGACAAGCCGGTGGGACTCCTGTGGAAATAGTATTGAGTAGAATAAGTGCTACTTCTTATACTTTGGGAGATAGAGCAATTATTTCAGAGCAAAAACTAATTCCAACCATGTAGAGCATGATAGCTGCTATATAAGGTACTTCATTTCTTATATGAATATTTTAATTTTACAATATGTATTTCTATTATTTATCCATAGTAGCATGTAAAGATTTGTGATTGACTTCATCCCGTTCATGATTTCTCTTCTTTCGGATTGATTTGTCTAGACAATCTATATTATTTCTGTCTCAAATTGGTTGTTTGGTGACAGATTCATGGAATTATTTTGTTGCGTGTATTAGAATTTCTGCATTGTGAGTGCCCTCTGCAATCGATTTCCCTCGAATGAGGTACCGTCATTAATGGCAGCCGTTGCCTCCTGAAAAGCTTCCTCTAGGTTATCAATATCAGCCTCCAAATAGATCGAGCCGCGGCTGCGAGTGGCAGTCACGAGATTCTTGCAGGATTCCTCAAAGGATAGGGAGGTATTTGTCAAATCTCGCCTTGACCGCATTTTCTTGATGGACATACCTCGCTTCAAGGAGACAGATGGCCTGTTGCCTTTGTTGCTGTTCAAGGAAACCCGACTTATCCCAGATCGCACAGACATCCGGTCCGAAACGAGATCTTGTATGTCCTGGCGGGATTCGGCTCCCAGATCGATGACTACCAGATCAAATGTACATGGAGGCGTCATGTGACGGCAGCTAGCACGCATGCTGGCACTTCCAGCACGGCTGGTAGCCTCTACATGGGCATGGATATTGCCGAACATCGATTCCTCGTAGGCCCCACCATCACTCACATAAAGCAAGCACACATCGCTCGCCACGGAGGACTCGAGTTCGATCGCCATGTCGATACCTCCCTGCAATGCGGGTGTGAATCGACTGCAAGCGACTCCTGTCGTAGCTGCCACGAGGGCATCTCGATGGGGAAAGTTTTCGTCTTCGGAGGAAACCAAATCCTTGCCCGAGGAGGGTTTTACCTTTTTGAGACTTCCATCATTGGGATTAAATGTGACGATGCCTACCATGTCGTTGGGCTGGAAATTCTCCTTGTAAAAGTCTACGACGCACTTGCGGATGTGTCTTAGCACGGGTTGTCCGTTCCATTCTCCTTTGAGATCAAAGCAAAAGACAAAGGCACGTCCGATGTCTAAAGAGTTGCGCATCTCGGGCTTGCGCATCATTTTGAATTGGTGCTTGAGTTCCGTCATAGAAGCCTCGTGAAAAGTCTTTTCCTTTTCTTCTTCTTCTTCCTTCTCTTCTTTTTCATCTAGTTCTTCCCGGTAGCACTGAAGAATGCAATCAGCAGCTTCAATGAAGGAAGAATCGAGCAAGTATTCGTCTTCGATCATCATTCGTGTCGCCAGATGTACCGCATCGCTGGTCTGGCCCGATGCTAATTCGATTCCCGTGACAGCGCCCTCCAATTCTTGCAGGCGTCCAATTTTCGTCATGTTATGGAAAAGGGGGGCGGTGCTTTGATTCCAAGCAGCCTGAAGCATGAGGTCGGCCTGATCTACCAGCTCATAGATATCCATCACTTCCCAAACATCTGGACAGATATCAATTAGCGCTGCTAGCCCGTGCAGACGACGAATCGTGCGCTCAAAAATAATGTCGGAATTCTCGAGAAGTGTCTTGGAATGCAACATATATTCCTTCACACCCTGATCGTATTGCTTAACGAGATGAAGATCGTCTAGTGCCGTTTCCTTGGCATTTCGATCGGCGCAGGGATCGTCAGCCGTGAGCAAAAGGCACATTGCTCGATTAAAATGGCGATCAGCGAGCTGCTGGGCAAACTTGGCCTTATCAGCATCGCCCGTAGCATCCTCAAATGCCTTCGTACCAAAAAGTACAGCCTCGTTTAAGTACTTCATGGCAGCCTCAGTACAGTAGGTGCAGCCGTCGCTATTGAGCTCCAGGCTGGATCCTGGTTCCCTATATTCAACCATAAATGCTAGTAGAGTGTTTCCCATATTATTACAAGCGATAGCGATAGCCTTTTGATCACCGATTTTTCGAAAGAGATTAAGCGCATCCAAGCCGATACGATGAGCTGAGGTCAGATCACCGACGAAAAATGCAGAGTTTGACATACGAACGATTTTGTATAGCTTGGCAAATGACGCATACACCCGGTGAACCTCACGAGAACCACCCGTCAGTGGTGGCATGTTGTCCCCAATTCTACCCGCATTCACCTGCTTCACTGTACGCAACAATTGAATCATTGGTGTCGTGACATGAAACGATAACTATTCGCAGAAAAATAGAGAAAAACAGTTCTGTGAGAAAGTGTTCAGGAGGAAGGTAGCAGAAAACCCCCCCGAGAAAAATGATATAAATGTAACTTACTGCTGCAAAAACACCAACGCAAATAAATGTTGCCAGACTGGACAAGACAACATATACAATAAAAGTTGCTCTCGACTTTTCCTCGATTTCGTTCGATATCTGATTGTACGAAGATACGATTTCTTCGACCTCTTGATACATAATAATGGAATATTGAAAATCGGTAGTATGCACAGCCCCCCGACTGTAATCATCGGCCTGAACAGGTCGCAATTCCCTGCTATAGATCGGCTCGTATTGGTAGGCAAACATCTCGAGTGTACCGTTCTTGAGCGTACGAGTAAACATACCACTATCATATCCTTCATTTTGCATGTCCTCTATAATTTTTGTGATATTGTCATAAGTCTCTGTACCTGGCAGAGTATCATTTGGTGCTAATAACCCAATTATTGAGTCTGAACCTGATTGACCATCGATTTCGGAAGATATAACAGCCTGGCCACTTGGTGTTATCACGATGTAATGATTGATCTTGCTTTTGTCAACAACCTTGGAGATTTCTGTTGGTAGCAAGTCAAGAAGCGTATTTCCAACAAATTCACCAGATTTTGGATCGATTAGGGGTGCCACTGCCGTAGTTCCGATATTATCTATATTTGCCCATTTGTAAGGTGGTGTCACATATACACCCTCATTTTTCTCAAGACCTTCTCGCTTCGCCTCGTCATACCATCCCCGACACCTCGGATCGTATCCATACGTACCATTCGGACAATTATCCGTAATTTTGTATGCTCCATTCGCATCATTAGATACGAAGTGTGAGTAGGAGACATGATCATAATTACAGCCAGCATATCCACCATATGCTCCATCTGCTTCAAACGAAATGTACCCATCAAAACCAGAGGATATAGTTCCATCAGCACGCACTTCGGTTCCGTAGTTGTAAACAGGCAATATGATGGTTGACAAGGCAGATGTTACTCGCGAGCGAGCATAAGCAGTTGAATATCCTGACGCGTTGCTGCCAATTTTCGCACCTTCTAATTGGTTTGGATCGCTGTACCATGATGTTTCCTGGGGACTCGAGGGAAAGCCCTCTGATGTATTTTTTCTTTGGGTCATATAAAACAATTTCTGCACGTAGCGAGGATCGTTTGCAAGTGATGTCACCGTACTGTTCATACAAGCTCGTCCCCATGGATCATTCCATTCACATGGGCAGGGAGATCTCGTATCACTCACTACGTAAGGGCATTCTTTGAGGGGATCTTTATACATTTTACACTCTTCGAGAAAGTCCATTTCGATATCCGCAATCCCATCGGAAATATCAATTGCATCAAACAAGAGCCAACCTGCAGTCCGGTGAATCATATGCAAATCTTTCAGAGGCTCTTCAAATATTTGTTCCATATGCTTTGTGATCAAGTCGGTAGAGGTTATGAGATGTTGTATCTCAAGTTCTCCCGATTCGTCCATGGCCTTTTCAATCCATGTCGGGAAATTATTCATCAAGTTAATTCCAACAATGATCATAATAGCAGCAATGAATGCAAGTAGTGGAATGACGATCCAGCAAAGGATATTCCAGAAGAGAGGCGAACCCCTAATACTGGTATCGTCCTCTGCTGTTTCTTGACTAAGTGACAGTATGTGCATCGATTGTGTGCGCTTGGTATTAGATCCAAGATTGATCCTTGTGGAAGACGGTACCACAAATTTATCAGAGTCTTGAGCCTGCAGCGACCTTGTTCCAAGTGTGACTGTAGCTGATGACATATATGATGTAGAATTATCCCGGTATACAGCTGCAACGTCAGCTGTCCTTGCTGGAGATTCGGTCGTTGATTCGCCAGTCATTTGAGTGCACTGAAAGAATGGCTGCGAAGTTTCGATGTCATCTCTAAGGAAATGGTTTGAACCCTCGGCAAGCACGCGTTCTTCTTCCTCCTCGTCAAATTTCTCGGCGGCAGACACAATTCTATCGAAATCGGAGTTGGTAACCCCTAAGGAAGGTTTTTCAAAGTCTGATACCTTTTCAAAGCCAGAGAGCTGCTCAAAATCAGAATTGCTTCTGTTAGAAAAACTCCTCCCAGAAAAGCTTCTCCGATGTTTGCTTCCATTAAGCATGGGTGCCCGGAGCGATCTCCTCTGTACGGAGTTTCTTCGTGTGATGCTTCTCCTAAATGAATTACGCAGAGACGGATTTTTCGACATTCTACGGCTCACGGATCGTGTCATCATGTTCATTTCTTCTTTCAGTTTGTCTTCTAAGTTCGGACTGAGGTCATAAAATTTCCGAAAGTCTTCTTTCCAAGTTATGACATTTTTAGTCTCGGATTGCCTTGGAATAGCGACCGTAGACGCACCCTCTCCGCTAAACCCAGAGATCATGGATCGAAATTCTGAAACCAGTTCCTGGACTTCGGTTTTTGGTAGAAACGAGAGGAAACGATTAGGTTCCTTTACTTCGCTCGTGACCTTCAAGTTATCGCCCACTATATCACTAGAGTGGTTGACGATTTCCCAGGACTTGTTTTCCATCCATTCAAGGGGTTTGGTTAAAAGTTGTGCAACAAATGAAACGATGGTCATCATGCTGAGCAAGGCAATAGCACCAAGGCTCACCGAGGTGATAATTACAACTTTGACATCATTATTAATCTGCTCTTCAATCTCCAGGATCGTTTCTGCCTCGATTTCATCGTCGAGGGATCCGAAGATCAAAAAGTCGGGCCGGTAGAGTGGGTCGTACTCGTCGGGGGGTAATGGAGAGGGAACGACGTAGTAATATTTCCCATTCTCTTCCACTGTACGATTATATGTCTTCTGGGCTGACTCAATATCCCATTCACTTTCCCAAAAGGCAAGATCCTCAGTCAACATAGCATAGGTTGAATTGTCGATGAAGTCGGTATTTCCCAAAAAGGGAATAGGATTGGTTATCGTTCCGTTGGCATCCGTTTGGTTGGCTCCGACTACAACCGTTCCATCGGTTAATGTTACGACAATTTCGGTACGCATATCCTTTCCGATCCCCGCTAGGAGTCGCTCAGCCTGTACCTTGCTCACATCTAGGAAGGTGCACCCAATGAATTCGTTGGTCATCCGATCAAAGACAGCCTTCCCAAAGGTCATCCTCCAAGGGAGCCCTGTTGCACCTTCATAGGGTCCAAATATTCGGGTCTCTCCTGGATGCAGGGCCTGATCAGCGCACCACTCCCTTTCCATTGCATTGTATTCCCGAATTGGTGATCGGGTTCCTGCGGGGGTGCATCTATTGATTTCATCTATGGTCCCGTAGGGTCGCCCAGTCAAGGGATTAGTTTCATTCATCCACATGCAACCACTCGAATAGTGCTCCTCACCGTTAGGTGCAACAAAGGCTGGAAATCTCACCCCAGCACCTGCGCCAGAATTGGCAAAATAGACACCAACGGACAGCGCCAAGGGCTGGGACTCAAATATGGCCTTTAAAAAGATCCCAATGTCGGCTGCCTTTTGTTCCAATGGAGCTAGTGTCTCGGTGGGATTGATTTTGCCACCTAGACTTGCGTCGTTGTTCTCATCGGTACAAAATTGATAATATCCCACTTCGTCGGGACTAGTGACGTTCGGATCGCAATTCCCCTGAAAGTTGAACATGGATGTTTCGGTGTTGTGAATTTTCCAATAGGGAATGAGCAGACCCTCACTGCCGCGTTCTTGCAGATTTTCAGCAAGACTGTCCGGGTCGCTTATATTGATGTTTGGTTTGATTTCAAAGTCACGGGGCAATAAATCCGCTTTCAAGGGGTATTTTCTTTTACCCGTGACCTGGTCTATAAAGGGGACATGGATATCGTTTTCCCAACCGTCGTTGGGGTACCCAACAATTCGATCACGAACGATTTCCACCAAGAGGTTGACCGATCCCCGCAGGTCATTTACCTTCTTTTCTAGTATATCTCCGGTAAGTGTTCCAGATTCCTGGAGAATGGCATCGAGCTGTTGTACAAAGAGATTCCTCGACTCTGTCTTGACCGTGGAACCGGCATGTTGGGCCGCCATCGACGCCATAACGACTGCGAGAAATACAGTCATAAATGCCGTTATCCCAAACCCCGCCACCAGCTGCCGCCGCAACGAGAAACTGTGTCGTAAACAGGTCATTTGAAAGAATCTTGTTGCACAAGAACCCTCGTGTGGATTAGAATTGTTGGGACACCAACATCGAGACAGTATCGACGTCATGTTGGTGTCTATTCTTCCGTGCTGCACTCTAGATCTTTGTTTTTATTAGTTGAATAGCTATTTACGTGGAATGTATTGACTTAGGGATGGAAACATCTATATAGTTCTCTGTCGTGTTATCTTTTGTTGGTGTGTGTGTGAGTGTGTGTACGAAGGTTGACAAGATGAATGTCAGATGGGAGGGGTGGAGCTGGATGAATTCTCCTTGGGAACTTTTAAAGCGGTATGATTGGGGGTGTTGGTGCGTTGTTTTTCGATTTCTCTAACGGAGTGCCCCTTCCTGGCATTCCCTTTATTATTACCCCGCGTTGAACCATGGGGAGAATCATCATTTGAGGACCTTAGTTAAATTTTTCCTTTTCAGGAGGGCACTTTCACTAATAAAAAAGAAGAACCTGCTCTGTTGAATCGGAATGAATCGTGCTAGACATTATTGCCTTTGCTTCGTAGCTTTAAGTCCGTGAGATTCTTTAAGTGTTAGGGATAGAATTTGCAAGCGAACAGTTACTTATGCTGCACCGTTTTTCTTGTCGTGAAACCATTTCCCGGAAAGAAGCCGAGCCAATAATATGCAAGAGCAACCGCTCAATAACGGTAGTAGCTGAATACCGTATTAGATTACCTTCCTACCTTCCCTGCCGCTCATGAGAAGATTAAAAAAATTGCTCAAGTCGCCTCCAAAAGCAAAGAATCTTCGTCAGAACAGAGAACTAACGCGGCAAAATATTATTGATGTCTGTTCCAGAAGGCTTTCTCCTTTCACATCGAACGGTGGCTTGATTGATTCGATACGCTTGGCAGTTGTGTGGTAGTTTCTAGCCGGATTTTTGTTCGCCAGGGTTGAACATGCGGTATATTTTAGCTCCAGAACTCGCGCCACCCCGGGATGGTGCCAGAGCGTACCTTCAAAGGTACGTGGGAACGAAAGGAGTGATTAACCTTGCGTGGTTTTGGTTTTTTTCGATCCAAATGCGTAAGGGGATTGATTGCCTGACAAACTGTTGTTTTCTCCTTGCTTTAGAGCCGTGGCAATTGTGCTTGCAGTGACTTGCGTGGGGCTGAGTTTCGACAATTATTACAATGATTGTAGGATCATCGAATATCATAAGTATTTTGACGACTCAAGACCAATGGATTCAGCGCTAGCGGACTTTACGCGTTTCGCCAGCACCATCTTGAGTGCCTTCGGGGTGGAAGACCGTGGCAGTAAAGACAAACTTGATGTTGATGATATAGAAGACAAATTTTCCGTAGACAATATAGATTATGAAGCTGATGATGCCGATGGCTACTATTTTGGACATCATGGATTTGCTCTTCTCTATTTCGACAATTCACGGGATTTCGTGAAGCAGGAGCACAAATGCTTTGACTATAAGCTTGTGTATGAATATCTAACAGGTCTAACAGAAGGTGATCAAAAATACGAAAGTGCGATCGAGGCTGTAGCTATAACTGCACCTTCCATGGCCATTTTGGGAATTATTTTTGCATCTGTGGAAACCTGTTTCACGATCTTTTATCCCAGCGTTATTGTGGGATCAATTTTTCTAGCACTCGCTGGCATATTTCAATCAACTTGGCTGTTGATGTTTATGCTTGATTACAGAAAATGGTAGGTTTTACAATGACTTGTGAATATGCAATGAGATCCTCCTCTTTTTTTGTGTTTGTTTGCATTGTTCGAACGAATTGAGTCAACTGACAATGAATTTCTTCGATCACGTTGGTGTTTGCAACAGTCTTTCAGAAAATCGGTGCTTTGTGGGTCCTTCATTTTGGTTAGATATTTTTACTCTGTGTGGATATTTTACTGCGAGCTGCTTTTTGATATTTGGTCCACGAACCTACCCCTGGCTTCTTCGAAAGAGCCGTGATCCCGACAACTGTAAGGTAATAGATCCCGAGATTTTGTCAGAGAAAGAGATCCAAAAACCGGAAGAAAAATGGCGGACGATTGTAGATCCAGGGGAACTCGCCGAGGCGATACGGGAATTTGAGCTCGAGCGTGGAATCAGCCAGACCGACCTGATCACCAGTGGGGAGATGACGGGCAACTTGATCCCTCTAGAGGCTTATTTGACACTCAAACACGAACTCAACGGCGCGAATCAAAAGCTTGTTCAATACGAGGAAGAGTGCCTGCAAGCACTTAATCGCGCCGAAAAGGCGGAAGCCAAGCTGCGGGAATACACCAACAGATATTCGATAGATAGTGTTAGTAATCAAGAGCAGAATAATAGGGGCAATGAAATAGAATTGATGGGGGAAGAGAAAAAAGATGAATCATCTAAATCCATAAGAGAAGAAGACGAACAAATCGCAAATAATGAAGAGACCAACCTTTCGATCAATACAACACAAGCTGGATCAAATTTGAAGAGTGCAACTGCTGATGCAGATAGAAAATATTGAATTTGGAGGCAAAACTTGAAAAAAAGCAACCAAAAACAAATGTAGTAAATAGAATTGAATGTTGTACATTTAGAATATATTTGAATTACAAATCTATAACTATTCATTCTGTAGGTATTAGTAGGTGACGTTTCAACTATTCAGTTTCTAAGAATTTGTGGCTTTGTTACTATTGTATGGCTATTTTGCGCGTGTGCAGAGTGTCAAGGTATTCTATTCGATGCCGCATTGCTTTCCTCCACACACTGCTTCCCCCCTTGTGTTTCCAACAAGTTTTACTATCACGTGCTGCTGGCAAGAATCGAAGCGGCCACGATGCAGGCTCCCCCGAGACATTCTCGAATCGACGGCAGTTCAGCCAATAGGAACAGCCCCAGAATGGCGGCAAAGACCGGTTCGAGGGACAAAATAACGTTGGATTCGGCCGCTGAGACGTGGGCCTGTGCCTTTTGCTGCAAAATATCGGAAATTGCTCCTGAGCTGAGGGCCGAATACAACAATATCGAGAGTGCAACGGGATCCCGAAATCCCTTCCACAGAGTCGAAATCATCAGGGTGGGATCCAAAATGGCCAAAACGATCGAACCACCCTGGAAGACATAGGAGCCCACCGTCCAGGTGGAATAAAAGATGGCCATGAAAATATTCTTGTAAAACATGGTCTGTACCTCATCGTATCGATCACCCCAATCCGATAGTCGGAAAATGTAATAGGACCAGCAAAAGGCCGAAGCCAGGCAACACCAGTCTCCAAAGGACAACCCATTCAGGGCTCCAGAAGCCTCCGTCAGCCACGTAGGATCGCTAGTGGTACCAACAAATTGTTCTTGCAACATTCGCACAGTGGAATTTCCGTCCAATGAAGGACTGCTGTCCTCGAGGCCATCATTCTCATCGGGAATACTACTGCTGTTGCTGAGAGCGTTGATACCATTGTCTTGGCTTCCGTTCGATGAGGATGGCTGGGATGACAAGACATAGAGCCCAATGAATGCAATGAGACAGGCTGTCCAGACCCTGATTCCAACCTTGACCATTCGACTGCGACAGCATCCAATCGTCGCCGCCAGGAATGGTGTAATGACGACACTGAGCTGCGTGAAAAAGGCCGACCTGGCGCTCTCGGTCGTCAGCAATCCAATGTTCAACAACCCCTGGGTGGCAAAATTAAAGACCGCCAGCTCGAGGGCGAAGAAATAAAAGCTCACATCGGAATGTGAGGGCGGATCGGGAGCCGGTGTCGGCCGCCTCGTCCAGGCCGAGTGGGCCATGATGGGCAAGAGGCACAAGACGGTCATCCATCCCCGGGTTGCCGATAGAATGCTAGCAGTAGGTGGTCCTGGTCTTTCATAGACCATGCGGAGGCTCACCGACAGAGATCCGTACAAAAGAGCCACCAGCAAGAGAAGGATCCGCCCCTTGGTTGCCATGGAGGAAGTGGAGGGCGCATCCCAGGATTGTTGTGTGTAACAACTTTCGGCATCTCCCTCTGGTATACCGATGCTTCCGTCGGCATTTGCAGGTGAAGGCAAGTCGGAAGTGGCACTAGCATTGCAAGCATCCGCATTTGGAATCAGAGGCGTAGTTTCGCTAATGCTGTCGCCATTGATGCTGTTGCCTCCTCGCGTAGGCGACCCGCGCTTAGGCGACCCGCGCTTGGACTTTTTGGACAGTTTCAAGAGAGACGGAACCGAATCGCTGTCTCTTGAAGGTGAAGAAAACATGCTTGGAGAGAGTATTGGAGTAAATTGGTGTGATGTCCAAAG
>Ga0209503_10001062_pt1 | contig 14698 bp, 8 predicted proteins | sample SouAtlMetagenome_2_FD_187448 | JGI IMG/M metagenome (GOLD analysis project Ga0209503, IMG submission 187448) | Marine eukaryotic phytoplankton communities from Atlantic Ocean - South Atlantic ANT15 Metagenome (SPAdes) (version 2) | ecosystem: Environmental > Aquatic > Marine > Oceanic | place... | reverse complement strand
GGGGAATTGACGAGTTTGAAAGAATTAGGCCTGGGTGGCACCAATATTCGAGAGCTTCCTCCCTCCATTGGAGAATTGAAGGATTTGCAAATCCTTGATCTCAGTTACACAGAAAACCTCACAAAAGTCCCAGAAAGCATTGGTGATCTGGCCAATCTAGAGGTCCTTGATGTAGAGCGTTCTGGCATAACTTCTTTGCCTCGTTCCTTAGAGAGGCTGAAGAGTTTGAAGTTTCTCGATGTTTTTGGAACACGCATCCCCGCCCTTCGACAAAACGGCCCCGCCGTTCAACGAAACGATGATTTTATCATGGCATTGGTGAAACGTCTCCCGTCACTGGGTTCCGTGGGTACAGAGATGGAAGCTAGCAATGGTCTACTGACGGAAGAAGGAAGAAGGAAAATCTTCTATGCAATGGCATGCAACAGAGTTAGATTCCAATCCCCTTTGCTGACGCCCAAGTTGTGGCCATTCCTGCTAAACAATGCAGCACGTACAGACCAAAAATATCACATCGTGCTTGACCACTTTGGGGATAATTATAACTATAGACTTTCCAGGATTGAACAGCCAGATGCAATTTATCTGCTTCTCCAAGACGACATGGAAACACTTCTCGGAATCATTTCGATCGCAAGAAAATGTTCTAGAGTGTAGCTCAGCTTGTTGCAATTTTGCAATACAGTCTTACATTTTCGAAGACAACACTGTATATTTCATTTCTTGAAAGCTATTTCTTTGTTTGAATCAAACCATCTCTACTTTTGTTTAGTCCTAGAGTACATGATTAATCACTTCTATTTGCAAAAGCGAAGAGATTCATAGGATATTACTCTAATGTTTCATTTTATGGATGTATTACTAGCTTTAGAGTTGGAAGAAGACTTATGCTGGGTGTGTGTACGTGGATAAATTTTCGAGATCAAATCCTTCAAAGTCTTTGAAAGTTTCCGAATCGCCCTCATTTCGGGCGTCAAATCGGTCAAGTAACCCATCTACTAGGTCACTAATTGTTCCAATTATGTTTTTCCCAATCTTCCATGCAGAGATGAGTGACTCTTGTACAGTGTGTACTATTTGGTCGCGCTTTAAATCAGTGAGAGAGCTTTCCGAAGAATTCGCTGCACTTTCATCCGGCACCGTGGCTGTTCCCAAATTCACCTTCTGAAATGGTAATTGAAATTGGGATATTCGTTCTTCGAGTTTTCGCCCTATCGTTTTCCAACCAATCCGTATCCAGTGAATGCCTCCACGGACCTTTTTTAGCAATATATGTTTACCCTTATCAATTAGAACATCTTGGATACTTGTCCCATAGCCAACATCGAGCTCATCTGGAGGATCAACACCCTCAAAAAAATCATGTATGCCCTCAATACCTTCAACGAATTCCGAATTAACATCGGCATTATCATCTTTGTCATTGCTCACGATAGGATTCTTCTCCTGCGTTTCTTCTACCGTTTCGCTATTGCCAGAATTTAATTTCGATCCTTGCATGGCATTAGCTGTTTCGTCGCTCAAATTTTGGTCCTCTTCGTCTATTACTATTTGTTCCTGTGACCCTGTGTTTTCCGTCAACGCGTCGTCGTACAAAGGGTCCTTCCGCCACTCCTCTAAGACCTTCTGACTTATGGTATCCCTCCTAGCTCTAGTTACCGTCTTGTTCGCATTTTCGAAGACCAATCGCAATAATTCTAAATCAGGAAGTCGACGTGTTGATCGATATTGTCCCCAAGGTTCCCCGCGGTAACCAATATTGGTAACATTAGCGGGAACTTCAGTAGCATTAGTATTCTCAATATTGCCGAGATCCTCCTCAGCTCGGGTATGATCATCATGAAGCTCTTCGGTAATGATTTGATCAGTATCATCGTCATTTATTAACGCACTTACAATGTGACTTTCGCCAAGTTCCGTTTCTGTATCTCCCTTTCGAAGGTCAACATCTAAGTTACTAGCATTTTCAATGCTGCTGAGATCCTTTTGAGATTGGGTTCGATCATCGTAGGTTTCTTCGATAGTGATCGTTCCAGTATCATCATCTTTGATTCCCGCACTTTCAATCCGAATTTCTTTGTCTTTTCCTTTGTTTCCCTCCTGAAAATCGACATCTAAGTCTGTATTCGCGTTATTTTTCAAAGCTTTTTCCTTTTCTTCCTCCGGGTTTGCGTGTCCCACACTTTGCAGCGGCTTTTCTACCGATACATTTTCTGTCATTAGGTCCGTTTCATTTTCGTTCACTCTGTCATTATTCGTAAAAGAAGTAGAAGATACACCACTGGTTCGACCAATAATATTCGTTTTATTTTTCTTGTCGGTGCTTTCTGCGTTCTCTTCAGATGAGGAGTCGGACGTGTCTTGGTTTTCTCCATTTTCAAGATTATTTTTCGGGTAAGTTTCAACATTATCTATAATATCCATTGCATTTTTGATAATCTCTTCGCTGTTCTCCTCTTCTATGCTTTCATCTATGCTTTCATCTATGCTTTCATTTATGCTTTCATTTATGCTTTCATTTATGCTTTCATTTATGCTTTCATCTGCTTCATTTGTTCTCTCGACTTTTTCAACTACCGTGGTGGCTGTCTCGTCAATATTTTCTCTTCTTGACTTATCATCGACAAGTTCATCTTCTTCCGAATAAGAGTCAGCTGTCATAGAATCGTTTTCTTGACCACTTTCTTTCTCTGGATAATTTTGAATATTATTAGTGGAAGCATCTGAGCTCTTGTTGCTTGTACTTTTGTGAGTTTCTTGGGAATTTTCTGAATTGTCGGCAGTTCCAACAGAGCTTCCACCTTCTTTCGTGTAATTTATCCTTTGTTTATCGATGGCCGCATTTTTTTCAATTAGATCGTATGATGAAAATATTACGTTTCGTCCCTGGTCTCCGTATTTGATCCCACTTTCTCGTTTCTCCTCGAAGACGACACCTTCGTTTTCCGCATCGGCAGCGGCCTCCGCGCTCACGGCTAACGTTACTATTCCTGCTAGATGATAAGTTGTGATCAAGATTACAAAGTAAAAGGCTGGTCGGAGAGATTTCGTAAATATCTTCCTTCCTTCCTTTCTATTCTTATGCTTCAATCCAGAATACTCGGAACGATGATCCATGCTTAAATTATGGATATTGGATGATTTTTTGCCTGATCGATAAATCCTGCAATTAAGAACTCTAGACGTCATAAAATTCTTCGTTCTCGTCAGGTCCTTTTATCATATAATTTACACTGAAACACACCTCAGTGATAGAGACAACAAAACCATTCCAAGCACTTCAAGTGTTGAAGCACAAGCAAGTTAATGAGTTGCAGTCAAAAAATGAATTTCATGAAGAAAGAATTGAGAAGTATTTTCATCGACCTCAACAGACGTACGACTCATTCGATCGAATCTTTAGTCGAGCTAATCATTTTATATCACCAAGTTTTAGTACTTCGAGGTAAAAGGTAAGAAAACTTTGGTTGTTATTCATTGCAAGGCTACTGCCACTATTGACAATTTATCCTGAAAATAAGTTATACAAACGACGACCATGAGCGGAATCAGCGAAACTTTGACTTTAAGAGGAACCCTAAAGGGACACGGTGACTGGGTCACTAGCCTTGCCACGACACCCGAAGACCCTAACTTGTTGTTGAGTTCTTCCCGTGACAAGTCTGTTGTTGTCTGGCAACTCTACAACGGATCCACCCCTAGCACTACAAATGTCGAGGACCACGAATACGGATTTGCTCGTCGCGCTCTTCGTGGACATTCCCACTTCATTTCGGATGTCGTAATCTCTTCTGACGGTGCCTTTGCTCTCTCTGCTTCCTGGGACGGTGAACTCCGTTTGTGGGACATCGCTACCGGAAAGACGACCCGTCGTTTCGTTGGACACGAGAAGGACGTCCTTTCCGTCGCATTCTCGGTCGACAACCGTCAAATTGTTTCCGGTGAGTAAACTATATGAGCTGCATCCAACCGAAAAAATGTGATGTCAATCTTGTATTTTCATGAACTAAACTGATTGAGCTTTGTCATGACCTATCTTTTTAAAAAATTTTAGGATCCCGTGATGGAACTATCCGTCTCTGGAACACTCTTGGTGAATGCAAGTACGCAATTAGTGGAAATGATTCCGAAAGTCGGGGTCACACCGAATGGGTCTCTTGCGTTCGATTCTCTCCTTCTCAGTCGGTTCCTCTTATTGTCAGTTGTGGATGGGACAAGCTGGTCAAAGTCTGGAACTTAACCAACTGCAAGCTCCGAAACGATCTTGTCGGACACACCGGATACTTGAATACCGTATGTGTCAGTCCCGATGGATCATTGGCTGCATCTGGAGGTAAGGACAACACTGCGATGCTTTGGGATCTCAACGAAGGCAAGAGACTTTACAGTCTTGATGCCGGTAACATCATCAACGGTTTGGTTTTCAGCCCAAACAGATACTGGTTGTGCGCAGCAACTGAAGACTCTATCAAGATCTGGGATTTGGAATCTAAGGTTGTAGTTGACACCCTCCGACCCGAAGAACCTGAGTTCGGAAGCATGCCTGCGTGCACCTGCTTGGCCTGGTCGGCTGATGGATCCACTCTCTTTGCTGGATATTCTGACAACGTTATTCGTGTCTACGCTGTCACTTCCATGTAAACATTTAACTCTAAGGATTAGTTAATTCATCCTTGATCCTTGAATATCAAACTTAATAAATTACAGTTAGTCGAGTTTATAGTGTATTCTTGTTTGTTTCGACTTTGTGAACATTAGAAAGAAGCCATGACCTGACGGTTATTCTTTAATCGACTCGTTGTTTTCGACGGCGAAATGGAATTTTGAGGTGCATCAAACTCAGTTGCAAAAAGATAGCGTACCTCTTCGAACGAAGCCTGTGAAGTTTTCAAGTGTACAAAAAAGCACCTAGAAATACAATTTAATTTTGTTTAGTAAGTTTTCCACTATTGATTACAAGTTCAGAGTAAGCATTTCATCGAAACCTATTCTAATGCAAAAGCAAGAGGCTACGCATACAAAAAAATTGAAGATAATGCATGTTTTCTCTCAATTAACTTAAAATAAACTTCTTAGAAGGAAATCGTTTGATCCCGGTCGGCTTCTGCTTCTCTCATCTTTTCGGCAACACAAAACGCCAACTCAAGACTTTGCATGGCATTTAATCGAGGATCACAATGAGTTTGGTATTTAGTGGCCAAACCTCGCTCTCCATCCATCGTTACACCATTCGTGTCTCCTCCCAAGCATTCCGTGACATCCTTTCCAGTCATTTCGAGGTGGATGCCACCAGGGTGACTTCCACATTCGCGATGAACATCAAAGAAAGCGACGAGTTCATCGCGAATAGCATCGAAACTGCGGGTTTTGAATCCGTTCTCTGCTTGGAAACCGTTTCCGTGGACGGGATCACTCACCCAGACAACGTGTTTTTCAGCAGCCTGAACCGCCTTGATAATAGCTGGAAGTTTTTCTCGGATTCCACTGGCTGTCATTCTTGTGATGAGAGTGACACGGCCTGGAATGTTCTCGGGATTGAAGGTGTCTAAAATCTCAAGAACATCTTCCGGACTCGCTTTGTCACTAATTTTGACTCCCAAAGGATTCTCTAATCCTCGAACGAATTCGAAATGAGCAAAACCAGGTTGTCTTGTTCTTTCACCAACCCACAACAAATGTGCCGATGTATCATAGTAGTTTCCAGAAGTTGAATCAATTCTGGTCATCGCTTCTTCGTATTGCAGCAACAAGCATTCGTGTGCCGTGTAGAAGTCAACTTTCTGCATGGCGGGAGAATCAAGATCAACTCCGATAGCATTCATAAATCTCAGAGATTCTTCAACTACAGACGCTAACTTCCGATACTTTGATCCTGTTGGAGTTGCTTCGACGAAATCCAAGGTCCAAGCATGCAGCCTGGACAAATTAGCGTATCCACCACTTGAAAAGGCGCGTAAGATGTTCAAAGTTTGAGCACATTGATCGTAGGCTTCAATCATTCTTTTTGGATCAGCTTGTCTAGCTTCAGCTGTGAATGGATACTCTCGGTTAATGTTGTCTCCTTGGTAAGAAGGCAAGGTCACACCATCAATCGTTTCTGTTGGACTCGATCGGGGTTTTGCGAATTGCCCTGCCATGCGACCAATCTTGACAACAGGTTTGGCTCCACCATGCGTCAAAATCAAAGACATTTGAAGAATGATTCGAAAAGTATCTCGCACATGATCAACGGAGAATTCATCGAATGATTCAGCGCAGTCGCCACCGAAGAGAACAAATGCCTTTCCTTGCGACGCAAGAGCCAGCTGGTCCGACAAGGTTCGAACTTCTCCGGCGAATACCAGAGGTGCGCTTTTCGAGAGCTTCTTCTCAGCTTCTTCAAGCGCTTCTTGGTCTGGGTATACAGGGATCTGCTTTGATTCCTTTGTACGCCAAGAGGATGGTGACCACTCCCCATCATCAACTTTAGTTGCAGCTACCTTGGCGTCCTTGGTTCCATCGCTGGTAGATATTGCGGCGGCCTTTGGGGCTGGCTCTCGCAACACCATACCGGTTGCGAAATTCGTTGAGGCAAGGGCCCCGACAAGGATTAGAGGGTGGAAAAGTCTAGTCATTTTACGTAACCTGATATAAAATTATAATAATAGTATGCGAAATGAAAGGTTTGAGAACTCCGGCACTTCAAATGAAACTACTTCTACTTCACAATTAGTACGGTACGGTTACGATCGGTTGGTTCTTCTCCAGCTGCTGCGTACATATGGCGCAGGTTTCACACCACTGAAAGCGAATGCTTTTTTCCGGGAGACGGGCCGACCGTTTAAAAAATTTCAGTTACGTTCGTCACGTTTTTTGCTCGCCTGGGATTTGCCTTGCCACCTTGGGCTCCGGGACGCATCTCCTGCTGGTGTCCTGGGTCTGGGATCTCCTCTTATTCTTGAGGGCATGGCTGCTCCTCTCAGCAACTGAAACCTTGACAAGGGAATCACAAACTGGATTGGACCCCGGTCAACACATTCCGGGCTGGGTGGGGGGCTTTGCAGCAGGGGCTGGGGGCATGTTGGCCCTGGCTGGGCCAAGCCCCTGCACCAGCGCCACTCGCTGCGCCTCTGGGGAGCCACGCCACAGTTGGGTGTAATGCTTTGCCATCATAAGAAATACAAAACGGGCAGGCAGAATTCGACAAATGAATGGGTGGAGCATCCCAAAAGCCATCACCCAATGGCTCTTTGCCCGCTCCCCGGGGCATTTTTTAGCTCTCATTCCAGTTTAAATCCCAACTACTCTTTCAAATGATTTTGAGCGATTTCAAGTTTCAAACACGATTCCTATAGCTTCCGTGTTTCTTCCTCGGCAAATCCATTGTATCAAGGCTTTGTTGCTATACCCCAACTCCATTCTCGCAAATGATTGCCATAATTTCGTAGGCAAGAAAGCATTTATTGTATTTGATTCATTTTGAATCTCAAATTAGGACGCCCAGTATGCGAGGGGAATTGTTCATTTTGTTCGTGATTGCTGCGACTTTGTTCAAAGAAGCGTCTGCAATGAATGGCATTTCAAATTCAATTATGAATGAAAACATTGTAAGAAGACGCCAGAATCAAGAAATGCGTGGTGATTTCGATCGCTTGAACAGTTTATTAGAAACTGTTTCAATATCCATCGATGACGACATGGTTGTTTCGAAGAAAGTTGGTCTCCTCGACTTGAATTTGGTGATAGAAAACTTAAAGTGTCAAGATATTTCGATCGGAAATGTAGAAGTAAGTCATGCTTCAGTTGATAATTCTATTGACGTTGGCATTGCTCTGAATGGAATCGATGCAACATGTCAAATTGAGTATCAGTATGAATACGGCTTTTTGAAAGGAACATCAAAAGTAGAATTTGTGACAAATGGAAACGCAGCCGATACTTCGATTGAATTTGTCGCCTACACTGAAAATGGAGAATTTGTTACGAAGTCATCTATCTCCAATTGTCTCATCAATATCGAAATCAGCGATGTCAATTTCATCGATGCCGATCTCGCTTCAAAGGCCGTGGGGCTTTTCGAGAAATACTTTCGTGAATTGATTGAAGAACAAATCGAAAAATATGCTTGCTCCGAATTTTCAACAAGAGGTGCCGAGTTTCTGAACAATGATATGTTTACGATGGTAACCGAGACGCTATTAAGTCTTGCCAATGCCGAAGATAATGTTGGCGATACGAAAGCTCTTCAACAAAATGATTTAAACGCGACACAAGCGCTCAATTTCAGAGATATCGAAAGAGTACTAAGTCGATTTGACCAATTGTTTAGAGGTGACGACAACATACTCAGTGTGAACAACTTTTTACGTTCGTATCTATTAGATGAAAATGGTACTTTAGTGCTTAAAATTACCGAACTTCTTGGTAAAGATGCATTGAATTTTGAGCTTCATAATGAGCTAACGAAGACTCTGATTACCATACAAGAAGTAAGAATTGTCGGTTTGGATAGCATGACAAAATTTGATCCGTTTTTGGTAGATGGTGATCACACTATTCGGAACGAATTTTCTTGGAATTCTTTGGATTTCTCTATTGATGTACTTTTGGACATTCGGCCATCATCGCTTGAAGATGCGATATTAAAGCAAGATATCGGTTCCGAGCAAGAAGGTATCGTTGAACAAATCACGATAGAAATTGGAGCCAAAGATATTGACGTGTTTGCTAGCATATTTGCATTGATCGATATTGAAACCTTAGGTGGTTTAACAATTGGATCGTTGCTAGCATTGACGAATGTCGAGGATTATGAGTGGGTACGGTCTTGTTTAATGTCGGCAGTAAAAGCCCTACACTTTATCGATTTACAGATATCGCCTCAACAAATAAATGCGCCAACATTAAAGGGGTTTATAGATGATGGACTCGATCGCATCCTTTCCGACCTGACCGAGATCGCTTTCGAAATGTACTACGAATTACTTTTGGATGATGTTCTACCTGCTATGATTCGGAATACAGTAAGGGCATCTATCAATGACATCATGAATCGAGCATTAGAAGGTAGTAGAAGCAGTCCTGATGAGTGTACTAAGTACAACGAAGTTCCTACTGTTCATGCTGCAAATTACGTAGATTTTCGAGAGTTGTTCGGTTCATCAACTACGTTTGTTGAGACTAGTACATACGGAGAATTGCCATCAATGTTGCGAACTGTAATTGATAATGAATTACTGAGTGTAAATCCAACAACGGGTATGCCTAAACTTAACGATGTTTTGATTGATACATTAACCAAAGGACAATCTGGAATTGAAGGTACTTTACTCTTTGGCGGAGACGATGGACAAGGTTTTGATATCATCGAAAGAATCAAGATTGGCGGATTTGACACTAACGTTCGCCTGAGTGCAAGTGACATTAGAATCGAAAACCTAGACACTGTGGTCGCACCTTTGACTTTGATGGAACCTGTGTTGACTGAGCCACATACTCTGAATAATAGTGTGACTATCGGAGTAGAAGGCAGACCTGTGAAACTGGCAGCAAGATTTGCTTTTGAAATCATAGACAACATTGAAGGAGATGAGATATCGAACGAAGTCGAGATCGATATCGATATGCACACGGCTAATGTGCTAACATCAGTAATGCTAAAAATAGCCAAATCAAGGTTGCTTGGGTTTCCCTTGCTTGATATATTCGATTTAAATTGCTGGGTGGCAACTATACCTGCCCCAACATTAAATGATCAAGGAGTTCGGATTGGGGACGATGATATAAATGCTACTATACTCGAATTCGTCGCCACAGTTGCTGAACTAAACTTAAACGTGGCTTGCTTGGAATGCTCTAGTCCTGGTATGATTGAATTATCAGAACTTTTGATGACATCTAGTGAGGCCAAGAATGATGTTTCTTTGGCGGCAAACATGCTACTGACGTCCGCAAGTGATTTGGTCACAGGCGACTTCATGCAAGTTCAAATAGACCGGTTGCTCAATAATGCCTCGAGACAATGTCGCCATAGTCAAAACTATGATCCGAACTTCAAACCAGATGGTACCGCTCCGAATTCACAGCAATATAGTGATTTCGAGGCGGTCAAAATAGAGAACTCGACGACTTATTTGATGCTCGTGGGTGTGGTATCCCTGGTGATCATCTTGATGGTAGGGTCGCTATTTTTCTCAATCCAGTGTTTCATCCGTCGTCGACATAAACGATGGCTTACGACACTCACGACGGAGAAAATCAAGGCATTAGAACATATTCAACAAAGAGAAGTTTCAATGGAATTAGCAATGAACTCTACAACATCTTCCATGTTTCGAAGTAGTAAGGATATACCGTTCGTACTTCGTTGGGGTATGCCCTTTGTGATTATAGGCAACATTGCTTTGTTCATCTCAGGGCATTTAAATCTTGGCGCAACTGTCAATATTGAAGCCACAGTTGCTGGTGAGACAATTAAGGTGGATAACTTCTTCGAATTTTCAATGGCAAAATCTACGATCGACATCTGGAATGCCGGTGGCAAAGAGCTTGCTATCCTCATTTTGATCTTCTCTGGAATTTGGCCATACACAAAGCAGTTAATAACACTGTTCCTTTGGTTTTCGCCTCCTCATTGGGTCTCAATGTCTCGTCGTGGGACGATTTTGGTGTGGCTTGATAGGTTGGGAAAATGGTCCATGATTGACATATTTGTTTTAATCATATGCATAGCCGCATTTCGAGTTTCAGTAAATAGTCCAAGTCAACTTTCTTTCCTGCCAACGGGATTTTACTCCCTCGACTTATTGGTTGTTCCACTCTGGGGACTGTACGCAAATTTGATCGCACAGTTGGTGTCTCAGATAAGCTCGCACTTCATCATATATTACCATCGCAAGATTGCTACGAGAGCCAGAGACTACCACTTGCGGAGCAGTATCAATCCTCCAATTATGCAGGGACAGAACTCCGATCAGCAAGATATTTTGCATTCCCATCATTATCGCCGTCCTCATCGTGGAGAAAAAGAAAAACTGATTGTCAGGTCGTGGGTAAACTATTTATTCGTCTTCGTGATAATATCTTCAATTCTTTGCATAGTTGCTGGATGCATTTTTCCGTCGTTCTCAATTGAAGTTTTTGGAGTGCTCGGTGTTGCTATTGAGTTTGGACAGGAATTTCAAGACGCAAAAACGTATCAGAGCGTTTTTAGAGTCATCAAACTACTATTCGAACAGGCGAAATTTTTGGAATCGACCAAGTACTATGTGGGTCTCGGTTCCTTTTCTATTATCTTGGCCTTCACCGTGCTTATTGTACCCATTTGCCAAAATCTTGCTTTACTAGTACAATGGTTTGTTCCAATGACTATCAAGAAGAGAATGAAAATGTCTATGTTTGTTGAGATATTACAAGCATGGCAGTATGCAGAAGTGTATATTCTCGCTATATTTGTTGCAAGTTGGCAACTTGGCCCTATTTCGTCATTTATGGTCAATTCATACTGCGATTCTTTGGATGGTTTTCTATCAGAATTGGTTTTCTACGGAGTTCTAAAAACTGAGGATGCCCAATGTTTTAGTGTCAAGTCTGTTATAGAAGAGGGGTTCTTTATTCTGGCTATAGGAGCAATTCTTTTGACACTGGTTAATACCGCTGTTACAAAAGCTACGACACAATATTGTCGTGATCAAGACGATCTCGACAGAGAAAACCAAGTCCGCAAACAAACGTCTACATTGGAATGCGCAGAAGAGGGACAAGAAGGAACTACGAATCATTCAGAATTAGAACTGCGGTCTCCTCCCGTGCTGTTCACAGATACCTTTCGATGGCTTTTAAAACGAGATACGATAGATTTGAGCTGTGATGAGCTTGGATAGTATCAAATATTCTATAATCCAAGAATTTCATGTCCGGAATTGTTGTTTGGCAAGTTATGAGGTCGTTATTTTTTTAAATATGCCAAAACATGCACGGGCATGCGAAGGTCATCTCACAATTGCGTCCTGCTTGAAATTCGCAGGGACATCAAAATCATCTCCTGCGGTTTGCTCAAGTGTCACATTATCTAGAAGACGAAGTACTATAATGTATTAAATAGGGTACAACAAGACTTTGTTGCGTCTCAAAACAGATATGGATGTGATATAAAGTATAATGCACTCTTACACAATTATTCGTATCTCAAAATAGATATGACAACGTAGAATATACTTAAATTCCCTTCACTTTGTAAACTCTATTCTGCAATTGCCCGAAGTCCTCAATTTATTTCTAATCTCTTTTTTCCCCATGCAACTACGTATTCATCATCCGAACACATAGCAAATGGTTTTCAGTGACACACGACAGGGCAAATAAATTTGGTACAAAGCTGTCTTGAGTGTACGCAAGAGCTTTTCACTTTCATTGTAACGAAATTGTGAAATGAATCCCTAACGAGATCTCTTCGACGCTGCTGAAGTTTCCGATCTTGATGTATCTGATCTCAAATCATCTTGGTTATCATCGAGGGTATTAAGAGTCTTGGTAAATACCCATTCAAATAGATTACCGGAATCGCCCTTCGGTGGTTCGTCGGTTTCATCCAAATGATCAAAGATAGCACCTCCTCCATACTCATCAAGATTCCGATCACGGCGATCATCAATTGGAACTGAGGCTGCAACCTCGGCACGATCATATCCAGGACGTTTCCATTCCGACCCTTCCTTTGTTGTTCGTTCCTCTGGCACATAACCCCCATCTGCGTCATAGCTCCATTCACCTGTTCGTTCATGTTCGACAACACCACCATCGGGTTCATAGTGCTCTAGGGCGTAAGGGTCCTCCTCTGGAGGTGGCGGCGGCGGTTTCTCAACATGTTTCAGCTTCATGCCCTCACCTTCTGGTAGACCTTTGTCATACTGGTCAATCACTTTCGGTTCGGGTGGTGGCGGAGGCTCTTCATATTCTGGTTCTTGAACTACCCTGTAGTATCTTACACCACCCCCTTCATCGATCTCACTCTCACCCATAGACTTCATCACAGTTTTGTTAGCATTAGGATCATTATGGTCACCACCGTAGTCAAATGGCGGTTCTTCGACGGGAGGTGGAACCCCACTTTCAAGCTCGTCCGCCGGTTGGCTACCAGGAGGAGCCTGCTCGAGATCATCATCGTCAAGTTTTCCGGCAGCACATAGGATCCAACGCCGACAGCAACAACAAAGTAACAAAAGTAGAAATAATAGCCACAACAAATTTGGCTTTGTTTCTTCAACTGGAGGAAGAGGTGGCAATGGCACAACAATAGGAGGTGGGGGGTATCCACAATATGAAATGACACACTGATCAGTCCTCAAACAGGTCTGCTTCAGAAAATTCTGCTCTTGGTCTATGTAAGGCTCTTTTGGTGGCTGCGGTTCCGTTTGTCCTGATGGAGCAGCACCAACAGCATTGACCCCACCCAAAGGAATATGGGCGTTCTCCTTCTCGCAACAATTCGGAGCACCACCACGGGTTCTACATTCGCAACTCAGCTGATTCCAGCACGCTGTAAGTTCAATGGGCATCACTGGTAATGATAGTAAATCGCCAAGGCATTCAGTATTCGACCCGAGGTCTTGAACAAATCTTAAATAATCTTTCGTTTCGAGGCGTCCATCTTCATTTTTGTCTGCACGTTGTAAAGCACCATAACAATATTCAAAATCGACTTCTCGATCTTGATTTACCGCAGCGCCATCTTCGTAGCCGAGAGTTTCGTTTGTGTATGCTTGAAGAAAACGGCGACCCTCTTGAGTACTCAATCTGTTGTTGTTGTCGTGCAACGTATTCTTACGCAGAGAGCCACCATCATTAATGACAAGATCTCGAGCTGCTGGGGCAGCATGTATGGCTTCTACAAATGATATCTTCGTAGCTGGCACTATCCACCCAAGCGATAATAGAACAGGTAGTGCTGAAATTGAGGTTTTGACGCTAGTTCGTATTCTTGTTCGTGTATTTGACATTGCCATTGTTGCTGTGGTTCTCGTTGTTCTGAAGTTGTTGAACTGATCGAAACTCACAAGAACATGAATCAAATTTTAAGGAAGAAGTTGTTATTCTGTTCCCTTTGTTAGGCTGTCCACTAAACTCTTGCCCGAAAAAATTGTTGTAAACGATTGTTGTTAAAGATTGTCGTAAAAGATTGTTGTAGAATGTGACAGTTACTCTTCGCATTCATTGCATGACTCTGAAATGAAGTTGAGCGTTAGCTCCGTGTTCCTATACAAGATTGCCTTCGAATTTTCAGGCGACTGAATCGGGAATGCTTCGTTTTTCTCTTCCGTTTTCCGGTCTGTGTTTCACCAAAATCTGTCGGTCACAGAAATTTTATTAAGGAAAATTGCGAAATGACTGTCGATGTCTGACAAAATTATTATACATACAATATGAAATTTTGAAAGGGGGAGCTCCCTAATTGTTCCGAACTGTGGGAGGAGCGATTGGATCCCACGATCAACCTGGGACGCGGCGCGATCTCCCCATCAGCCATCCCTCCCCCAACATCCTGCTGAGTGCCCTGAGTGCTGGCCAACCCCCACACCCTGAGTGCTGGCCAAAATCCCTGAGGCTCCGCAACTCATCGGGTGTCCCCTTGTGGTGAGAGGTCTTTGTGGGTGCACCCACCCACCCAGCAGGGGCCAGCCACCACAGGGGGGGAGGGCACCATGGGGGGGGGGGGGGGGTT
>Ga0209503_10001059_pt1 | contig 14732 bp, 12 predicted proteins | sample SouAtlMetagenome_2_FD_187448 | JGI IMG/M metagenome (GOLD analysis project Ga0209503, IMG submission 187448) | Marine eukaryotic phytoplankton communities from Atlantic Ocean - South Atlantic ANT15 Metagenome (SPAdes) (version 2) | ecosystem: Environmental > Aquatic > Marine > Oceanic | place... | reverse complement strand
AAGCGATTAATTGCTTTTTTAATGCTATTTTGAAAGTTTTTGGTAAAATCAATATTGTGAGTTTGAAATATAGAAAAATTACATTCATGGAACACCAGAAAATCAAATTACTTTTTGATCACTAGATTTTTTCTTCCGGACGACGTACGAGAGTATCAACAGAAAGGGGGGAAATGCATTTTTTCTTCTCCTTCGACAGACAGAGTTGAGAGCAGTCCTGTGAATTGAATTCCTCAAAACAGACGGCACAACGAGTGTCAACAGCATCGAGCAGCAAACAATGCGCTGATGGAAGAAGCTCCCATAAAAGCTCACTTCTTATTGTTTGATTCATTTCAAACACTAAAGCTTCTAACAACACACGTTCTAGCTGCTGCTGTTTCTGTTGTCTTGTATACAAAGACAGCAGTAGAAGAAAGAAAAGAATTGAATCAAATCCGTCATTCATCGTCTCTTCTTTTTGTCAGACGGAGACCGAAAATAGTACAAGCATTGACTTTTTCATGCAAAAATGGTAACTGCTCGAGAATATCTCATTGTGAATGCCGTTTCCGCCGAAACGGCTTTTCCCGAGGAGGACAAATTGCGAATCGTGAACTTTTGCATCGAAGACATTCCCGACACCGATGGGGTGGATTGCAAAGATTGCATTGTGTTGTATTCCCTATTGGTGCAAATGGGAATCGTGAACGCCAATGAAATTCCGGATCTCAAAACTGAATGGTATGACTTTGCCAGGAATTGGCATTGTTGTGGGGGGTTATGCGGGGAAGATGACGAAGTTTTGGAAGATGACGAAGTTTTGGAAGATGACACCATTTGGAGTTGTAAAATGGATCAAGATGGTCGCATCGTCGAACTCTATATAACAAAGCCCGAAGAGAACAGACAACCGTATGATCTGTCGGTAGATATTGGACGTCTTGAACGATTAGAAGATCTGTCGCTTGAATATGTTCGTTTCGTTCCCGATGAGGCACTTCAGAGGTTACCAAATTTGAAGTCCCTTACATTTCATAACTGTTCTAGTCTTTTCGAGAACCTTCCAGTGCGAATGAAGCTTGATAATTTGAAGAATTTGAAAGAACTAGAAATCGGTTTCATGACAGAGAATGCCGACAATGTCCTGAATTATCTTCGCTCTATCGAAAATCCTTTCTTCCAGGACACCTTGAAAACTCTTGCTGTGAGTTGTTGCGGCTTGAACAACACGAGCTTCGAAACTCTCTTTCTTGAAATTTTACCATCAAAATTTCCGAATATTTCGTGCTTAGATGTTAACTCAAACGACATTACAAGCGTTCAACCCATTATTGAGAGGATTGGGAACGACAAAACATGCATCGCTTCAAAATCGTCACTGCGGCGCCTCGACCTGTACGGGAATCCTGTCACGACCAAAATAGAGCGCGATGAAGATCCCGAGGAAAAGGCCGCCGTACTTAATCTTCTCAACTGCTTTAAAAAAATTCAGTACATTGGGCACTTCTATAAAGGACAATGTCCCTGTGAACTAGTATATCTGTTGGCCATCAATCGCGCCGGACGCTGTCTTTTAGAAGGACAAGGCGATCGATCACTTCCTCTTTCCGCTTGGCCAATCGTTTTGAAAAGAGTGTACAAATATGACAACTACGTAACGGGGATTTATTATTTGCTTCGGAACGGGCCGGCACTGGCAGCCCGTGCCACGTTTGGCGCCGACAAGGCAGAAAAGATGAGTCCTCCGTCGAAAAAGCGCAAGATCGCTTGACAAACATGAACAATACAAGGAATACCACGGTAACAAGCAACTACGTCACCGTCAGCTGCGGATGGTCGGGTTTTTTCAAATGCTCGCTCGCTTTTTCTACAAACGGGAAGCATCACCAAAGCAACAGTGACGTGGTCAATCTGTTTTATCAACAACTATTACGAGCAACACCCACCTCATTTACCAACAACAACTACGAGTGACACTCAACCATGAACCTTTCCTTCACGACACCTCTTGTCGCTGCCCTCTTCATCATCGGTTTGGAATAGGGTTCCTATTCCATCAACAACTAAAACTCTTATAACCTGCATATTTCTTTTAGAATTCGTAATTCAGATTTTCTCTTCATACGCTAGCGTTAGCAAGAGGCAATGCAATACTGTCGTCTTGACAGAGAGAAGGTGTATAAGAGCAGGTTGAGATTCTCATCACGGGGTAGACACCTTGTGTTGTATTCTTTCTTTTTGTAGTACTCCTAGAATTTCGAAAAGAAAATTATTTATTCTTGGCCGATCGTGACAAACTGGAGCGCGCGCAAGCAAGGTCTCGGATGAAGGGAAGATATGAGGGATTCAAATGCCGATTTTTGCTGACTCTTTTCTTCGCATCATCTGTCATCTACATTATTTTTTCTTCCCTTCGACATCATTTACCAACAACAGCTTCACCATGAAACGTTTCCTCACGACAACTCTTGGCGTTGCCCTCCTCTTTATCATGGAAATGGGTACTGCCGCAGGCTCAGTCTTGTTGCACCGAAAGTTGGACGAAAGCAGCGGCGGCTCGTCATCAGCTTTGGCGGCGTCTCCTACTATTGCCGATATTGTAAGGGATGATTCGGACCTGTCCATATTGCTGGAGCTGGTTACCATTGCGGATCTTGTTGAAGAACTTTCGGGTCCGGGTCCATTGACTGTGTTTGCCCCTACCAATGCCGCATTCGAAGAAGTTATTGTTGATGTCAACAACCTCGAAGTTCTCGACATTGATATTGTCACAGATCTCGTAAAGTACCACGTTGCACCTGGTGAAATCTTGGCAGGTGATATCAGCGATGGACTTTTGCTTCCAACCCTGGAAGGAGATTCGGTGGAATTTATTATGGAAGATGACGGTGTGGTGACGGTCGATGAGCAAGGCTTTGTGGCTACGGATATTTCGGCATCCAATGGAGTCATCCACAAGATTGATGGTGTTTTGTTTCCCGCTTCCTTCTTCCAGACAGCGGCTCCGAGTTCTGCTGCTGCTGTCCCTGCTTCGACCTTGGTGGCTGCTGCGACTTTTGCTGTGACACTGGTTGCGTCGATGTAGTGGGACGCTTTCTACAACAATCCATATTCTCCGATGTTATGATAGCATGCTGCTGAACATTCAAACTGAGTGGACGGAGGGAAGCGGTGCTTTTTCATGCTGGTTGTTCCTATCGAATGAGGAAACCCTATTGTAAGCAAGATGATATATATATCGATTGACGATAATATTCATATTCCATCAAAACTATAATACCATCCTTTTCGTTATTTCCCTATTCGCTGTTGAAAGGGTAGTCTACAAAAAAGAGAATATTCGAGCGAACTATACGATGGATAAGGGATTTTCAAACCTGACGTGTACTGATAGACAGGCATTCCAATAATAGACGAGGAAACTAAAATTGTACACAACACAGTACAAATGTAGTAAAATTTTTTCGTTTGCGCCTCTAGGATCGAAACTCCCGGGAACAAATTCTTTGGCACTGGCATTGAAGGATGGAGCAGTAGTAGGAATTTCCCCTCCCTGCTGCTGCTGTAGCTGCGCTCCCGTTGTATCGTATCCACCATAGCTGTCGTTGTCGTATCCGCCATAGCCACCACCAGTATCATATCCGTATCCTCCATATTGTTGTTGTTGTTGTTGTGGATTCGCGGGAGTACAAAAGGGAGCAAAGGCCGCGTCGCTGTGAGGAAACCACGCGGGAGGAATGGCATTATTTTGTGGCATCGTCGTTGGAACACCAATGTCCGCCTTTTTCCATGATGAAGTAGGGAGTGGTTGGGTGGCAATGCCAGTAGCAGCAGTAGAGCTACCCAATATCGGAAAGGCTTCTTCTATGTTAGCTGGTTCCATGTACGCGGGTTCGAGTGGTTTGATTTCCGAGGGATGCAAATACAGGCAGCCTTCCGTCCGACACTCGTCTCCGAACCGACACCGTTGTTTCTTGTATCGTTGGAGCAACCTTGCCTTTTCTTCCTTAGAGGGATGGCGTTTGCGGCAACCTCCACTCGAAAAAGGCACATATTCCGGCCAAAAACTGGAGACAGACCTCGTTCGATTTCTCCTCAACAAAATCGTGCCGATAGATGCAATCGGGACGGTTGCAAGCCGATCCGTATTCGCACTGTCTCATGCTTTGTTTGAGTTTGTTCTTTTTGCTGGCTTGCAAAAAGACACCCCGGTTGTTGTTGACATAGTTCTTTCCGCGGGGCATGATTGATGATAGGAAATAATGTGGTGTGGAATAGTAATCGTTGTTTCGAAATCTGGCAAGCAAGTGTATTGGGAAACAACGATTGAAATGCAGAGACTTTTCCTCAAAAAGAATTTTTGAAATTCGCGTCTGCGCGCCGACCAGGATGCTTGTTTTTTGTCCACCAGGCAAATGCATAAAATAATATGGGATCATTGTTTGTATCAGACACCCAAGTTCCCTGTGCACACCATCCTACCCCACACTCTAGATAGTTTTTAGACTTTCAAGCTCCAGATGCTCAACTTCTCACTAAACATAAGCCCATTGGCAAGAGACCAATTTGTAGAGCATTGCACACAAGGGGGCAGCTGGTGGCAAGGGGCCAACTCACCACCAGCAAGTGGGGGCTGGTGCCACAGGGGGCTCCTGCCAATTGCTGGGGTGGGGCTCCAAACTGGTGATGTACCCCCTCTGCTGCTTTAGTGATGCAATGCTCTTGTGTGTGGGGAGGGGGAGGGGCCATGTCTGCTGCCTCAAAGTAATCTCCCTTGCAGACACTGTGGGCAGCAGCCCACACAACAAGGTGGGGGGTGGCCTCTCTTTGGTGGCTCAGAGTGCGTGCCTGCCCCTGCCTAGGGATTGCATCCCATCATCCAATTTCTTTGCTCCAAATCAAGAGAGGATCGCAGACAAAGCGGGGCGGATCCACAAATGCGTTCACAGCTTTGAGACCACCAGCAATCCCAGGAGTTGAAACCGAGATTGGCATCGCGCGCCAAATCTCATTTTTCCTTCGGGTTTAAAACCCGGCACTGATAAGTAAAATACTCATACAAAATGACTCTAAAATTTCCGATCCTTACGCTATCAAAATACCACGTGGCTTATATAACGAAAATTTGGGGAGGCGTCAAGGAATTACGATTAAGGTTCGTCATTTGATTAAATAAAAAGGCACTTTCCGAACAACACTTAAACTTCAAGTACCGCAATAGCAGTACTTCTACTTCAAGGTAAAGAATATATATCCCAGGTCTTGGCCTACTTAACAGACGCCCAGAGAATCTCAGAATAACATCAAGGTCATACTATTCTCTGAAGAGAACATTTCACGACGTGTTGGGAAATGATTCCAGGCTCACGTGAAGGTTTTGACACACTTGTCATCTCTTTTCACCTTTCACTCGTATGAAAAGTGTTATGTAAATGCAATTATCAAAAGTGATAGAAGATACCGCTAGAGTGCACATAAGGCGTTAACAGCATTGCCAATCCCAAACCTCAATACACAATAACAACATTAGTACCCCATCGGAGCTACTACTACTAAAGGGCAACGACAAAACCATCAGAATAGTATATAGCGGTTGGGCAAGAGCAACAAAATGGGGAGCTTGAATAATTTTGTCGACACCATTTCCAATGAATACAACCTTGGTGCTCCCTACGACGCACCACCATCGGAAGCACCAACGCCATATGGAGGATATTCAGACCTGACGGATTCACAAGAAATAGCATTGATAATACTACAAATATGTTCGGGAGTCCTTTCGATGATTGGTAGTTCGGTCATTGTGTACAAGATTTTTCGAACGCTGTCGAAGCATCAAAAAACGACGCCCAATGATCGCATTATTTTGGGTCTGAGTTGTTGCGACATTGTGGCAAGCGTCACTTACATTATTGGCCCCTTTATGCTGCCGAGAGACACCTCACAGGTAGTTTGGGCCTTGGGAGGCGATGGGTCTTGCCAGGTACTGGGATTTCTGATGCAGATATCCTGTCTATGGTCACTGTGGTACAATTGCATGCTGAGTTATTATTATCTGTTGACCGTTCGGTTCAAGGTCAGTCGGAAAGTGATGCGGCAAAAATTCGAACCATGGATGCACCTTTCCGGGATAATATTTTTTCCGATCACAGCGATTACTGGCTATTTTGCTAATTGGTACGGAGAACAGGGACTGACCATGACCTGTTGGGTCCGTGATGTCCCCACTGGTTGTGATGCCGACGGAATTATGTGCACAGGGGATGCCACGAATCTCGTGTCGTATATTTATGGTGCCATTCCAACTGTGGTGACCTTCTTGTCTTTGGTCGTTAACAATATCATCATTTACGTGTTCGTTCGAAGGACACTCGTTGTTCCAAAGCCAAAGACACCCTCGCTGAGGGGGGGCTTTCCTGCCAATGATATCGAAACCGACGACGCCAGCAACAGCGACCACCAGAGCGACTCAGCAGAACCAGCGCAGAGCGATGTACAGCATGAAGAGCATTTGAATCGAATCCTGTTTCGACAGCGACTCACCAGAGAGGCTGCCACACAGGGTTTCTTGTATGTGACATCCTTTCTGCTCACGGCATCACCCCTCTTTATCCTGCAGGTTTTGGATGGGAGTTTTGGATTCGATAAGGAAAACCAGGAAAGTTTGTACCCACTCTTGGTGCTGAATTCGTTGCTTCTGCCCCTCCAGGGATTCTTCAACGTGTTCATTTACGTCAAACCGACCTACGAACGCTTCCGCATCCGGAATCCCGAGCAACCCCGGTGGATTACCCTCAAGCAGGCACTCTTTGATCCCAAGGTTCCGAAAATTGCGTCCATTGTGGGCACGACTATCGGTCGAAACCAGTCGTTTCGAAGGAACTCGAACCTTCGCAATTCAGCGGGCGTTCGACTCAATAACAGCAGCAACAGCAGTGGTCACGACGATCGAAGCTCGTCTCTTCCCAAGGTCTCTCTAGGGTCCAGATTCGAAATGAGTCTAGGCAACATTGTCGAAGAAGACGACGATCGGAGCGTGGCGGAATCCATGACGTCTTCCGAACCAATCGTAGTCGTTCGACCAAAGTCAGAATTGGATTGAGCAAAAATTCATCATTGTTGCTTTAGTTAGAACCCCAAGTTTTGTAAAATATAATGCTATACTATTAATTTTTGTATTCTTAAATAAAATCTTAAGTTGCCACTCTTTCCCATGCCAATTTTATCCTCATTCGAGAGCACAAAGAAACGTTTTTTGATATCGTCACTTTGTATATTCTTTCCCACCTGTGCATCATTGTTTTCCATTACTAGAGTGAGAAAACATTTTCTCCAGTGGTGCAGCTGGTGTTGCTGCTCATGCCCCCACTGCTGCACCTGCTGCACCTGCTGCCCTTGCTCCAACTGCTGCTGCTTGCATTGCTTGTGGACTCCCTGCTACCCCTGCTGCCCCCTGTTGGTACTGCAGCAGCCATATCCATACTGTTCTTGCCCCTAATGGTGCTCCCACAACTGGTCCCCCTGCTGCTCTTGTGCTCATGGCCCCTCTGCTCTTGCCCCTGCTAATAGTGCCCCTGCCCCCATGCCCCAGAGCAGCTCTCCTGCTGCCCCCATTGCCCCTGCTGCCCTTGCTGCTCTCCACCCATGTCCCAACGCATCCCATGCTCCTGCTACAACCCTGTCATCTCTGCCCCCACTGGTGCCCCTGCCCCTGCTTGCATGGGCAGTGGCCAACCACACATGGCCCCAATGGGAACTGGGGGAGCATGTGGGGTGTGCTTGTGCAGGGGGCCTCCCCCATGGCCTCAAAAACAGGCCAAAGAGGACAAAAAAAGGTTGGCTTCTCTTCTTTTTTTGGTGCCATCCTTACACAATGTCACTGCACAGTGGGGCAGCCCATTTGGTATTCTGAATCTCCTCTTGCATTGTGGAGCGATGCTGTCCCAACAATGCCAAGCATCAAAACTAGTTGCATTGTTTAGTCCCTTTTCGATAGAAATTCTTCAAGTAGTCATTGGCGATCTTTCAGTTTGAAATACTGCACAGCACATGCATTCCACTTGCTGCGGTTCAATACACTACGCCAATTGCCAGAGACACGCAATGAAACAGAAGTTTCGAGAACGCAAAGGATTAACCATGCCAAGAAATTTATTGAAACGAAAATCCAAGAGCAGCAGCACGCGGAGCATGAGAAGCAGCCTCAGCAGCAGCAGGCGCAGCAGCAATCTCCTCGATCAGCCGGCAACCCTCGACGGCATTGGCGACGTTCCCATCGAGCGTCCCACCCGCAAGGCCAAACGACAACGCATCACGGTTCTTGAGGAAGAAATGGAAAAACTGACCAACGATGACGACGACGAAGCACTCAAGACCTTGGAAAACATGAACGAGGTGGCCAAACTGTCGACGACGACAAAAGGCGCCAAGTTTTTCAAAGACTTTGGGGTATGCCAGGGAATCGAACGAATTTTGGATTGTTTGTCGCACCCCATCGAGAATAACAGCGATGATAGCGATGCCAACAAGAACAACAAGAGGCGCAGGAGCATCAGAGGCATCAACCAACGACTCGGAGACCCCGAGTTTGTCCTTCCCGCCGCCAATCTCATCTATCTCTTCGTCATGCGTGCACAAGACGCCCAAAAAATCTCCGATTCCTTTGTGAAACACCAGGGCGTGGCCGTCTTTCTCAAATCCAGTGCTTCCTTGATTCTTGAGAAGAACAAGAAGAAGGAGTATGGGTCGCAGGATTTCTGTGCGGTGACTTTATACAAAGCATCGGCGGCCCTCTGGTTATGTTTAGGAATGATCTTTTGCAAATCTGGAAGTCTCATGAGCCACAAAGAGCAAATGAAATCGATGGATGCCATTCTCAACAGCATGGACCACCTGGGGATCATTACCAATAAGGCCAGGGAGATTCAGGAACGACGAAAGAAGGAAGGCAGGAATGCCGTTATGCCCAAGGTCTGTGATCAGGTGACCAAGACTTTGCACGAGGTTTATAGGGCACTCAACTATCTCATCGATCACGTGGAAAGCATGAGTAGAGAAGAGATTGATTCCAAGAAACTCTTCCAGCGGTGCCACGCAATCGCCAAGCACCCAGAGAAGAAAACCAAAGGAAAGGAGATTGTCATCACGGTTAATTCGGTGGTCATGAAAGCGCCGCAACAATCCAAATACAAGACAGACGACGCGACTCTATTTCTCAATACGAAAGTATTTTTCGTAACGTGCTTTCAAAAGGGATTCTTGAAGAGCAAGGCACACTTTGAAGAAGCCCTTGGGTTAGGCGTCGAAACGATTCAACAGAATTCGCGTAAAGCCTCCAAGAATGTTCGAGCCCAGGATCGGAGGCACAACGTCTTTGAACTCTTGATTGCCTGTTGTAAAAAAGTCCAGAAAAAGACGCTCGAGCAGTCTGGGATTCTGGGAGCCATCGAAGCGACGCTGATGGCAGATCAGGGAACGGTCCAAACGTCGTCCAAACTAAAGGCCCGGGAACTTCTGAAAGCGGTGGCAGACGCACTGTAGGAAAGCGCCTTATGTGCATTGCATCGCAAATCAAATCAACACGAACCAAAAAGATTGCAATAGTTGGGAAAAACCATTGAATTCGAGGAAGCGATTGTTTAGAAGTATGAATTTTAGAGATAACACGTAGGACTATTCTAAATTACTTTTATGTATGCTATTTCGCAACCTCATCCCCTGCCCAGCACCCCAAGGTACCCACATTATGCCACTACTGGCAGCGTTGGGCCTCCAGGATGTGCCACATCGCTCCCACTGCCTTATTTTGCTTGGGTGGCACCAGGCAGTGGCACATAGGCCAGTGGAGCCAGTGCCATTGCAACACTTGGGTGCATTGCTGTGTGCGTTGCTGTGAGCTGTGTGGGTGGTGTGGCCAAAGCAGCAGCTGCCGGGGGGATCCAGTGGGGCCCAAAGGGTGTGCCCATGTGGTGCTACGTCTGCTTGGTGCCACCAATAGGGTGCACCAGGCCCAAATGGCAGTGTGTGGCCACTGTGGGGGCAGGCGGGTGCGCAGAGGCACTGGTGGCTCTTGTAGCCACTGCTGGGTAGTGTGGCCAAAGAAGCAGCTGCCAGGGGGGCCCAGTGGAATCCAGGGGGTGCTCCCAAGTTGCGCTGCATCTGCTAAGTGCTGCTAGTGGTGCGCACCAGGCCCAAATGGCAGTGTGTGGCCACCAGGGGGCAGGGGGGTGTGCAGAGGCACTGGTGGCTATTGGGGCCACCATAGGTGGTTAGCCCCAAGCAGCAGGTGTTGGGAGGGCCCAGTGGGGCCCAAAGAATGCTCCCAAGTTGTGCTGCATCTGCTAAGTGCTGCTAGTGGTGCAACAGTATTATGGGTGCAACAACGAGGTGTGCCAGAGGGGCATCGCATGCCTTTAAAAATTTGATTAATATGATTACCTCAAATGTCGAATTTCACCTTCAATCAAAGCAAGATAGCTTACTTATTGTAATTGCTTTTGAGAAGATGATGATCAGTCCGTGAAAAACGAACCGCTGTTAGAGGAATCAAGGAAGTAAAGGCCGCACTTTCACTTTCAATCAACAAAAGGAAGATGTGGCGACACATTCTCTTTCAATCAAAGGAAGATGAAGCGACAGTTTTGTGTTAGATCTTAGCTTGCTTCAACTCGAAGTTTCTGTGTTTGCGATTTGCCACCTTGACTAGAGAGAGAAATACGTCCTGTACAGGCAACTACCAAACCTTGCCAGCCAAAGAGCCTTCGGAAGCGATCTAAAGCATTGATCACTGGAGGTTGGAAGAGTTCACAAGAAGTGCCGCAAATAACTAAAACCAAATTCGGAAAGTTCAATCGAAATTGAAAATGCAGTCGAGATCTCTTTTTGTTTTGGCAAGCTTTCTTTTCGGAGCGACATGCTTTGCTGCTGCCGAGATCGAAACGGAGATCTCGGACAAAGATCTCATGTTTGTTCCGTTTGAACCATTCATTCCGTGTGCTGATGGAAGTCCTGCCGGTATCTATCGAGAAATGTCGCCAAACTCAGATTCTATTTCGAATACAAATCATGAAATGGTCTTTTTGGGTGGCGGCGTTTGTACGAGTGAAGAAAATTGCAGAGAGAAAATGAAGCAATCCCCCTTCTTATTTTCGAGTGATTCACTGCCATTAACTTTGAAGGGTCAGACACTCTTTTCGAGAAATGCTACTGAAAATATAGTTAGTAGCAATTTCACACGATGGATTGTACCGTACTGCACTCAAGATCTATTTGTTGGCAGTATTGAAAAAACAATCAACATGGAACTCATTCGATCCGGAGATGACATTTTTGAAGCCGCTTTGAATACTTGGAAGAATAGTCTCAATGAGTCGGTTCCAGATATATTGATAGTAGCGGGAATCAGTGCTGGTTCCATCGGTTTGATGAATCACATTGAGTTGGTACAGAAAGTCTCGAGGGATGCAAATGTTACGAAACTTCGCTTGATATTGGACTCGGTCTCGATTGCAAGCACGGTCGAACATGCGAGAGAGATAGAGCTTGGCATAGGAGCAATTGTCGACTTTGAAGTTCATCCATTGTGCAATTTAACCTATACACAGAGTTTTCAACCAATGGAAATTTGGAACATTCCCTGCTGTGCCTCCATCAATTGCATGCTAGAAAACGATCCTGCTCTTCAAGACTTGGCTCGAGGAGATACAGACAATGGGAATGAACGCCTGTTTTTATTGGATTCCGTATATGATCCCCTTGCCATTGTTTCAACACGAAATACCAATCCCATTCAACTATCGGATACACCATCGACCCTAACCCTTTCGGATGTAGACTCATTTGCTACGAGAATAGGCGAAATTGGTGGTGCCCGTGGACAGCAGTTTGCACAATCCGCTTACGGGAGTCAGACTCGACTCGGGAATTCGACTCTTTGGGCCGTCACAAACGTCGTTACGCATCCCTTTCTCTTGCCGGCTCTCGAGATTTGGCACCTCAGATGCGGTGAAAATACCGATGGACTCGAAGTGTGGGGTTCCAATGAATATGTCTGCAATAAAGATGGCATCGGAATGCAGGGTGAACTGATTTATGGCCTCAATGCAACGGCATGGTTCACTACAGACTCGTGGCGCCTCATTACTGTAATTGGAGAGCCCGTTGAAAACATTATATATAATTTTGTTTATGATGAGACCATAATGCATGGACTTGTGCAAGACGTTTGCAGTGGCCCTAATTGTGTACCCGCTTGGGCCACGGAACCCAATCCAGCACAGCAACTATTTGTCATGAATGATGAGTTTGCCTCAATTCCTCTCGCGTTTCAGATTTTTCTCCTGATTACAGCTGGATGTTTGATGTTGACTTATTTGCTTCGAGTTTTGAATGTCAATATGAAAGAATCTAGTTCCAACAAGGCAGATGCTGACGGAAAAGATGGAGTGGAAGAATCCGTTTCAATTACTCAAGATGGAGTGGAAGAATCCGTTTCAATTACTCAAGATGGAGTGGAAGAATCCGTTTCATTTACTCCTAATATTGCTGGCACGATCAAAATCAATAACATTTCGGTTGCTGTTCAAGGCGACGATAGGCAGCTGTTGAAAGATGTGTCTTTTTCCCTTCCACCTGGAACAATCACCGCACTCCTTGGTCCGTCTGGAGCTGGTAAATCTACTTTGTTGAACGTTCTGTGTGGGCAGCTTCCTGATGGATTACAGGGATTTCAACGAGATGAAGAATTTGAGAGCCTTGGCCTCAAAACGTCTTATTTGCGACAGTTTGGAAACTCCTCTTTCCAGAATATTGAGCTCATCGCGTACCTAAACCTGACTGCAAGATTGTACGGAGCGTCCAAATCTGAGTTGGAAACGGCTGCCAAGTTTTTGAGAAAAAGCTTTGGCGATCGGGTTGGCGAAGGTCCAAACTTTGGTGGTATCCGAATAAAGGAGTTAAGTGGCGGCCAACAACGGACAGTAGCAATTGTTGCCACCATGCTAACGAAGCCCAAACTTCTTCTATTGGATGAGCCCTTGAGTGGACTGGATAGTGTCAGCTCAACAATGATTTTAGAATTCCTAAGAGACCTCGCAAAAGAAAGATCATGTGCTGTCTTCTTGACACTACACCAGCCTTCGGATGCCATTCTGAACCTGATTGACAAAACTTTGGTTCTTCATGGAGGAAGTTTGAAGCTGAATCAAGAAGTTAGGAATTCGCTTGTGATCCATAACATGCTTGAAAGCCTTGCACAGGGAGAAGAAGTCACCATTCCAAGACGTCGATCGCCTTTGATGGTAGCCATGATGTCTTTGATGTCAAGCGGACAAGGATCCTCCAAACGCTCCAGTCGACAAGAATCTCAAGTAGATGTTCATGGCTCTATTAACGTCGTTGGTACTAGCAGTGAATTCAACGGATTTGGAAGTGGCCGCCGTTCGCAAACTATTAAGGGGCCTGCAGGAGATATGGATTCAGCCTCGTTACCCCTTTGTCGAATGAAATTTGATCTTTGGCAGATACGCCCATTGATGCGTAGATTACAATTGGAAGGCGGGCATGACTTTCAGAAGATGGTTGAGTTGACGGTATCCTACACACTTGTCGCCCTCCTACTTCGTTTTGATCAAGGATCACCTATTCAGTTCCTCTTTGCAGTTTCTCTCTTTTGCTGTATACCGGTGTTTATCTTTCAACCTCTTCTTTTGAGAACATGTCAAAGTTACAAGAATCATCAACTGGAGCTTCAAGACGGTCGAATTTCTTCTCATGCGTACATGTTCGCGACCTTCTTTTATTTCATAAGTATGCCATTGGCCGCAATTGCTGTGGCAATAGCAATCGGCTATGGTATACTTGGATGGGATTTTGGAACATATTCCGACCAATTCTTATTTGCTTCCTTGTACTTCCTTGTTTCTCATCAGTTAGGAAGGGTCCTTGTATGCTACCGAAACGGCGAGTATAGAAAGGTCGATGTAGTTTACGTTTTCTACGCTGCTTACAGCATTTGCTTGAGTGGTGCTCTGGTTTCGCCAAACAAATTGCCAGTTTATATCCGCTGGTTATCATTCCTCTCTGTTGGATTTTGGAGCGTCACCGGAACTATGCTTGTCCACTTTGAAGAAGGAAGTTTGTACGATGTCTCGGATATTTGTCGGAGTTTGGAGACTTGCATCCTCCAAGATGGAGTATTTTTGGCACGCGCGCTCGGCTACACACCCATTGGATCGATAAGTTTGTCATATGTGGTGCTTTCATCCATGTTTGTATGCCTTTTCGCAACTGAATACGTGTTGATGGTGAGAAAGTACGGATCCAAGCGTCAGTTCTAAACTTGACCCACAATTTCAAACGATTGGCTGCCGAAATATAGTACGCAAATTCATATCTTTGTTTAGTTATTCATATCTTAGTTTAGTTATTATCATTAATAATTCAGTTTGCAACAAAATTTGTTTTAAGTCGGAACAATCTTCACCTTTTGCCATTTGGCGCATTCTTCGCCCTCCGCCAGGATATCTCTTTTACTTTGGTAAGGGATGCAGTCAAAATATTTGCAAATACCAAAAGCCCTTCCTCCTCGATCTCTTAGTTGTCCACAATTGTTAGAGTCATCCTCATCTGGCAGCCCACGATGTTACGCTTTTGGTTAGCACCTCTCATACGTCCAATACTCTCCCCCTGGTGCCTGGCCCCACTGTGTGCTCCTGCCCTTGCTGCTTGTGTGGTGTGGTGCTGGCCACCGC
>Ga0209503_10001057_pt1 | contig 14778 bp, 24 predicted proteins | sample SouAtlMetagenome_2_FD_187448 | JGI IMG/M metagenome (GOLD analysis project Ga0209503, IMG submission 187448) | Marine eukaryotic phytoplankton communities from Atlantic Ocean - South Atlantic ANT15 Metagenome (SPAdes) (version 2) | ecosystem: Environmental > Aquatic > Marine > Oceanic | place... | reverse complement strand
TAGTATCAATAATGGTATTACAGTACAAACTGGGAATGAGATTAAAACAATCTCTCCAATGAAAAATATCTTTGGTAAGGCAAAGTTAACTGATAATTTTGCAAGTCAGTTTTCTGTATATGACCTTCCAGAGTTTCTTGCAACAATATCATTATTAGGTAATGATGCAGAGTTTGACTTTGGTGATAAGTCTGTAAACATTAGTGGTGATGGTGCAAGTGCAACATACAACTATGCAGATGCATCAATGATTATTTCTCCACCAGAGAAAGATATCACTATGCCAAATCCAGAAGTTGTATTTGATATTGATGATAACTTGTTATCTAAGTTAAAGAAAGCAAGTGCAGTATTATCTTTACCAGATTTAGTTCTGGAAAGTAATGGAACAGTTGTTACATTGACTGTTAAAGATAAGAAGAATCCATCAAGTAATCAGTTTAGTGAAGTTATCATGGATGGTGATGGACAAACATATGCAATGAACTTTAAAATGGAAAACATTAAGATTGTAAATGATGAATATACTGTTTATGTTTCATCTAAAGGTCTTTCTCAATTCGTTGCAAAAACAAAAGGACTTGAGTATTTTATTGCACTAGAACCAGATTCAGTATTTGGTTCGTGATAAATACTTCTGTAGGTACTAGACATTGGTATCCAAGGGTGTTCAACTGTTCTCTCTCTGGGGTTGAATTCGGTTCATAATGGTGGGATTATGAGTCATCTTTATAATGAAATGGTGAATATATGAATGATGAATTTTTATGGGTTGAGAAGTATCGACCAAAAACAATAGAGGATTGTGTCCTTCCAGCTGATATCAAACAAACATTTTTTGATATCAAAGGTGAAATACCAAATATGATTCTTACTGGTACAGCAGGTACAGGTAAGACTACTATTGCAAAAGCATTATGTGAAATGCATGGTTGTGATTATATCCTAATCAATGGTTCAGAAGAATCTGGAATCGATGTCCTTAGAACTAAAATTAAAAACTTTGCATCTACAGTTTCCCTACAAGGTGGGAACAAAGTAGTTATCCTCGATGAGGCAGACTATCTCAATGCACAATCAACTCAACCAGCACTTCGTGGATTCATAGAAGAATTCCATAAGAATTGTAGATTTATATTTACATGTAATTACAAAAACAGATTAATCCCACCATTACATTCTCGATGTACTATCATCGACTTCAAGATACCACCATCTGAAAGACCAAGACTTGCATCTGTATTCATGGCAAGACTTATGATGATACTTGATAATGAAGGTGTAAAATATAATTCAGAAGTATTACAAGAGTTGGTAATGAAATACTTCCCAGACTTTCGTAGAACTATTAATGAACTGCAAAGATATGGAGTAAGTGGTAGTATAGATGTAGGTATATTATCTAATATTGCAGATGAAAGTGTTGCAGAATTACTAGGACATATCAAAGCAAAAAGATTTACTGATATGAGAAAGTGGGTTGCACAAAATGTAGATAACGACCCAGTAAAACTTTTTAGAAAGATTTATGATAAACTTTATGAGGTTCTTGAACCACAAAGTATACCACAAGCAGTTATTATAATTGCAGATTACAGTTACAAATCTGCATTTGTAGTTGACCAAGAAGTCAACATAGTTGCATGTTTAACAGAACTAATGATGGAATGTAGATGGAAATAATTTCATTACTAATACTTTCTGTTGTATTTTTCTGCATCTATTCATGGGGAGAATATAATGGAATAAGAAAAGGTGCAAACCAAATGTATTCACAATTGTATGACAATGGAATAAGAAAAGGTGATGAAGTAATAGTACATCTAGAATATGAGGATAGAAGTGGAACTAAAGAATTCTAATTTTTTTATACAAAAAGATTGTGGAATAGACCATGAGTTTATTACTGATTGGTGTATTGAAAATGAAAACCATCCATTCTTTGCACATAGTGAAGATGGAACTCCAACACCAAATCAATTTAGTGATAACCTTCGTGCATATGTTCGTTCAGCTAAGGATGGTAGTGCAGATGAAGAAATGGAAAAACAACATAATTTTGATTTAGATACAAAAGAGACTCAAGATTTTAATACTTACAATCCATTCACATTTGGATTGAGACCCTTTGCAGATATCTACTGGAAACTAAATAAGTTTTTCTATTCTAATCCTCAAGTACAAGTTGCAGAAGAACCTTATTATATACATGGATGGTTTAATGTATATAATAAGAAACAAAATGATAAAGGTTATGACCACATACCATTTCACAAACATATTGAAGAAATGCATCCACATATCTATCATGGATTTTATTGTGCAAATGTAGAACCATCTACAACAACCTATAGGGTAAGTCCAGACCAACCAGAAGAAGATTGGATTGTACATAACGATTATGATGATATGTTAATATACTCTTCTAGTGGATATGAACATGCATCGTCTCCTTGGACAGGAGATAAACCAAGAGTAACAGTTGCATTTGATATTTTTCCAGAATCTATTTATTTTTCTGAACAAAAACATATAGATTTTCAATGGTCACTTGATGGAAAAATGTATCAAGCAATTCCATTCCCAAAATTGTGGAGTGATAAAGAACTATAAATATATGTGTTACACAAAGGTAACAAACATATCAAACAAATAAACCGCGTTAGGAAGGTATCAAAATGAAATACAGAGTAATCAAAACCTATGGTAATGAAACAGGGTTATCATGTGCATTTAGACAATGGAAAGCAACTTCTCATTGTAGTCTAATACATGGATATGCACTGGGTTTCGAAGTTACATTCGAAGCATCAGAACTAGACAAAAGAAATTGGGTTATAGATTTTGGTGACTTAGGTAAACTAAAAGACTTCCTTAAAGAAACATTCGACCATACAACTGTAGTTGCAGAGGATGACCCTATGTTAAATACTTTTACAGAGTTAAGTAACACAGGTCTCCTTGACCTAAGAGTTATGTTGAATGTGGGTTGTGAAATGTTTGCAGAAGAAGTATATAACTTTTGTGCATTACATTTCAATGACGAAAGAGTTCAAATCAAATCGGTTAGATGTTTTGAACATGGAGCTAATAGTGCTGTATTCGGAAATTTTTAGAAGTATCCAAGGTGAGGGACATTACACTGGAGTCCCAACTGCATGGATAAGATTCTTTGGGTGCAATCTTGAGTGTAGTGGTTTTGGACAAAAGAATCCAAAAGACCCATCTACTTATGTATTACCTTACGAACAAATCGATACAACAGACATTACATCTGTAGAAGAACTACCAGTATTTAAATATGGTTGTGACTCTTCTTATTCATGGTCTAAGAAGTTTGTAAAGTTACAAAAAAATGAAACACCAGAAGTAGTTGCAGATAGATTAAATAAGATTATGACTAGTCCACAATTTCATCTTGCATTTACAGGTGGTGAACCTATGTTGAAAGCTGCACAAAAGAATCAAGTTGCAATTATGGAACATCTTAATATGCCACCAAGTATAACAATTGAAACAAATGGAACTGCACCAATATTTCCAGAACTTCAAGAAGCACAATTGAGATATCAAAAAGATTTAGGTACTGAGTTTTTTTATTCAGTAAGTCCTAAAATGTTTTCAGTAAGTGGTGAGAAAGATGTAGTAAGACCTAAAGTTGTCAAGATGTATCATGATATATCAAGAAATGGTCAATTGAAATTTGTATCTAATGGAACAGATGAATCATGGGATGAGATTGAAGATGCAATTGTACAGTTTAGAGACCATGGTATTGAATATCCTATATGGATTATGCCTGTAGGTGCATTAGAAGAAACACAAAAAGATAATGCAAAAGAAATTGTAGAACAAACAATAGACAGAGGATACAATGTATCTGCAAGAGTTCATTGTTACATATTTGGGAATCAAATCGGAACATGAAGATGATAACAGACATGAGAGAACAAGTCAGAGGTAAATCTGTACTTCTTTATTCTGGTGGTATGGATAGTCTAATGATTGATTTCCTATTAGAACCAGATGTTCTGTTAAACATTAGTATGAATTCTAATTATGATAAGAGAGAACGAGAGTCATTTCCAGAAGGTAAAGAGATTATCTACTTGGATGATGTACTTAATCTAGGTCAATATGAAAGAGACGATGCAATAGTACCAAATAGAAATGCACATTTAGTTTTACTTGCATCACATTATGGTGAACATATCATGTTGGGTTCTGTAAGTGGTGATAGGTCTTTTGATAAAGATGAAAAATTTTATCTTAGAATGGAAGACTTACTAAATCATATGTGGCAAGAACAACATTGGACAGAAGAAAGAAAATTTAAAATAGAATCACCATTCAAAGATAAAACAAAAACAGAATTAGTAAGAGAATATGTACAACAAGGTGGTAGTATAGAAGAACTATTAACTTCATATTCTTGTTACGAAGGTGGTGAAAAACATTGTGGACAATGCAAAGCATGTTTCAGAAAATGGGTTTCACTAGTTAATAATAGAATTGATACTCCTAGTGATTACTGGGAAAACAATCCTTGGGAATCTGAATTCCTTGACGACATTAAAAACCCAGTTTATAATGGTAAGTGGAGAGGAAAAGAAGATAAAGATATTCTTAAGGCAATGATACTTAAAGGAAATTGGAAGGTATAAAATGGCATATAACAAAACGAAAACTGACTCAGAACTAGGTCAAAGAGTACATGAACATCTAGTTAAGATGGGTGTTGAAACACCAGTAAAAGAAAATGGGTTCACTAGAACTGATAAGATTGACGAGATTAGTCGACACATGAAATACATCATGAAAACATTGGGTCTTGATTTAGATGACGATAGTCTAATGGATACACCAAATAGAGTTGCAAAGATGTATGTAAATGAAATATTCTGGGGTCTTGACTATAATGCATTTCCAAAATGCACAGCTGTAGACAACAAAATGAAGTATGAGAATATGATTGTTGAAACTAACATTGCAGTTCAATCTAATTGTGAACATCACTTTGTAGTTATTGATGGTCTAGCTGCAGTCGCATATATACCTAATAAGAAAGTATTAGGACTTAGTAAAATGAATCGTATTGTAGAGTACTTCTCTAAAAGACCACAAATTCAAGAACGATTGACTGAACAGATTTATCATGCATTATCATATATTCTAGATACACCAGATGTTGCAGTTGTTGTTAATGCACAACATTATTGTGTTAAGAGTCGTGGTGTAGAAGATACAAACTCTGCAACAGTTACATCTAGATTGGGTGGTGCATTCTTTGATGATGAAAAGACTCGTTCAGAGTTTATGCAAATAGTATGGGGAATGAATAGATGTTAAGTATACCAGACCTAATAGGGTTTGTAGGTGTTGCATTGTTAATTGGAACATATGCACTTTTACAATTAGATAGAATTGACCCAAAAGGATTTTGGTATAGTTTTAATAATATGATGGTTGCAATTCTAGTTACAGTAAGTTTAGTTTACACACCTAATCTTGCAAGTCTTGTAATAGAATTCTTTTGGTTTATGATTAGTGTGTTTGGATTATGGAAGTTTTATACTAGATGAATTTTGAATATGTAATCTCTGGAATGACCATGGGGACAGGTGATTTGTATTATAACAAATCAACTTTATCTCCATATGCATCTGTATTTAATGATAAGATTACTTTTATGGATAACAAGTATGGTAATCAAAATATCTCTATGTTATTTAACTCTCATTGTGAACCAACCCATGGTGAATGTATAAACGAACTCATGCCTTCTTGGCATAATCTATTTGCAGATAGTGGTGGTCTACAATTATCTAGAACTAAAAAAGGATTGACTCCAGAAGTCAAAGATAAGATATATAAACATCAAGCTCAATACTCAGATGTTGCAATGATATTTGATGACATCCCTACAGAGTTTGACCAATCAAATACTGGATGGTCTATGAAAACATCTACAACTGGTAGAAGGTTTGTTAGAGATTTAGTTAAAGACAAAGCAATGTCTACTATGGTAAATTGCAAAAGACAGATTGAACTATTTGACCAAATGGGTTCAGATGCAAAGATATCTTTGATTGTACAGGGTCAAGACCTATCATCATATAAAGAATACATTGAAACTATTGTGGGTGGAATGACTAACGATGAGTTATCAAAATGTACTGGTATATCATTATCATCTGCATGTTCTGGTATCGGATTTACAAATCGTGCAGAAATGATTTATGCAGTCAAAGAGTTTGACATTCCTATGGAACTTAAAGAAAACATTCACTTGTTGGGTGTAGGTTCACATGAAATGATGATACCATTTTTTGTATCACCAAACTACTTTGATTTTGTAAAGAATGTATCTTATGATTCATCTACCCAAGCAAACTCATGGTTCTTTTCCAGATACCGAGACAAAGACTGGAACAATATCGATATGGATAGTCCAGCTAGAACTAAGAAGTCAAAAGAAGAACTTTATAAAACACAACTTGTACCAGTATTTGCAGACTTATATGAGTCAAACAAAAGTGCATTCCAACAATTCGGTATCAATGATTTCGATTTCTTGATACAAGAATCTACAAAATGGAGTGACAAGAATGTAGAGAAGAATAGATTATACAACTCGGACATAGGACTTGATGGTTCTAAACTACTACCATTCTTCAATCAAATGCAAGTAGTAGAACACTTCATGGACTGGGTAAACAAGTATGTTCAAGACCCAACTCTAACTAATTCAAAAGGTCTTGCATCGATACAAAGTTATGACGATTTTCTAAAACATTGGTTACCACTACAAGGTAAACAAGATAAACTAGAAGAACATTTTTCTAATACTTTAGATGGATTTTTTGAGTGAACTATCTTCAAGAAATCTTAGGATACACAGAAGATGAAAATAAAGTATGTGTAAAATGTGGTGAAAGTAAACACACAACAGAGTTTGGTCATAGAGCATTCAATAAAGGAGACATTCCACAGACTTACAACTTTTGCAAATCATGTGCAAAAATACAATCTACTGCACTTAGAAAAATGAAAAAGACTATTCCTTTTCCAGATGAAGATTATGAATGTCCTGGCTGTCAAATGACAGAAAAGAAAATACTGGACAAATGGAAGTCTTTCCAGTATACTAATAGAAGTAAAACTGTTTGGAGATTAGACCACGACCACAACAATTTAACACCAAGAGAGTATCTTTGTGATTATTGTAACAACACTGTAGGTCGTTGTGAATCTCCTAAAACTCTTCGTACTCTTGCAAAGTACTTAGAAAAATATGGAGTAAATGATGAATCCCTTTGATTTTGTAAATGCAGTAACCTATACCAAGAAAGATATCATGGTAGATGAGGTTGCAAATAAAGGCTATTCAGCATTCCTTACCAATAAAAGTCTTAGTTATCACCAAGACTGTATCATGTATGTTAACGAAATGAACTCGAAGTCTCACCTAGATTCGACTCTTCAATTTCATTATTTCCTAAATACTCTTAGAAAAAGAAAAAGGTTCTCCAAATGGAGTAAACCTAGAGTATTGGAAGATATGAAAGTCATCCAAAGTTATTATGACTGTTCGATATCTAAAGCAGAAGAATATTCTAAAATTCTAACTGCAAAGGAAATAAAAATTATGAAAGAGAGAATGAAAATAGGTGGGAGACAGTAATGAGTTACGACCTCTCCAACATGGTAGAGGTAGAGTTAAAACAACAGGATGATTTTTTAAAAGTTAAAGAAACCTTAACACGAATCGGTGTTGCATCCAGAAAAGAAAAAATACTTTACCAATCTTGCCACATACTTCACAAAAGAGGTAGATACTATCTCGTACATTTTAAAGAATTGTTTTTACTAGATGGTAAAGATAGCTCTCTAATTGAATCTGATATCGGTAGAAGAAATGCAATTGCAAAACTTCTGGAAGAATGGGGATTACTCAAGGTTATATCTAATAACCATCAAGACCCAATAGCACCAATGTCCCAGATAAAAGTCCTTCCACATAAAGAAAAATCTGAATGGGATTTGATTCCAAAGTACAACATTGGAGTAGTTAACAAGTAATGTTTAAGATATTAACAATCCTATTTAAGGTTGTTCTTATGATACCATATGTAAAGAATCATCCTAAAATACTACAAATAGATAAGTACTTAGAAGAAAAAATAGGTCTTGATATAATCAAACAAGAATTGAAGTGGTTTGAGAAACATCCACTTTTAGAAGAGCGTATTAAATCCCTCGAAGAAGACCTTGACGATTTATACAAGAAAGTAAATTCTAAGTAAGAGATTTTCTAATAACTTTATGGAGTCTACCACATTTCATGAAAGAATGAATCTTCTTCCATATTGACCTATCAGTTGTATCATTAAACAGAATGTACCATCCCACGATACCAAATGGCAACGACAATAATACTAGTATATTAATTATGTTCATATGTATATTTAGTCACATAACTGTCACAATTCTGTAACATACTTGACAAATAGGTATGAAAATCTAGATTGTTATAAATACTCATACTATGCCAGTTAAGTATAAACCTACCCAAAAAGTGATGCAAAGAGGAACTAAAAAAGTTACTACTACACATTACTACATGAAGACTCAATCTCTGAAAGAGTTATTAGAATGTTATAATAATGACAACACTAAACCAAAACTCAAGCAAAAGGTGAAAAACGAGTTGATTAGAAGACAAGGTAAGGGTCTAGTTAATATAGTTACTAGAGATACTTCTGGAAATCTAGCTGAGTTTAAATAGAGGAGTATTAATAAATGGATATTAATTTCATTAAGGAATACATGAAAGGAAGACTAGGAGAGTTGTCGTCATTAGATGGTACTGTTATAGTTGGAATTTCACTTGGAGTACTATTACTTGGCCCAGTGGTCAAATGGTTGGCATGGGCAGGACTTGTCTATGGAGCCTATCGTATACTCAAAGCCGACAGTTAATGTCGAATTAACTGATTCTGCAATTTCTAAGTTATTAGAAAGAACAGCAGAAAAAGGTGTGTCTGGAATCAGACTAGGAATCACTGGTGGTGGATGTGGTGGATATGAATACATATTTGACTACAACACTACCTCTGAACCTAACGACCAAATACTAGATTTTGGTAAGTTCACAATTCATATTGATGCAACATCAATACCTTACCTCAATAACATGACACTTGATTATGTTAAGTCTGGAATAAACGAAGAATTCAAATTTATCAACCCAAATGTAGAAGCTACATGTGGGTGTGGTGTCTCTATGACATTTTAATTTGGTAATATTACCATTTTAAGACCTCTCAAAGTATAAATACTTACGAACAGGAGAGATTATGTCATTATTAAACTTTATGAGTGAAGTGGGTGTACCTATATTTGGTGCAGTCGTCATGGCATTTTTTATCTTTCTGAGTATGAAATATATCTTTGATTCTGTAATTGGACAGATAAAAAGTACTGAAAATATAATTAAAATGTTGGAAACTCGTGCATCGGTCATGAATAACGACATATTACGAATCGATTTACTTGTTAGTAGTGCATTAGAGTTGACACCACCTATTGATAGGGTTGCAAGAGCAGAAAACTTTGTGGAAGATGGAAAAATCGATGCAAGAAGAGACTAATGGACAAAATTGCACAAATAATTGCAGAGTTCGGATTCCCAGTCGCAATGGCATTGGGGATGGGTTACTTCATATATTTTACATGGAAGTTTATAACTGTAGAAGTTAAACCAGCATTGGGTCGTATGTTTGCAAGTTCCATCAAACTTACTGACCAGTTAAGAATGTTAGACCAAGATATGATTAGACTACAACAGAAAATCAATGTGGTTTTAGAATATCGTGAGAGACAAAAACTTATTGAAGACCAAGCAAATTTATTAGAGTTGGAACAAAAGGAAAAGGATGAAAGAAGAAAGAAGAATAAAGAGTAGTTTAGAATTACTTACATTAGTATTTGTTTTTTTCATAGTAATAATTGGGTTAATACCAAATGCAAATGCAGATGAAATAAAACATAAATTTAAAAACCCTAGCTTTAGTGGGATAGGGACTGCATCCCATTATCTTACAGTAGAAAATCAAGAGTTCTCGCGTAAGAAAGAAATCGAGGATGCACTGGCAGCTGCAAAGAAAGCTGCAGAAAGAGAAGCAGATAATACAACGCTTGCAAAATTTATTAGGAATTTAGAAAGTCGTATCTATGCTCAAATGGCAAAACAATTAGTTGAATCTATGTTTTCAAATGATGAAGGAGTAAGATTTGGTTCATTTGTTTTAGAGGGTTCAACAGTTACATATGAAGTTATAACCAATGTAGATGGTTCAGAGTTTATTAGAATGACTATTGTTGCAGAAGATGGTTCATCAACAGTCATAGAAATACCTATCGGTACAGGATACTTCGGAGGCGATGGGTCAGATGGTTCTGGAGATGGGGGATAAGAATGAAATGGTTTCTTATATTAACCCTCTCAATACTTACAGGATGTGCATCTTTTCCTAAATGGTCTGAAAACCCAGCGGATTGTGCATATGAAACTGGTAAGTATAATGAAGGTTGGAAGAAAGATGTTGTTACAGGTGTTGCAAAAGCATGGACACGAAAATATATTTGTGTCGAATCACCTCATGCAATTAGACTTCCAGCTTACATAGATTTATTAAATCTACCACCAGCAAAAGAAAAACCCATCGTAGCAGTTTATCAATTCAATGACCTAACAGGTCAAAGAAAACAATTAGATTCTTATGCATCTTTTTCTACAGCAGTAACCCAAGGGTCTAGTGCAATGTTAATAGATGCATTAAAAAGTGCTGGTCAAGGTACATGGTTCAGAGTTGTTGAAAGAACAGGTCTAGACCATTTGGTTCGAGAAAGGCAGATTATTCGTTCTGCAAGACAAGACTTTGCAGAGGCAAAGGGAGAAGAACCAGTAGGAATTGCACCACTCTTATTCGCAGGAATGATTATAGAGGGTGGCATAATTGGGTATGATACTAATCTCAAAACTGGTGGGCGAGGCGCACGAACACTAGGCATTGGTTTTAGTAAACAGTATCGTCAAGATGCTGTAACAGTCTCTATTAGAGCTATATCAGTTCTAACAGGAGAAGTTTTATTGAATGTCCAAGCTCGGAAAACTATATTGAGTTATGGTTCTGGAGGCGATGTATTTAGATTCATCGAAGAAGGAACACAATTAGTGGAAATCGAGGATGGAGTGGGTAATAATGAGTCGGTGACATACGCAACACGAAGTGCTATTGAGGCAGGAGTGTTGGAATTAATATACCAAGGACACGATAGAGGTTTTTGGGTAATAGACGAGGGACATCGACATCCTCACCAAGTTGGTGATGTCAACGAACTACATGAGTGGTACGATGAAGTCAGTAAGGTGACAGGAAACGATGACAAACCTCTCGAAGGGGAAATAAATGAATAAAAAACTTTTAAGTTTAATCTTTTTAGGATTTTTGTCGACTAATATTCATTATTTACATGCAGACGATAACGAAATTAGAATAGACCAAAGTGGTGACACGCTTACTTTATTAATAGACCAAATTGGTTTTGGGAATGTTATATCTCAAACTAATGCTGGTGATGATAAAATGGTTATCACAGGTACTACTTTAAGTTTCAACATTGACCAAATCGGAAACAGCAATAAAATATTTGGGCCAGTGATTGCAGATTCAAGTACATATCTGTATTCTACAACTGGTGATTCAAATGTTATGGATTGGAATATAGGAGCATCTGGTTCATCCGATGATTCTAATTACAATATAGTTGTGACTGGTGATTCAAATACATGGGATTTAGACCAAGGATACGCGTTTAGTGCAGAAAGACTAGACCTAGATGCTATAGTAATTGGTAACTCTAATGTTTTTGATTTAGATTTTGAGTCTAATGATAATACATGGAACTGGTCGGTGACTGGTGGTTCAAACAACATCAATACTTTACAGAAAGATGGTAGTCAGACTATGACAGTTGAATGGGTCGGAGATAGTGGTGATGTTGATATAAATCAAGTGAGTGGCACATGTGTAAGTGGTGCTGGTAATGGGTGTGCAACACCTAATGCAACCATTGTTTTAGATGTGGATTCTGATAATGCAACAGTTACAATCAACCAAAAAGATTCTGCTAACGATAGTTAGTCTATTGACTTTTATGGGGTCGGTTCAAGCTGACTCCATAGGAGACATAGTAGAATCCACAGGAGTTGGTGGAATTGTACGAAATAATGAAACAATATCCAACGAAGTAGGTTCAGACATACTTTTATATGATGAAGCAAGGACTGTTAATGGTCGAATGTTAATTGAGTTTTTAGATAAAGAAGAACTTGCATTAACAGAACATACTAAAGTCTATATTGATGAAGTTTATTATGACCCTAATCCATCATTGTCTAAAATGTCAATTAGGATGGCACAGGGTACAGCAAGATTTGCCTCTGGTAATGGAAAGAAAATAAACAAAGCAAATATTGCAATTACAACACCCACAGCACAGATAGCTATAAATGGGACAGATTTTACAACTACAATTGATGAACTTGGAAGGTCACTTGTAGTTTTACTGCCAGATGATGATGGTAATGCATCTGGAGAAATAGTAGTTAGTAATGAAGGTGGTGAGATGGTTTTGAATGAACCATATCAAGCAACAATGGTTTCTAGTTTAGAAACACCACCAACAAATAAAGTAGTTATTAACAATATTACACCATCAATGATTAACAACATGTTTATCGTTAATCCACCTCAAGAGGTGAAACAGGCAATCCAAGAACAAGTACAAGATGACCTTAATGATGATAAAGGTGTTCTTGATGTAGATTTTTTAGAGTTCAATGAACTAGAAAAAGACATAGATGACTATGCAGAAGAAGGTGATGAGTATTCATCTTTAGATATAGATGCATTGAATGTAGAGTTCTTAACAGATGTATTAGATGTAGTAGAGGCACTTAACAAAAGAATAAAGGGGTCTTCAAGTGCAAGTACATCTGGCCAGATAGGTGCATTTAGAGTTGATGGTGCAGTCCAAGGACTAAACCAAGATTCACAATACAATGTCTTTATTGAGGATGAGAAGTTAATTTTCTTTAGAGATGTAAATGGAGTTATTGAGATTGCATTTGGGGATGGTGCAAATGTATATTTTGAAACAATAGTAGAAGGTTACGAAGGAGTAATCACAATAGGAGATGGAGATGATTCGACAATTATTATTAATCAGTCTAATTAGTGTAAGTATGTCTGCAAATGCAGGCCCAACCGATGACAATCATGTTCATGTTGAACAAGTTAATGGTGGTGATGACCTATCTCTTACAATATCACAAATAGGATGGGGCAACACAATTGAGTTCTCAGCAGACCATTCTGGTAATATATTTAATCTATCTCAAACAGGAAATGGTAATTCTATTTCTTGGGTATCTTATTGGGGTTCTGGAAAATCATGGGGTGGTGATGTCGATGGAACAAACAACAATGAAGCAGTGATACAAATCGGTGGTGCAACATATGGTAGACATATATGGGGTAATAGTAATGATGTAGATGTATATCAAAATGGAACTCATACCTTCAACTTAGATGTTCATGCAGATTCAACAGATGTAGATTTATGGCAAGAAGGAACAGGTAGTCACTATGCACATTCATACTTCTATGGTACAGCAGATGGTTCAGAAGTTGATATTATGCAAAAAGATGGTGCAAATCATAATGCACAAATAAGACTTCAAGGTAATCAACCAACAACACTAAACTTAATACAACAAGGTGGTACTAACCAAACTTATAGTATAACTCAAAACTGTTATACTACTGGTGGTTGTACTGTAAATGTCACCCAAGGGAATTAGGTTTGAGTGGCAACCACAGATTCAAAGAGAAGTTTTGAGACTCTCGTAAGACAGCCGTATCAAGATGCAATTGCACTTGTTCTAAGAACTATGGACTTTCATTCTCAAATGATGCATCTATCAACCGATAGACAATATAAAGAATTTCATGAAAGACAATATCTCCGACTTAAAAACTGGATGGTTGATATGAAAGACTATATAATAGAACTGGAGAAAGAATTGGATGTATAACTGGAAGGTTGTTTTACTTACACTTGGAGTGTTAGTTGGTTTAAAGATATGGTCACCATATCTTGTAGATAATATTAAATGGTCTTACTTTGATGTTTTACATCAACAAAAAGAATCACAACTTGTAGATAACATTGTACTTGTAGATATTGATGAGAAATCATTAGACAAGTATGGTCAGTATCCATGGCCTCGTAATATCTATGCAGATATTATGTTAGATAACCACCACACTAATACACATGTCTTTACACAAGTATTTAATCAACCAGACAGATTCGGTGGTGATAGTAGATTTGCAGAAGGTCTAGTAAACAGATTAAGTATCTTATCTGCAGCTCCAACAAGTCAAAAGGATACTGGTTCTGCACCTTATGTAAGAACATCGGTATTCGGTGGTGGAAATATTGGAGATGTTATCTGGGACTTCTCTGGGATGTCTGCACCAATCAAAGTACTACAAGATAACACTTATGGTGTAGGAGTGACAGTCACAACACCACCTCTACCAGATACACCAAACTTTGATGGAACTGTTCGGTCTGCACCACTTATCGTATCTGCAAATGACCAGATATATCCATCGGTTGCATTAGAAACTCTTCGTGCATTTT
>Ga0209503_10001056_pt1 | contig 14778 bp, 7 predicted proteins | sample SouAtlMetagenome_2_FD_187448 | JGI IMG/M metagenome (GOLD analysis project Ga0209503, IMG submission 187448) | Marine eukaryotic phytoplankton communities from Atlantic Ocean - South Atlantic ANT15 Metagenome (SPAdes) (version 2) | ecosystem: Environmental > Aquatic > Marine > Oceanic | place... | reverse complement strand
ATCGGCAGGCTGATCAACCTAGGCAGTAGGATTAACTGTAATAGTAAAGGTTAAAGGATCTCCAACACTTGACACTCCTCCATTTGTTAATGTAGGTGTTACTGTTATCGAGGATATTAGTGGTTCTGATGTTGTGTTTTGTGCTGTAAATAAATTTATAATTCCATTTCCGTCATCTGTTTGAGTTAACCCTATATTATCTCCTGAAGCTACCCACTCATAAGTAGTTATACCACCCTCAGTAGTCGAAGTAAACTCTATAGGACCAATATCATCACCATGACATACAACTATATCTTCAACTAGTGTTACACCTGTAATTGGATTAACGGTAACCGTGTATGTATATGGATTTCCTGGGCAAACTTGATCCCCTGGAGCACTTGGTATTATAGTATAAACAACATCTAAAGGAGTATTAATTCCTTCCGCTAAAGTTAAGGTTTCTTCAGGTATTATATTTGTACCGCCTGATGTATTTACCAAACCTTCTATTCCACTTTCTGCAACAGCCGTCCACGTAAAAGTTGCATTTGCGGTTACACTTTCTATTGTAACTAATTCGGTAGTATCACCTGTAAATATAAATTGATCATCAAATGATGTAACATTTGTTGTTGGATTAACGGTAATGGTAAAAGTCTGTGAAGCAGATGTACATGTAACATCATTATTTTCAAAAGTAGGGTAAACAGTAATTACAGTACTTATTGGATCTGAACCAGCATTTGTAGCTGTGAAAGATAAATCTGGGCTGGTATCTTCAATAGTTCCAGAAGAAGATCCTAAACCAACATCAACTCCACCAGTATTCTCCCAAACATAAGAGCTAATACCACCTGAGTTATCAGTAGTAAAATCAATATTCTCAACCTGACCGTTACAAACAACTATATCTGAAACTTCACCCATCTGGGCAGTAGGATTAACTGTAATAGTAATTAAAAAAGGATCACCTTGACAATCATCAGGTGTAATCGGTGTAACCTCATATACAAAATTCTGTGGTGTATTTGAAGTATTGATTAATATTGATCCCGGAATAGTGGAAGCTGCCTCAGAACTACTAGCTCCTCCGGTAATGTTTGAAGATGATGTTTCGTCAATTTCCCATGTGTATGTAGTGCCTAACGGAACAACACCGTGAGTCCCATCTTCAGGTGTAATGTCGGAAAAAGCAGCCGTGTCTTCACATATTGTCTGAGTGAAATTATCAATCTGTGGCTCAGGGTTAACTACAACTTGAACAGTGAAAGGATTTCCTTCACAGCCAGTTGATGCAACCGTTGGTGTAACTGTGTAGGTTAAAGTCACCGAGGTATTTGTTAGATTTGAAATTGTACCGGTTGTAAAACTATCACCAGAACCAGAAACTCCAGAAACATCAGAGGATGTACTCGTTGGAGTAGCCCAGGAATATGTAGTACCAACTGGAACTATATTACCAGATATATCAGATGGATCAACCGAAACTGAATCTGAATTACATATTTCTAAACCTGTAATATCAGAAACCTGAGGATCAGGATTAACCGTAATAGTAATTGAAAATTGATCACCTTCACAACCAGTATCCGAATCAGTTGGAGTAACAATGTAAATTAAATTTTGCGCTGATTCAGACGTATTTTCAAGAATTGCTCCAGGAATTGTAGAACCCGTACCGTTTGATCCTCCAGAAATTTGATCAGATGAATCTTCTCCAATAACCCAAGTGTAAGAAGTATTTTCAGGAACGATGTTGCCAGAAATATCAGAGGGATTAACAGAGCTGAATGAAGAACCATCGCATATAGTTTCGGAAACATTACCAACACTTGGTTTTGGATTAACTGTAAATGTAATTGTTTTTGTTTCACCTTCACAATCATCAGTTGAAGGGGTAACCTGAAATATAACTTGACCAGAAATATTATTTGAATTAAAAATCTGCTGTGAAAGTAAGTTTCCTGTATTTGAAGTTTGAGAATTATATCCCGACAAATAGGTATCAGCACTAGAATAGCTCCATGTAAATGTCGTATTTTCCATTGACGACTGAAATTCAATTAAGTCGGTTGAATCTGCTGAACAAATAATTTGCTCAAAATCACCTTCAGGATTTATTATTGACGGAATTTCATTTATTGAATATGCAAAATCATTAGAATCTGAAACTCCACAATCTCCAGTAACTGTGGTTGTAATTATATAATCTCCAAAAGAATAAAAATTAATTGTTGGATATGCATTTATTTCAGTGGTTCCATTAACGAAGCTAAAACTATCAACATTAGCATATGTAATTCCATCACTTTCAAAAATTTCCCATAAGTAGTCTGACGGTGCATTATAAACATCTCCGTTAGTTCCTGTATCATTACTATATGTAGGGATATACTGACTTGAGAAATCAATCTGATGCGGTTGAGAATTAGAGACACTATCTAAACATATTTGATCTGAGGATTCACCATTTACATCAATGCTAACAGACGGTGGGCCTTCTACAATTATTGTATCAATATATGTATCAACAGGACAATTACCGGCAGTAACTTGAACGGAAATTTCATATACACCAGGTTCATTAAAAATAACATATGGACTAGGATCAGTCCAGGTAGAACCAGTAGCAGGAGTACAATGATCCCCAGGAGTTCCAGGAACTAGTGTAGAAATACCCCACTCATAAGTAACATCTTGACAGCCGTCACCACTAATTTCTGATAAGTCATTTAATTGTACGGTCTCACCTGGGCATATTTCTGCAACAACTTCACCAGAGGTACTCAGAATCTCAAAATTAGCAATTGGATTTTGATCAATTGATAAATTAAATGAATCAGATGCAGAAGTTTCACACGCAGAGTCAACTGAAACAGAAATGTCATAGCATTCAAAAGAATAAAATTCTATAACTGGAAAATCAGATGAGGCAGATGTATTATTAATAAACGAATAATCATCAGAGCTTATGTCATCTCCATAAATTTCCCATAAATACGAGGTTGGAGCAAAAGGTTCTGCTGTATATTGAGGAGAATATATTTGTGAAAAATCAACCGTATATGCGTTATTTTCTCCAATAGAATCTAAACACACCTGCTCGCTTCCTCCATTTGTATTTAAGGTTACTCCGGGAGTTCCTAGAACAGTAAATGGATAACTAAATTCTTGAGGATCACAAATACCGTTTGTCACAGTTAAGGTTATTTCATATTCCCCAGGCTCGTTAAATGTTACTAAGGGGCTTTCGCTAAAGGGATTAGTATTACCTGTGAATGAACAATGATCATCAATTTCTGGCGGATTTAAAGGATTAATGTCCCATTCAAAATTTAAAATTTGACATTCTAGCTCAAGAGCATCTGTCATATTTAAAAGTGTAACTGTCTCACCAGGACAAATCTCTTCAACTGTATTTCCACTCAAATCCTGAATATTAAAATTAACATCAGGTTGCTCTAAAACACTAACCGTTCCCTCAGCAAATACTCCAGAATTACAAGTTGCACCCAGATTGTTTTCTGCATTCAATCTAAAATCCCAACACCCTGGTAGTTCGCTTAAATCTGAATCAGGAATGACCAAATCATTTAACCCATCATTATTTGTGTCCACATCAGTTGTCCAGTTTGGAAATAATACATTATTTATTGGAAAATATTGTGGGTCGCCAGGACGTTGGACATACCATGTGTATTCAGCAAGATTTAAACAATCTGTGCCCCCTCCGCCATACTGACCAAGATCAGTTTGATTTAAAATAATTAGGTTTTCAGTTGTTTCTGGATTAATACAATACTGATCACTAAAATCAAAATTTGCAACTGGTGGAACAGATGAACTAACTTCTGTAGTTTTACCTTGTCCATTTTCATCATATCCTTCACAATCTTTATCATTATATAGGAGTTTTGTTACAATAAATTCACTATCGCCATCCAACAAACAAGAAGCTCCAGAAAATGGGTGATTAAAAACATTTGATACTAAAAGATATGCATGTGTAAAAACCTCAGGACTTGATCCATCACCAAAATCCAGTTTGTAGTAGGAGCCAAAATAATTTTCTCCTACTCCGTCAACATCATCAGTGGAAACTGAAAATCCAACGTCAGATCCAACACAAATTTCCTCATTATCAAGATTAGTCAAGGAGGTTGCATTTCTGTGCCATAAAAAAGAAAAAGATATAATGTTAATATCTCCTGAGGCTAGGGATTCTTCAACTTGGACTGTATATGTTCCGATATCTAAATCATTTGGGATTTCAAATAGTATTGATGGTGAAATAGTTTGATAAGTTATAGATTGAGATGCCTCAGTAATTGTATTGTAAAGAGTAATTGTGATATTCTCAGAAGATTCATAACCTTGAAGATAAATTTGAGGATCTGAAAATAAGCCTGAATTTGAATTAGCACTTACAATCAAGCTTCCGATAGATGGGTTCACAATATCATCGAGACAATTAAATTCGTTCTGGTTAGTTTCTTCTAAATTAATCAAAGTTAAATTAGATGTAATATTTGAATCGGAAATTTGTATATCTAATTCCTCTGAATAAATGACATCATAGTCAGTTGAAGTCTCAAAATCAATATTACCTGTTTCCGTTTGTAAACCTAAAGTTGCTTTAATCCTTAATTTATATGTTCCACTGGGGATATTTTGAGGAATAACACCATTAATAAGCGGGCTGTAAAAATCATATATTGTGGATAAAACAGAGGGGTTATCAAAATTTCCGTTATTATCGGAAAGCTCAAGAACAAATTTATTATTATCAGAACTTTCTTGACCAAGTGTTAATGTGTTTCCTAATTTATATATTCCTTTTGGGTTCATGTGAACCGAAATACCAGATCCGATAGAATAACTTGCAGAGTTGTTAAAATGAACAATATCGATTTCAGCCTCAGCCTGCTGGGAAAATAAGCTAGATGAAATTAATAGCCAAAAAAATAATAAAAAATACTTCCTCACTAAGTAGTTTTCAGTTTGTTTTAACCTAAACAAAATACTAATTAATGATCAATAAATTAAGTAAAATACAGGATATTATCTGACATAAGATAAAAGGTCTTCTTTTCAGAAGACCTTTTTCAGTAGCGGGGACTGGACTCGAACCAGCGACCTTCGGGTTATGAGCCCGACGAGCTACCTACTGCTCTACCCCGCGATGTGATCTACAAATATACGATGGTTTTTAGGATTGGCAAGAATAAAATTTAAATTATGATAATAAAAAAAGCGATTTACAGACGTAAATCGCTTTTTTTATATTGATAGCAGATAAACTACCAACTCCACATGTCGTGTTCAAAATTTCTAATTTTTTCTTTAATTCTTTCAGATTCAAGTAATCTCATAAATGAGTTATCTGGAACGTACTCCTCTACTGTTCTATCTTCATACATATTTTCTTCTAGATATACCATTGTATGAAATCTTCTAGCATTTATTAATTCATCAAAAGATTTTCTAACAACACTATTTCTGTCACTGAAAACATATGAACCTTTCAAAACATCTCTAGCGTCAGGGTAGTAAATCCAAAACATAACTTGTGGATCACTCAATTTTGCATCATCACCAGAAACTAATCCTAAAGCAATATCCGCTTGCTTTTCCAAATCAGCTTCCATAGAAACAACCTGTCTTGAAACAGGAGCAATTGCTAGAGGTCTATATTTTAGTTCTGAGACTTTTTTGTCAAAATACCATATACCTTTGATTTTATAGTGATCAATCATACTATATTTAAACTCATAAATTGTATAAATATCATCAGGAACATTTTCATATAAAATACTATCACGAGTACGATTATATCTTGTTAATGGCTCTGGATTTCCGTCAAGCTGTAAGACCTTAAGTGAATCAGTAAGAATACTTAGATCATCCATATAATTAGAATATTCCTCACCTAAAGAAATTCCCATTTTCTGAATGTATGCCTCTTTATTACCACCGTTATTTCTAAAAAACTTTTCAGATTTTTTGTTAAAAGATTTACTCTCAAGACCACCATACAATGATCCTCCATTACCGTTCTCTATATTATCCCATGACAATAAATTATTAAACTTACCGTCAGCATATGCTCTAGAAATTTTCCCGGTTTTAAGTCCTTGGATAAGGAAATGAATTAATGGCCTTCTTTCTTTACCAACAACTGTAGTGTCAATGGGGTATAAGTAAGGAAAATTAACTTTTTGATCCAAATCAATAACTTCCCATATAACCTTTGAGAATAAAATATCTCTTTCATCCACATAGCCATATTCAAGTTTTTTATCCTCGTCTTGACGAAGTTGAATCCTGTCCTTTTTACCAATATCTGCTGGATCTTTTGCATTTAGTATGTTGGATTGTGAAAAAATCACAACGGAATTAATAAAAAATAAGAATAAAAGTAATATTCGTTTAAGCATATTCATTTTTATATTGTTAATTGACTATAAGCGAAAGATCTGCAGCTTTTGGTATCTCAACATTTGTACCTAAAGCAGTAGTATTGATGTCAAAGAAAGTTACTCTAGTTCCAGATTTAGAAGCTCCAACAGCACGCTTCGCATTATTGGTTAATTCTCCACCATCACATGGGAAAACTTGCCCGTCGATGTCTAATTTAAAACTCGTGACAACTAAAGGTAAATTAAAGTCAAAATCCTTAAAAGATGCGGTAACAAGTCCATTTGCTAAATCTCTTTTAGTCCATGCCTTTCTTTCAAAGTCTTCGTCAACACCAGAAATTGGTGGTGGTAATGTTTTTACTCTAAACTCATTTTTAAAAGGACCAACAGTGACACCACTAGGTAATGTTCCAGAAACTAAAATATTAATTTTATCACCTTCAATAGTTGCATTTCTTAAATCTAATTCATAATCAGAAGGACCATTCAATGACACTCTTTTTCTTCTCTCGTCTAATATTTCTTTACCCTTCTTTAATCCAGGTGCTCTCACAGAGACCTTATTTGCGTCAACTCCAGGGATTGAAATAGTAAATGGATTTCGAACACCCAGGTATACAACATTCATCTTGTCAGCTGAAATTGATGCAGAATTTGGAGGGGGTACAACTTCGTATTCGTAATTTACCGGAATAGAAATAATTTCTCCTTCTTCAGTAAATTGAAATTCTCCTTCTATCTTATTTGTACCTATTCTACCAGCAGGGATCTCTAAAAGTGTTTTACCTTGTTGCATTAACTCATCATCTAACTCACGTCCATTTATTATTACTTTATCTGCTTTTAGTGTAGGGTCATTTTTACCTAAAATTATTTTTCCTGAAAATTTTTCATTCGGGAAAAAAGCAGCTTTATCTGCAACTACAATCGCATCAAAATTGGTCAAAGAAGCTTCAATCTTTAATTTACCTTCAAGCATAGTAGATAAAAGCTGTGCTTCAATATTTTGAAGTGTAGACTGTAAAAGAGATATTTTTGTAATACCAACAATCAATGGCATATCCTTATAATGATAATCTAAATATTTCTTGGGCTTACCACCTTCAACAGGTATATCGTTAGTGCTAAACTTTGAGTCAACTTCCTCAGCAATAGTAACTAATTTTGGATCACTGCTAGCAATTTGAACAAAACCAGTCCTGAAATTATTCATTTGATCAAGAAACTCTTGCCCTAATTCTTTGTAATTCTCTCCATCAAAGAATTGTTGAGTATAATATGCGGTATTGTCTAATTTTGAATATTTGTTTCTAGCAATACCTTTTTCTTCAGCAGAAACAAAAGCTCCCTCTTTTATACTTTCTAGGAATCCGTATAATTCAGTTGAAATATTTCTAATTGAGTCCGCTTTATTTTTCAGAGCCAAATATTTTTCTGCTTGCTCAATCGCTTTTTCTTCTAGACCCTGCATGAATTGTTCATTTCTATCTTCTAATTCAACATTGGTCTCGGTAAGCTCCTCATTCATCGTTCCGAATGATTGAAGGATTTGTTTTGATAAATTTAGTGCAAGCATAGCGATAAATATGAGATACATCATATTTATCATTTTCTGCCTTGGTGTTTCTTTACCAGCCATATTTTTTGTGTTTAGTTAAGGTATAAAATATTACTTTCTATTCATCGCATTTAATACTCCCCCGTAAACTCCGTTAAGTGACTCAAGGTTAGAAGAAAGTGCTGCCATTTGCTTTGTTAGCTCGTTAGCATTATTTGCAAACTCCTGATTGATTTTAGCTAAATCAGCAGAACTTTTTGCTCCTGACTTTGCTGATGCTTCAAAATCTTTAATACTTTGAGCTAAATCCTTAACTACAGATTCATCAAGCTTAGCGTTTTTAAACATTTCATCAATTTTTTCGCTCATTAGTACTTGTGGACTTTTTACACCCTTAGCTGATCCAGCTTTACCACCAGCTAATTCAGGGTAAACTTTTTCCCATTCGTAATCTTCTTTCTGTAGAGATGGGTCTATAGCTGAGTATGCAAAAATTAAGGCCTCAATCACAAGTCCAATTGTTAACATTGTATTTGCAATACTAGGGGCCCAGTCAGGACTGAAATATGTGATTTTCATTAATGCACCAATGATAACAATTGCTGCACCATATCCGTATATTGCGTTATTTACTTTTTTACTTAATTTAAATGCCATAATATATATATTTAGTTTTTATTAAATTTTTTATTATTTGATAGAACTTCTTCTATTATTTTGTTTTCTGATGGAAGCATTGGTCATTGCATTTGCGGTTAAATCTGCTCCCAGATAATCATGCACTGTTCTAAACCCAATGTAGCTTCTGGGTTGATCAGCATATTCATAATCCCTAGAGCTAACCTGCAAAAAGTATTTTACATCTTTCCACGATCCACCCCTTATTACTTTTTTATTATTTCCTTCCTTATTAACATTTGGATTCATGGTAATAGAAAAATCATATGCTTCAGGTTCATAGGAGGAATCAACCCACTCAGAAACATTACCAGACATATTGTATAGATTGAAACCATTAGGGTCATATGCATTAGCTTCAACAGTGTAAAGAGCTTGGTCAACAGCATAATCTCCTCTCATTGGCTTAAAGTTGGCCATAAAACAACCTCTGTCATTTTTAGTATATGGTCCACCCCAAGGATACATTGCACCTTGTAAGCCACCTCTAGCTGCATACTCCCATTCTGCTTCAGTAGGTAATCTGAAATTGGGAACTAAACTCTTTTTCTTTTTAGTTTTTTGATAAGCATTTTTAGTTAATGTTCTCCATTCACAAAATGCTTTAGCTTGATGCCATGTTACTCCAACAACTGGATAATCGCTATATGCGTCATGCCAGAAATAATCATTGTGCATTGGCTCGTTGTAAGAATATTTAAAATCTCTTATCCAAACTGTAGTATCAGGGTATACTGGAACAGGTACTTCACGAATGAATTTTGTTCTGTTTAAATCACCTTCTGTAAAATCAGCTAAAAATTTGTCTGTGATTTCAACTTTGTCCTCAACTTCCAATGTATTATTACCTTCATATTTAATAAATGTTGGGAAGCTTCCACCATCAGATTCTTCAACATATCCAGCCTCTAAAAGAGACTCAATTAATTCTCTGGTTACTTTGTCTTTCTCGGCTAAATACCCATCTTCGCCAGAAAGGTTTGAATATTTGTGTTTGTAAATAAACTTTTCAATATCCCAGGTTCTCATATTATTAAAAACCTCATCATCTTTGAGATAAAAATCTTCAACCACCTCTAAATAATCTGTGTCTGGATAATCATTTCTTTCGAATATTAAATCAACATCCCAATTTAATTTTCTGTTGGCATAATATTCTTCGTCTGACTCAGAAGTGTCATTATCTAGTTTCCACTTGTCGTAAACAGATAATTCAGACGTGTCAGCATCGATAAAAGCAAATTGTCTAATTCCATCTGTATTTTCTAAACTTGCATCATCACCAGAAATCTCATCCGCTTTTATTGCCAAAGCTGTTCGAACAACAGAGTCACGAACCCAATTCACAAATTGTCTATACTCTGCATTTGTAATTTCTGTTTCGTCCATGTAAAAGGATCTGACGGTTACTGTTTTAGTAGGGGCATCTTGGATAGCTGCTATGTCATCATCAGATTTACCCATGATAAAAGATCCACCAGGTACTAAAACCATCCCAAATGGCTTTTCAGGATAATATTTTTTTCCTTTAACTCCAACAAGTTCACCTTTCGATTTTTTTAAACCACCGTTGGAACCACAACTAAAAGCTATTAAAGCTATAATCACTAAATGTAAAATTTTTCTCATTTTGTCCATATACTTTTCAAAAAAAAGTGGGGTAAACTTACCCATATAAATTTAAATAAACAAATTATAATTTTATCGATCACTAATATTTGATAAAACTATAATATATTTTTTTTAATTGCTTTGAACCATCTATCAGGAATAATTCCATTTTTAGCTGTTTCATAATCTTCAAGCGTACAGGGTAATAACGTATTCTGTTTAAGTTTAGTATTAGAACCCTCACCAAAAATTTCTATCCACCATCTAGAGGTCATTTTATTTTTATAAAAAATCATTTCATAATCGTCTACAATCACAGTAAATTTATTGTAATCGTCTTCATTTTCGAAATCTGAATCCTCTACCCTACAGTTTACACCCTCAATAAAATACCATATAATTTGCGATATAAGCATTTCTGTAACTTCATCTTCGTTTGATGATTTATACTCAAAAATTCCAAATGAAGATACCTTATTACTTATACCTGCATACCTGCTAATCGCGCAAATCTCTTTGCCATCAAATCCGTTAGGAGAAAACTTTTGCCTTGAACTAAGCTCTGATGCTCTAACCGACTTTAAATCAATGCTCACTATATCCGCATCTCTCATAACCGGCTCAACTAATCTAATTTTAGAACAAACCTCACCAAGCCTGTAAGCTTCAAAATATAAATTTTCCATCAGTTCAATTTCTTCAGGAGAATTGTGATATGTCTGATATCCTATATTTGAGTAATTAAATAAATTGTGAGGTTCATCAAGAATAATTTTTCCTAGATAACTCAAATTATTAATTGCCTTTGCTGAATCACCCAAATCAAAGTTGGAATCAACATTTACAATATTTACGGTATTTTGAATTGAATCGTATGCCCTATATTTAGCATATAACATATCCTGGCTACCACCCAGTATGATCGGAATAATTTTCTTTTTTAGTAAAATTGTCAACATTGAAATCAATCTTCCGTATGTTTCCTCTGCCGAATTACCTAAAATTAAATTCCCAAGGTCTGATATTCCAGTAGACCAATTTCCAGGATATAAATTATATAATGATTTCCTAATTTCGTTTAAATTTAACTCGTCCCCAAGGTAATCAACTGAGTTTCTGTTTTCTGGAATTCCAATTAATGCAATATTGGTAAAATCCAAGTCTGGAATCCCTTTTTCACTTGTATGTATATTGATTCTATTTCCCAAAATTAAAGATGACATGAGTTCGTTATGAACGATTAAATGATCATCTACTGGTTTTAACAAGTCATCAAATGGAGAGGTTAAATAATCTGAGCCCATTTTACTATTTCTTTGATTTTTTTGAGCTATTTGCCTTGTATATTTCTTTGGCTGTTTCTAATTCCATTGATTGAACATCTAAATTTTTATCTAGAAGGATCTTCTTTTTAGATTTTATGAGATAAAATTTACCCCATCTGCCTTTTTCAATTTTAATCCCGTCGTCTTCCCAATTATGGATTACTTTTTCTTTCTCTTTCCTCTTTTTATCTTCGATAAGTTCCTCAATATCATCAATTGAAAGATTGTCCCAGTCATATTTTTTATTGACATTAATAAACATATTGTTCCATTTTATATAGGGACCAAATTTTCCTTTTCCCTTTTGAACATCATTACCTTCATATTTGTGAATCGGGGCATCTGCTTTGTTCTTTTCTTCGATAAGACCGATAGCCTCGTCAATTGTGATCGATGTTGGGGACTTGCCGTTTGTAATGGAAATAAATTTTGTACCATATTTAACATATGGTCCATATCTTCCATTGTTAGCTATTATTAACTCTCCTTCATATTCACCAAGTTCACGAGGAAGTTCAAATAGTTTTAAAGCTTGTTCAAGAGTAACAGATTCGATTTGTAAGTCTTGGGGTAGACTTGTAAACTTAGGTTTTTCTTCATCGTCTACAGTACCAATCTGAACCATAGGACCAAACTTTCCTAGCCTAACACTGATTTCCTTTTGATTGTCTGGATGAGTACCTAAAACTCTTTTACCGCTTTCTCTGGAGGCATTTTGCTGAACATCTTCAACAACTGGGTGAAAGTTGCCGTAAAAGCTTTTCATCATCTCAGTCCAATCCTTTTTTCCTACAGCGATATTATCAAAATCTGCCTCAACTCTGGCTGTAAAATTGTAATCCATAATATTTTTGAAGTGATTGATCAAAAAATCTGTAACAATCATACCAATATCAGTTGGTATTAACTTTCCTTTATCTGATCCAAATTTTTCATTTAAAACTTGTTCATTAATTTCACTGTCTTTTAAAGAAATTTTAATAAAAGATCTTGATTTTGCTTCTGTTGACCCTTTTTCAACATAACCTCTATTTTGTATTGTTGATATTGTTGGGGCATATGTTGAAGGCCTACCAATACCCAATTCTTCTAGCTTTTTTACAAGTGATGCTTCAGAAAATCGGTATGGCGGTCTGCTAAATTTTTGAGTTGCGTATACCTCACCCGGAATTAGCTCTTCATTTTCGCTAAAACTTGGTAAAATACCACTTCCCTCGCCGTTAACGTCATCTTTTGAAACTTGGTATAACTTTAAATAACCGTCAAATTTGATTACTTCACCAACGGCTGTAAATATCTCTTCTGATCGGTCATTTGAGATTTTCACATTTGTTTTTTCAAGCTCAGCAGAAGTCATTTGAGAGGCCAAGGTTCTGTTAAGGATTAAAGTATATAGTCTTTTTTGATCATAATCTGTTATAGTTTCAGGTGACATTGAAAAATTTGTAGGTCTTACTGCCTCGTGAGCTTGTTGCGCACTTTTAGATTTAGTATTAAAATTTTTTGGCTTCGAGTATTTTTCACCATAAGTTTTTATAATCTGATTTTTTGCCTCATCTATTGCTAGGGTAGATAAATTTACACTATCGGTTCTCATGTATGTGATGTGTCCAGATTCATATAGTCTTTGAGCTACACTCATTGTTTTTGAAACTGGAAAAGATAACTTTCTTGATGCTTCCTGTTGTAGAGTTGATGTAGTGAAAGGAGCTGGAGCAGATTTTTTCAGGGGTTTCTTTGTTATTTCAGAAACTCTAAAAGTTGCCCCATTTACAGAGTTTAAAAATTTTATGGCATCATCCTTAGATTCAAAATCAGTTGATAATTTTGCCAAAAACTGTTTTTCATCCGAATTCTTAAAGAGTGATTCAACCTTGTATAATGAGGTTGAAATATAATTCCTAATCTCCCTTTCTTTTTCGACTAATAATCTTACAGCAACCGATTGAACTCTTCCTGCTGATAAACCACCTTTGACTTTTCTCCATAAGACAGGCGATAACTCGTATCCCACAATCCTATCAAGAACTCTTCTTGCTTGTTGAGCATCGACTAGATTATAATTAATAGATCTAGGATTATTTATTGCACTTGTAATTGCTGATTTTGTAATTTCATTAAAAACGATTCTTTTAGTATTTTCTTCCTTGAGATTTAATGTTCTAAAAAGATGCCATGCAATTGCTTCACCTTCACGATCCTCATCACTTGCAAGCCAAACAGTTTTCGATTTTTTTACTAAATCCTTTAAATTTTTAACTATAGTTTTTTTGTCGGTTGATACCTCATAATTAGGTTTAAAATCATTTTCAACATCGATTCCTAAATTCTTTGAAGGCAAATCAGAAATGTGACCAAAACTAGAAGCAACCTTGTAACCATTACCTAGAAATTTCTCTATTGTTTTGGCTTTTGCCGGAGACTCAACTATTACTAAATTATCTGCCATTTTTAGATTTTAAGTGTACAAATGTAGATTTTTTTTTCATAATGTTAGATTTCAAATATCAAGCCACAAAAAAAACTTAAATTTCATAACATGACAAATTGTCGTATTTTTAATATATTTGCAAGATTAAAATGGACAATTAGAAATGAGTGAAAAAAATCCATATAAATACAACGGAGATACTTTGGTGGTTGATAATGTTGTAAATCACAACTCAACTAAATCAGTATACATTGAGAGTTATGGATGCGCTATGAATTTTAGTGATAGTGAAATTGTTGCATCAATTCTTTCCAAAAAAGGATACAAAACTTCAAATGATATGTATAACGCTGATTTGATATTAGTCAATACATGCTCAATTAGAGAAAAAGCAGAATTAACTGTAAGGAAAAGACTAGAAAAATTTAATAAGGTTAGAAGAATAAACTCCAAGCTAAAAGTTGGAGTATTAGGCTGTATGGCCGAAAGATTGAAACATAAGTTTTTGGAAGAAGAAAAAATTGTTGATATGGTAGTTGGTCCAGATGCCTACAAAGATCTTCCAAATCTTCTTGATGAAATTGAAGATGGCAGATCAGCCATTAATGTAATTCTTTCAAAGGAAGAAACATACGGAGATATTACTCCAACTAGAATCAACTCAAATGGAGTAAATGCTTTCATTTCTATAACCAGAGGTTGTGACAATATGTGTACGTTTTGTGTTGTCCCTTTTACAAGAGGAAGAGAAAGAAGTAGGGATCCAAAAAG
>Ga0209503_10001053_pt1 | contig 14790 bp, 13 predicted proteins | sample SouAtlMetagenome_2_FD_187448 | JGI IMG/M metagenome (GOLD analysis project Ga0209503, IMG submission 187448) | Marine eukaryotic phytoplankton communities from Atlantic Ocean - South Atlantic ANT15 Metagenome (SPAdes) (version 2) | ecosystem: Environmental > Aquatic > Marine > Oceanic | place... | reverse complement strand
TTTATCTCCTCTTAAAAGACACCTTGGATCGTGATAGCGCCCATACAGTATTTCCGAACCCTTCATCAAAAAACCCCACACAAAATCTACCATAGAGACAATCGATCTGCCATCCATGGCTGCCGGCCAGCAATAATTGTCCTCAAGTCCAACTTAAAAAATATGACGCCCCACTCGGTATCGGCCAATTATTTTGCAATAGGCAGAAATCCGAGATCGTGTACAACCATTGGAAGTTATTTGCTCTCTGTCTTTACTGGGCATTTTAGCCGCGATCGGTCTCATCTAATGTTACCCTAAAAATCCTAAATCCTGTAACCTTATGCCTCCCAAACTTTTTTCTGAGTCGGTCTGCAAAAAAATTGGTCATTATGTGTATCGTCTAGTCGACCCCCGAAATAATGAAACTTTTTATGTAGGTAAAGGTAAGGGTAACCGGGTATTTAGTCATATCGCTTGTTCAATAAAAGATACCGGTAACTTCGAACAAGACGGGGAAGATAGCTTTTCTTTAAAGTATAAGAGGATAAAAGAAATCGTCAGCGATGGTCTTGATCCAGTTCATATCATTCACAGGCACAATATACCTGAGGTCGCTGTTTATGAGGTGGAGGCAGCATTGATAGATGCCTACACTGGGCTCTCAAATATTCAAGCAGGGCACTATAGTGCAGACAGAGGGCCTATGACGACATCTGAAATCGTTACGAAATACGCTTTGCCGGCATTTCCTAATGACGCAGAACACAGACTCATCCTCATTAATATCAATCATTTTGCTGAATCGAATCGCCGTTCCCTCCTGGATCAAGTCAGGTTTGCTTGGAGAATCTCTCGCGACCGAGCAAGACAAGCTGACTACGTCCTTGCAGTGATCCAAGGTGTTGTTGTTGGTGCGTTTATTGCCCATGAGTGGCTACCAGCAACTGACTCGAGACTAGGAATACCAACAGCGAGTGATATGGAGTCCCGCTCCGGCTTTATCGGTGAAAGAGCACCACAAGCAGTTTGGGATCTCTATGTAGGACTTAACGGTAAACGTATTGATAATAGTGATTTAAAGCATACGCAAAACCCTATACGTTATTATAATTGTTGATGCTTAGCAGCCTCTTTAAACCGCTACCACACGCAAACTATTCGCATCATTCTCATTTTTTATCCTCCGTATTTATCTATAAATGAAATCCTCAAGTATTACCGACAAACCAATTGAATCTCGGGAGAGTGACCGACTCCGTTCTGAGCGCTATGCCCAAGCTTTATCTGACTTTATTACATCCAGCGATACACCTATGACCGTAGGACTGCAAGGTGAGTGGGGCACCGGTAAAACCTCCATGATGTATCTTATACGAGAAAAGATGCAACAAATGGCGATTGCCACAAGCTGGGTGAACACCTGGGAATACAGCATGTTTAAGGGAGCTGCCGAAACAACTCCTGCGGTACTTGAGGGGATGCTCCAAGAACTCCAAAGCAACTGCGAAAAAGAAGGTCAGTGGACTTTAAAAAAGGACGGGCAAGAAACTCTCAAAAAAATTGGAGGCTTCTTCAGCAAAGTTGGGAACCAAATCGTAACAAACCAAACTGGCTTAGACCTAATGGCCGCAGCCAAGCCGAATGAAGCCAGTCGCGAATTGACTATCGCGGACATCAAAAAAGATATTCAGTCAGTCATTGAGAACCTAATTGCCGATCCTAGTAACAAATATGAACGGGTGGTGTTCTTCGTAGATGACCTTGATCGGATACCGCCAGGCGATGCAGTAGAGGTGTTAGAGGCCCTGAAAAACATGTTCGATATTCATAATTGCGTATTTGTCTTAGCAATTGATTACGACGTAGTGGTAAAGGGCTTAGAGGGAAAATTTGGAAAGAAGACAGAAGAAAACGATCGGGAGTTCCGCAGCTTTTTTGATAAGATCATCCAAGTCCCTTTCTCGATGCCCACGGGCGCCTATACCATTGAAGACCTTATGAAGGACAGGTTGAGCGTTATGGGTATCAATATTCCCGAAGAGGATACGCATGCCTACGCCCAAGTTGTTCACTACACGACGGGAAGCAACCCCCGAAGCCTCAAAAGGTATTTAAATAGTTTCTCACTACTTCGTAGACTCAGAGACGCTGAATTCGATGCTAACCCTGAAGAGTTTGAAGGCGGTGCCCCGAACGCAAATGACGACCTAACTTTATTTGCGCTTCTTGGATTGCAAGTTAGCTATCCGAAGGTGTTCCGCTTTCTTTTGGAATCTAGCCACTACGTTGAATGGGACGAGAGCTTCGCAGAGAAACTTTCAGTTGATTTGAAGGAAGTTGCTGAGACGGTCAGCCGTTTCGGCGATGCCATGAAAGGCAAAACAGATGAAATTTGGGAGCAGACAATTTATGGGTTTTGTAACCGAACACTTGAGAGTGGCAAACGAGACCCCTACTTGCAAACCAAGTGGGAAGCGATCGTCGATTTACTAAATCTCTTGAGAGATAAATTTTCAAGAACCGGGAAGATCGAAGACATTGAAAGTCTGAATCAGCTCCTAGACCGAAGCCTCTCATTTGCATCGATTACTAACGTCGATGACGATGTTGCAACAAAGCAAGCAACCCAGACTAATGTCAGAGCTGCCCTCGAAGGCGGCCTGGATCAATGGTGTGAGGAAAAACGCTATGATTCCTCAAAGAAGGCCCTTCTTGAAAAATATATTAATGCCTTAAAGGACACAGTTTCCCACCTCGAGGAGAAGTATGCAAAAACTCAAATTTCATTCAAGAACACTGAAAAAAAATCAAATATTCTCTATATTAATTCACTTGGAAAAGACGACATTAGATGCGGGTGTGCCCAACAATTAGACAAAAAATCAGACATGGAGAGTCTCATATCAGCATTACCCCAAGAATATAAAGCGCAGCTAAAATCGCGGCCAGCCAGGGATGAGATGGAATACTATTTTGCAAGCTTCTCCGTGCCTTTCAGGGATGTAGAAGACGGCAATTTTTCAAAGGTAGTGCAATTCTTGGAATCCTATAAACAGCTCTTCCAATAACGGGCTGCCGCCTTAACTTCTGAAAAACTTATGAAATTACTTAAATTCCTGTGGTATTGCCTGTGTTGGCCTGGATACCTCACTCTATTTCTTCAATACCTAAATCCCGTTGAATGGAGTAAGACGCGTAATGTAGCGCAAACAGCTAGAAGATGGCGCTTCCGGCATATCTTAGCGCCATTTATCACCGCTATTTATGCGTTCCTGCTCTTCGGCTGGTTCATGGAGTCATCGAGCTCATCGGACCCGAGTAAAAATGAAGAGCCAGCTGTTCCCTCTTCACCCTCGATTGATCAAAGCGAGACACCGGGGTAAGTATGCAGTTAACAAGGTAGTGGCCTTGGATGAAGCCCAACTATGAGACTTGAGAAGTAACTCACAGTCACTGACCACACCCAGAAAAATGTCAAAAGCGTGAACTCCTAACTCGCATGCGCTTATTGTTTACCACTAGGGTAAAATTCGCTCTTGTTAATCTCTCATCAACTCTCAATTTTGTCGAACATGCTTCAAAAGTTTTCAAAGAAAAACCTCAAGGAAATCGTAGAGAGGACCGATACCCTTCCGGGTAAATTCTTCGACTGGTTTATCCAAAGTATCATTATTATTTCGATCATCGCAGGAAGCTTAGAAACAATTGACTCGCTCACTGGTTTTCAAATTAGATGCCTCAAAATCATCGAAACGGTCAGCATTGTTATTTTCACCATTGAATTACTCTTGAGGATTGCTGTTTATGATCGCGGGATAAAATACCTCTTATCGTTCTATGGCATCATTGATCTTTTAGCGATTATTCCCTACTATTTGTCATTTGCGGTTGACCTCAGAAGCCTGAGAGCCTTGAGACTCTTTCGGATTTTCCGTCTACTCAAAATGACTCGCTACAATAGGGCTGTCTTGAGATTCAAGAAGGCATTTTCCAGAGCCAAGGAAGAGCTGATTCTTTTTGGGTGTGCCTCAATAGTATTTATTTTTCTCGCAGCGAATGGCATTTATTTCTTTGAGGGCGACGTTCAGCCCGAGGCATTCGGATCAATCCCTGAATGTTTATGGTGGGCGGTTGTCACCTTAACCACCGTTGGTTATGGGGATTCATACCCTATTACAGCCGGTGGAAAGTTTTTCACATTTTTGATTCTAGGAGTTGGATTAGCAATAGTGGCAGTACCCTCCGGAATAATCGCAACATCCCTTTCTGAAACCAAGTCGGACAAAAAGCATGATGAGATGGAGTGATTTCAGGCTTAGCTTACTATGAGAGTCGCATAAACGAGATTGAGATAAGTGAGTTTAAAAAACGAACTGCAATTACTGGGAAGGGTTACCGCAACATTTGTCGAGTTGCTTAGATCATCAATTTAAGCCTTGAAGAATCGATCTGAGATGGCTAGACAGTTTTTTAGCAAATTGTATTATGCCAATCAAAGGACGATTCACTTGGAAACAATTTGGTTTCAGAACAGCTGTTGCCCTGCTCCTGGTATTGGTAACCTACAATCCTTTTGGGCCTTGTGCTACGCAGGCCATTTTCTCAGTAGAGACTTGGAACCCATTGCCAATGGGCACAATTTTCTTCGCTCTCGTAGTTCTAGCCGCCTGGCTCCTCCTCCTCCGCTTTGCTTTCAGAGCGATGGGTAAGCTTGGGTCCATCGTTTTAGGAGTGCTCTTTGCTTCATTCGTCGGCCTTGGTTACTCAAAAGGGTGGTTTCAGCCTACCGCTGGCGCGGCAAAATATCTGGGGATTTTAGTCTTTTGGATTGTAGGAACTATCGCGTTAAACGCAGCATTTCTCAAGCGGGCTGCATTCGGTGTCGGGTCCGTCGACGATGACGGAGAGGAGTAGACAACTGCGAAGTCGCTTTATAAAGACGAGAATCGTCTTGCCCGCACTTTCACGCTGATCAGCAAGAAGCGCCTTACCTGAAAATACGTTCGGTAGTAGTAACAGGATTCAGTCTTCAAAGTTGTAGATCTCATCCCATATTCGATCGAGAATCTTTAGGGCCTCTTTCGGAGGGACGGCACCCATTAGGCCGTCGGTTTCCTCTAGAAGACCAAGATCCCTCAACTTTCCCAGTGCGTCTTGAACTTCGAAGTCTACTTTGATTCCAAAGGTGTCCGTGATCCACTTTTCAACACGATCGTCGAGAGATTCGATGGTGTGCCCATGGTCAGCTTCGACCAAGAGGAAGAAATAAGCCAAGATTGCCTCTTTCACCTCCTGCTCTTCCGATAAATCAGTCACAAGATTGATGACGGCGCTGTTGTTGGCCTGGCCTTTGAAGTAGAGATCTTTGGAAACTTGAGCTAGGTAGGATTCTTTGGTTTTCCGAAAAGCCAAATACGATCGCAACATGTAGGTGAACAATCCTGCTAAGGCTCCAAATATTAGACTGAGATTGGTGTCTCCCGGAGTGTCTCCAAAAAGAATCGGACCAAATTTTGTAGCAATCGTGACAATACCAGCAAGCGCAGGAGCCAAAATCTTGAGACGGTCAATACCGCGCATATTCGGCGTTGTATTAGGGAATATTGTCTCCAAATCGAGCTTAGGCACGGTCTTGAACAAATGCATATGCAAGCCACGCGCATCCTTCCCTGGGAAATGCTTCATCCTCTTATTGGCCTTAAACCATTCCTCCTCTTTATATTGCACAATCTGGAGCACCCGATCGTATGCCACCCCCTCGATAGGTATTTTTTTTAGACCAAAAAGACCCTTTCGAAAGGTTGTAAACGGCATTACTCCTAGTTTGTAGAGTCGCATTTCCAGGAATTCATCGAACCTCACTTCGAGGCTGATGGGGAAAACATCTTCCCCTGCCATTGCCTCCTTAAGTTCTTCGCTTGTTATTGGCTCCCAATTCCCGTCTTTTAAAACCCCATCAAAGATCTTCAAAAAGTGTTCGACACGCGACAAGGCGCCGTGTGGATGTTCAAAAGGATCAACATCCTCGTAGATTGACTTAAGTTTTTCCTGAGTGGTGTGCGAGTTGTGATGCCAGAGCGCCTCCAACATCTGCGACACTTGTTTTAATTCTCTCGCCAAAGTCTTATCAACAACATCCATCGCGATCAGAGCGTCTTTCACCCGAGAGCGAGAAATAGGAATGTAGAAAGGAACGTCTTTAAGCTCGGCCATGACCAGTTAGAGGAGGGATTTCTGAAGGCAAGAGAAACTGAATTTCCCTCGACCAAATAGACATTGGGATACGATCGCTCTCGCAATCTGGAAGTGTTGATATCCAGTCTTATTTGCCAAGTATTTTTCCAATATTGGGGTCTTAATTATGAACCCATAAGCATAAGCAATCAGCTCTATGATGGAAGTCCCTCGGATCTCTCATCTGAAATTATTTGCAAATAAACTGCCGCCTGTTTGACCTGTTCAGTGTCATAGTCCTTGGTGCCTTGGTCGAGATCATCATAGGGGACCAAATTCGGGTGAGTACGGCCCGCGTCATTACGCTCACCCGGCATGTAGCCGCTCATCCAGAGCGGCGCCGCCCATCGCTCGTGCTCCATCCTTGAGAGAATATCAAGTTGCTCAGCGCTAAGCTTCTCCCAGTCTTCAACCAAGTCCGGTTGGGCCGGATCGCAGCCGACAGAACGAACTTTAACCTTGATGTGATCGGCAGCATTCCTGTTCACATCCTTCTGATGCTCGGTAAGGTGATCCCAGACCTTGAATGTTGGTTTGGACCTCAGGGTATCGGCGTCTTCTTTTTTGCCATCAGACAAAGCAGCGTCGATGCGTCTTTGATTACCCTCATACCACGTATTGTGTATTTTTTTGGCTGTCGCGTCATATTTTTCGAGAGCTTCAGGGGCAGCCAAATCCCTTAAACTAGGGGCGACGACGAGGTCATCCGTGGCGGTGACAAGCGACTCGCCACCTGCGAGCGGTGCACTCAGGACAACGCGGAAATTGTTCTTGGGCGCCCACTCTTCTCTATACCGAAGGGCCTGAACGTAGCCGTCTTCAGGTAATAGGTGAGTTGTCATAATGGTTATCAGGGCACCCTCAGCAGCTTCCTGAGAAATGTCCTTGATGAAGTGGACTCCGTGCTCACCGATGAGGCGCAGATTAAGACATCTGGAAATACCCGGGAAGTCTCTGAGCAACCGGGTGCGGCTGGCATCCGATCCCAGCCAGAGGTTGACCCGCCCCCCATTAGGATAGTGCCCAATTAAGGCGGCCTGCATCGCCACAGCTTTTTCAAAGAGTCCCAGCTCCGGAATCACAAGGTGAACTTCGGTTGCCAGTCCCTTTTGTGGATGCCATTCAAGTGGGAAATCGTGGAAAAGGATGCGGGCCCTTGCGTAAGCGGTGCTGATGACTCTCATGGCCGCACCTTTTGCTGGTGAGAGAAGGCCGTTACGCTGCAGGAGTTCGCATGCGTAGGGTTCATCCTGACGGACAATGATCCGGGCCTCGGTTGGAAAATTCTCAACCAGCATGGCAGCACGGAGATTGTTGCCATCATGGTCATCATAGGCATAGAAGGCTGACGCACCCGCGAGGCCGGTGAATTCCAAATACTTCACACTCAGGGGCTCCTGCTCTGCTACGGAGTTAATTTCCACCGCCAGCCCACCGCGCTCCCTCCAGATCTCAACAAGATCATGGCATGAAGTGAGCAGAACACAGTCCAACTTTTTTTCCTGAAATTCATCAAGCAGGCCTTTAACCACAGGGCCCGAACCAAAGACAACGATATGCCCCCTTAGTTTTTGTATTTTCAAGGCGCCGGATGAATTTTTGAGCAACTTCCACGCCCCAAAAATAATACCGTAGCAAGTTATGAATGCGGCCATCCAGCGTGCCAGTTCAAGTGTCCATGGAACTGCCCCCACACCGCTGAGCGTATCGCTGACATCAAATGTTTGAGGGTCCAGTAAAAATAATTGGGCGGTCATGTAAAGCCGCGTCAGAATGCTGAACTCCGGAAAAACCGATGAGAATCCGGACATGCCTAGAGTAATCGTCAACACAATGATTCCAAAAAGAAACATGTAGGCACTGAGTCTTTCCACGACTGTGCGGATTAGGGGGCTGCTCGCTCGACCATCACCATTGTTCATAATCTCTCCGGAGTTTAGCTGGCTGAGAGGATAATCTCAAGACCATCTTTAAAGACCCCAAACAAGGGATTGAATCACTGCCACCTTACTGACAGATGGAACGTTCACCACCCGGCAAGACCGAATGGAAAACGTTTAAAATGAAAGCCCACTCAATACGGACCATTTTCTCTGAAGGTGGCCAATCCCTGCCACTCATAGTTTTCTGATCCAATCCCTGGAGAAGCTTGACGCCGTGGGTTTTCGAAACAAAAATTTTTCGATGAAAATTACAGAGAATATAGCTGAGCAATTTCTCCAAGATAACGATAGTGTGGACTTGCAACCCTACACGTCGATAGACTAACAGGCATTCAGGATTATTAAATTATGAGAAAGTTAGAAATACTTACGGCTCCAGAAGAAACTTACCATAGAGTTTGCTGGAATTATCATGTCAAGATTGATGGTAAGAAATTTATCGTCACAGTTGACGAAGATGATAATGGGGCAGAGCGCCAGATATTCCATTATGACGAAAAAAAACGTTACGGGTTAGGTGATAAATATGACGGTGAAGATTTTGATGGTCTTTACACAGAACTTGAAGAACTTGGTCTTTTTTCGCAACCTGAGATTGAAAAAGGGACTGAAGTTGAACTCCATTACGATGAAGAAAGCTCGGCAGATAAGGCCGATAAGCACTTCGAAAAAATGAAAAATGATGATCTTCCACTATAACGAAAAAAACGTGGCGCCTTAGGGGAAGAATTTGAAGTGGTCGTCACCTCCCCAAAGGATGACTTGCCACCTCAATGGTTGAATTACCAGACGATGGATTCACGTAACTTACCGTATATTTTGCCATAAATGAAAAGGATCCGTCTGTGCCTATTACGTCAAATATCATTTCCTATGCTGCCAGGAAATTTCTTTCAGAAAAAGTCCGAAGAAGCCCATTATTAATCGCCAAATTCTTCTCCACATCCGATCGCAACGGATTCGGCTGCTCTGGTAATTTGATGAAACCTTTAAGCTTCCGAATCTGGGTCGGGTGTCGCATTTTCCGCCTATTTTTTCATTGAGATTTAGAGGCCTTTTGTGAGTCTTGTTTAGTGATAAAACTCTTTTTAGATGGATGTGAAGGCGACACTCAGTTGAGCGCCTCTTTCATTCCCAGTTCGGAATTTGGTCAACTTTTTGACCTGATCAACGAACTCTATGATGACTGTGAACCCCTTCTGGCCATCAAAAATTCTGATGATGGCACTGCAGTCCTGACCGGAAGCACTTATCTCCTCAAGGCATACACAGACATGGACTATGGTGAATTTGAAACTGAAGCCTTCAAAAAACTGATGGATGATCTCAAACCAAAATATGGTGAAGTTGTCGAAACCTTGAGAGAAATTATTCTCGGTGCAGATCCTAATTCTGTTGCCCTAGGTGATCTTCTCTTGCCCATGATCAAGTCCGGGCAGTCGGTCGTGGTTCAACTCACTGACCCCGAATACGGCAAAAGCGAGTTTACGTTGGAAACATAAAATCTGACCCATAACCCATAGGCTCTTCAGCTCCGGCTCAAAGCGGATTCAAGATTATCCAGCCAAAAGCAAATTCCTAGCAACAACAACCCAACTTCATGTCGAATGAAATACCTCCTTTTGGAAACATCCGGTTTTCAGGTAGCCTCCGTCCCTCTCAAAGTGCTGCGACCTCGATCATTCTTCCTCAACTTGAGCGAGGCGAGAAGCGTCTTCACATTGTAGCTCCGCCGGGTTCAGGAAAAACAATTCTGGGCCTTTATGTCTGGGCTGATCTGGTTCGAAAACCCGCACTGGTCCTGTCCCCAAACTCGGCCATCCAAGCGCAATGGACAGCAAGAACATCTTTGTTCAATCTCGACAGCAAAGATAAATTCATTAGCACTGACCCAAAAAAACCAGGCCTTCTTACATCGCTTACCTACCAATCAATCACGATGCCACGTCATGGTGGAGAAGGTCTCGACGAGATAGCGCTGCAACTATGGTCGGAGAAACTTATCGCTGACGGGCAAGCATACGACCACGAGTCTGCTGAAGCGTGGCAAGTCAGTCTCAAAGATTCAAATCCAGATTACTACACTTCGCGGTTAGGAACTTACAGAAAGAAGGTTCGAGATGATTTTGCTGAGAATGGCAACGCTCTTTGGACGCTCCATGAGAGTGCAAAGGCCAATTTGCTCAGGCTCAAGGAGGTTGGTATTGGCCTCATCATTCTTGACGAATGTCACCACCTGATGCACCACTGGGGTCGCATCCTAGCCGAGGTGAAAGAATTATTTGGCGACCCAATCGTCCTCGGTCTCACAGCGACTCCGCCTGATATCGAAGCGACTCCGGGCACTGATGCCAAGCGGTATGACGAATTCTTCGGTCCAGTGGATTACGAAGTCCCGGTTCCTGCTTTAGTGCGGGCCTCAAATTTAGCCCCATACCAAGACCTATGCTATTTTGTTCGGCCGGCGCCCCATGAACTTGATTACATAGCGGGAGTTGATGGAGAATTTGAGGAATTGTTACTTGATTTACAAAAACCTCATGACGGTGATTCAAAATGCATCGCCCCACTTGATGATTGGATCTACACCAGCTTACAGGAGCGAGTAAACCACCGTGGAGAATCCCTTTCATGGTCCAAATTCTATTCCAAGAACGAAGTGTATTGTGACAATGCGCGAAGGTATCTCCAAGGCAATCAGCGGCCGTTACCCTCTGACGTTCCACGAATTCCGCTGAAGACAAATGATGAGTCATGGACCCGTATGAGCATGCTTCGCTCAGTCCTTGATAGGTATGTTCGACACGGATTGCGCTTGTCGAAAAGTAAAATCGACCATGAAAAAGCCGAATCAGTAATTGCTCGTTTGCGCCTTCTCGGTGTTCAAATTACAGAAACTGGCTCTCGCCCGTGTGCATCACCTGTGGGTCGGGTGATGGCGTATGCGTCTTCGAAAGTTGATGCTCTCAATGAGATCATTAGTGTAGAAATGAAGGCACTCGGGACGGACATTCGAGCAGTCGTTGTGACCGATTTCGAGAAAACATCAGCAACAGCACTCGTCGAAGGTGTGCTCGATAAAGAAGCCGGCGGAGCCATTGCCGTGCTTCGTTCGCTCGTCAAGCATCAAGCTGGCGATCACCTCGATCCAATTTTGATGACGGGGAGCACTGTTCTGGTTGATGATGACTTGGCAGAGCGATTTTTGGAACGAGCCAAAGCGTGGATTAATGAACGCAACCTTGATGTCACCTTCACCGACGAAGTCCATAATGGCTATCACGAGATTCACGGTCGCGGGAAGCACTGGGCGCCAAGATATTACTCGCTCATGATCACCGAATTCTTCCAAGACGGATTGACAAAGTGTCTGGTTGGCACCCGTGGCTTGCTTGGCGAAGGCTGGGATGCTTCGCGCATCAATGTGCTGATTGACATGACCACCGTGACTACCAGTATGAGCATCAATCAACTTCGTGGTCGATCGATTCGTTTGGACAAAAAGTGGCCGGAAAAAGTCGCCAACAACTGGGACATTGTGTGTGTGGCTGACGAGTTCACCAGGGGATTTGATGACTATCAACGCTTCAAACAGAAGCACAAGCAACTGTTCGGGGTGTGTGATGATGGAGCCATCGAGAAAGGTGTAGGCCACGTTCATGCCGCGTTCAATGATGTCCGGCCAGAAGGAATCAGTGAGGGCATGGCCCTGTTCAATGAGGAAATGGTTCGCCGTGCAATGAGCCGTGCACACACCCGAGAGTTGTGGGGCATTGGCAAGCCGTTTGGAATTGAAGCCAGGCCAGCTGTTGAAGCCAAGGCTTCCAGTGGATTCTCCTCCGGATTCAAATTCGGTGCCAATAAGGAGGTCTGGACCGATGCATCGCTTACCCAGGCCATTGCCAACGCCATTGTCGACTCGTTGTGTGAACTGGGTGAGATGACCCATGGCGCGCGCCCTTCAGGTGGGGATCGTGGCGGTGGCTGGATTCGTTATCACCTGCATAATTCAACAACAGAGGAAGCAGAAATGTTCAGTAGGGCGTTGTTCGAAGTACTCGGCCCGCTTGACAAACCTCGATATGTTGTGGCTCGTTCCTCGCGATTTTTCGATGCAACATGGCTTTCAAAGCTGATGCCAGAGGTCCTCGCTATTTACCTTCGAAAGCAACGTGTCTCTGTGATGATGTATCATGCAGTTCCTTCATGCTTAGCCAATACCAAAGAACGTGCTGCAGTCTTCCAAAAGTATTGGAATCGACATGTAAGTCCAGGTGAAGTGACCTATACGCGAAGTGCGAATGGCAAGCAGCTGGTTGAAGACGCCCAAATGAATGGCCTTGTCCCGGAATTTGGCCTGCATCAAAAATCAGTATACGAGTGAACTCAGCTTGATGCACAAGTATCACTTCGGAAGCCCCCGTTCTCCCCGCCGTTTCCGTCCCAAAGGCGACCTCGAAGCCCTCCCCGCCAAAAGGAAATTTCTAGCAGCTAATATGATAGGACCAGACTGCTGACAAACGCTGCAACCGCCTCGCTACGGCCACAGGCGAAGGCGATGACGATGCCGGCAGACACGATGTTGGCTGTGGGCAGAAACATCACGGCAAAGGGAAAGCCCACCTTTTGCAGATCGGTCTGATGACCACCCGTCTCTTCCCTTGTGCTCGTCAGGTGATAGGCAAACGAGATGCCCAGCAGGAAGTTGAGCATCATCGACCCGGCATCGGAAAAAAACCAGAAACAAAGCAACAAGATCAGAGGTGCCGTGGGAAAAAAATAAGGAGATATGGTGATCAACCAGTTACCCGGCCCGGGCTGGTAAGTGATGTGCCCTCCTCTACTCCATGTCACCTTGAAGTCGGTCACGCGGTGGAAAGTGAGCCAGGCAAAAATGCAGTGGGTCAGCTCATGTTCAAAAACAAGAAGGAAGCTGGCACGCGTGCGCTTGATGATCACAAACCAAACGATCACGTAGAGCAAAACACCCCCGATAAAAGCCCCCATCAGGAGAGGTGAATTGAAACAGTCAATCGCCAGTGCCCAGAATGATTTCGCAGCACCGGGCAGCAATAGTATGCTTACGAGGGCTACCGGCCACTTGATCAGCCAAAAAATCTTATCGACGAGTTGACTCATTTCGCTCAGCTATTGATCGGCAAGTCCCTCTCTGAGCTCGCGTGCGTCCCGCACCGAATCCTCCACCTTGAGGCTCAAGTCATCCAGTGCCTTCCTATCGAGTTCGGTAAATTGCCCCTCAGACTCCATCGCAATCATCTCGATCTGCTCCAGCGTCTTTTCGCGACTCTCCGTGAGTTTACTAAGAACCTGGCCTATTCCAGCCAGCTTTTCTTTCGCCAGTGAACGCCCGCCAGCAGTTTGCGCAGCTTCCTCCAGTCTCGTGAACTTTTCCTCGCTCTCTTTCCACTTGTCGATTTCCGCCTGTAGTTTGTTGAACGTGGTCTTGAGAGCAGGTGATGATCGAAAGCTAGTCTCCATCATCTGATCGCGCGCATCACGAACCTGTATCTCATTACGCCATTCCTTGTATCTTGGGATAGAACAATAACTAAAAAACGGTCCAAATACTATGATCATGACTACAACAAAACATCCTGTATCCTCGTTCGACTCTGATCCCGCTATCCTGCCTTTGATCTGATAAAAAATACAAATCACCAACACCAGCAGGGCAATTACATCTACGATCATCTAAAATCTTTCGGCTCGGGTTTCCGCGAACATAAAGCCGTTCATCCTAGGGATTATCCGGACTTCTCTCATACCGCGACATGGCTCCTCACATTCATTTGGAGAGTGCGTCACTCAAATCACGCGCATTTTGTATAGAATCCTCCACTTTTCTCCCCAAGTCCTCCAGTGCCTTCTTGTCGAGTTCGGTAAATTGCCCCTCAGACTCCATTGCGATCACCTCTATTTGTCCCAAGACAAGATTGGATTGGTTGTTAAGATCTGCCAGCACGTTTTCAATTTTTAACAATTTGCCCTCTGCTAGCGATCGCCCGGGAGCTGTTTGGGCCGCATTTTTCATTTTCGAGAATTTCTTCTTGGTTGACTCCCACTTGTCGATTTCAGCTTCCAGATTGTTCAGCGTGGTCCTCAGTGAGGGGGCGATTTCAAAACATGACTCCATCATAGCGGCTTGGGTCTGATTTTTGATAAATTTGGGCACTACCACCGGTGCCAGCAGAAGGCTACTGCATGCAAGGAAGCAAGTGAAAACCATATAACTATACCCATCCATATCCCCCCAATTATATACCAAGCACGCTAGGGTAAACATTAGCACCGCTCCGCCGAGAATCCCCAGGATTAATTGAATCCAGAAATACTCCTGAATAAAATTTACGATGACGTTATCCCACATGATGAAATATCTTGTTGGTTCTTATCAAGAACCTTGAACAACGACTAAAGGTCCAGATCCAAATCACCCGTTTCAAACTGAGCCTCGGCCATATCAAGGTCAGTTTCCATCTTCTCAATCAGCCGATTGATTTCCGTGGAAGTTGCCCCGGGGTCGAGTGCAGTTTCGAATGAGCCCATTGCCTTAGCTGAGTCGATCTGCTCTTCGAGCAATTCAACCTTCATCTTGACCAGCTCGTAATTA